>Ga0078894_10000225_pt1 | contig 37763 bp, 32 predicted proteins | sample LauGreSu1BDMLBSD_2_FD_67506 | JGI IMG/M metagenome (GOLD analysis project Ga0078894, IMG submission 67506) | Freshwater lake microbial communities from Lake Michigan, USA - Su13.BD.MLB.SD (version 4) (version 4) | ecosystem: Environmental > Aquatic > Freshwater > Lake | place: Lake Michigan... | reverse complement strand
TGTTCAGACTCCTTCTCGTGTTACTCGTGTAAAGACTGCGGGTTGATGGCGATTGCTAACCCTGAACAAAACATCTGGGCGTGCCGCGGATGCGGAAATACAACTAGCTTTGCGCACTTGAATCTTCCTTATGCTTCGAAGCTTCTACTTCAGGAACTTGAAACAATGTGTATCGGGTCACGACTGATTACGAGCCAGAAGCTCATTTGCAATTCGCAACCAGCGACAAAGAGCACCTAAGAAAAATATTATATTATAATAGTAATTATTTTTTTAATAACGTATTATGTAACGATGAATAAATTAAGGGTGAATATGATTTATCGATCCCTAATTGATTAGAAGGTTCTATGTGTGAGTATGATGTATCGATATCCAATTGATTAGAAGCTTCTATATCAAAAATAGCAGTATGAGACTTACATGCAATTGTTTTTAGAAATGGAAAGTATCCCTCGCACCATAGTGATTGAATCTTATGTATATACCGAATATTGTTTGTAGTTGTATTATCGCTTGCTGGTAATAGTTTCAAATATTCAGAACATTCCTTTAACAATGACTCTGTTAATTTATCCGCAATAAAATATTGTATCATTACATTATTTATATTCTCCATTTTTGTTACATTCGCTAACAAGAAGAATGCTTCTAATGAGTATGGAACGTTAGGATAATTCTTCTGTTTATACGTCTCTACTAATTCTTTATGAGATTGACTATACATATCTGCTGTTCTCATATAGTAAATCTTAGATGGGTTGACACGTGCAAAATTAGTAACCACCATTCCACGTGCTTGACGAACAATGGTAAAACGTGTATGTGTCCGAAGTTGTCTAATAAATACTCCTTTTTTAACATGTGGCATACATTCACCGCGTGATACATAATCTTCATAAATATCCGATAGCAACAATTCGCTTTTTGTGGCTGGTTCCAAATAAACCTGTAAATAGGTATCAATTACTTCTATTGTGTCAAACGAAATAGCAGTAATTGATTCTATTGTGTTGCTACAAGGCTCTATCACATCTTGATTATATTCTTTTACAGATAATCGTTCTAATCGATCCCAAAGTATATTATAGGTGGAATAAGTGGGCTGTTTTGTGGTAGTCAGCTGTGTTGTATACCATTCTAATAAACTAGATGATGGTAGATGAGTCATAATGTCCTTACACGACATAACAGATGTATTAAAGGATGGAAGATACCATTTCTTATTAAAAAAAGTAACACATCCCAGTTTGTACGATTCAATAAAAGTACTCTCTTGTTTTGTTTCTATCGACGCATCATCAAAAAATGGTTCGATAATATTAAAATCCTCGTATGTCATCGACGTTCCATTCCATCCTGCTAGAAGTAATAGATCATCTACCGCCTCTTTTGTCAGATTGACACATGTGCATGAATAGGACTGAAGAATGCCCATTTTTTTGTAATACGAAAATACATGATTTACTTCTTCCATAAATGTCAGATTATCCTCCATCTCTGAATGAAAATAGACGGTTCCCGTCTCTCCAGTGTAGATGTAGGTGTAGATTATGTTGTACATTTGTTCTACATACACCGGATACACATTCTTTAGATAATCAAACGCACATCGATTACAACCTATGTAGAGGACCTTGTTCTGGAGGATATGGGTACTTTTTATCAACTAAGTTCTGCGATAAACCTGGTCCTCTAAATGCAACCCATTGATCTATCGCATTAAAAATAAAAGAATATAGTAGAACCATGCTCTCTTACATCGCAGAATACATTGGTGCCTTCTTTTTCATCCTTGTCATCTTTTCCAGTAACGGGAATCCGTTCGTTATCGGTGGGGCACTGGCCCTTGTTATCTTTCTTATCGGTCATCGAAACTGCACCTACGTCAATCCCGCCGTGTCTCTAGCGATGCTTCTTGATTCCAAATTGACCACCAGCGAATGTCTAGGATATGTCGCCGCACAGCTTCTTGGAGGCACATCCGCCTATTATGCTTACAAGATGACGAAGTAAGTCTCGTATCCAAATCACTCTTATAAACGTACTACATTTTATCGAGTGGTTTTATTTTCTTACAAATGCCAATGCCAACATGCATAGAACACCAATTGTAATAACAGTACCTGGATACGTCATCGCGGCTTCAAATGCCTCTACTTTCGGTGTACCATCAGGATGGAATGACTTCTTGGCTGCCACCCATTCATCTCGTGTTAGATTCACCTTCTTTCCATTCACCGTACGTTGAACCCATCGCTTTTGATAGTACAGTCCATCACCTTTCTTGTAGGCCGTCTCCAGATCCGCAATCCACGCTTCGTTACTGCTCGGATCTGCAATATGGCCCTCTAAATCTCCTACCATTTTCTCTACTTGCTCGCACTCTGGATATCCCGATCCCATAAGGGAATTCATCAGCGGGGCAGGGTTCAATCCACTCTCTGCATCTTCCAGCATGCCCGGTGCGAGACCTCTCAGTGCCGGCATTCCCATATCCGACATCGCCTGTTGAACCTTTTCACCTAATGCATTTCCTTCTGGAATACCTTGCATATACGTCCACATCGTTGCACCATTGGAACACGTCGTGCCTGTATTGATGAAATAATTCACGCCCAGTGGTTTCAATCCCATTCCCTGGGTGAGTCCTGTAGATGCCCCGCCGAATCCGATCTGATCAATGTAATATCCGACACCCTTCACTGCGTTCACTACATCGCTCATCGAATCCCCCGCTCTTACTCCAATCTGAGTGGGGGTAGGCATAGCATCGGCCGGTTTATATGGACTACCAAAGAATCCCAGTCCGCTCGGAACGATATTCTGAAGGATCGATGAACGGTCTTCTGATCCTTGGGGTGGCACTTTGCTCATTTCTAGTATGGCAATTGTTTTTATTGTGAATGAATAGTACAATGGCATTGCCGTTCTTTTTACCTCCTATTCAAATTCCACAAGTAGGGTTTTCAAACTACATTAAACGTAGAAATAGGAAAAAAATGAATGAAACGCCCAAATATATTGATATGGGCTCATATGGAGTAATATATAAAAATCCTTCTCATCCAGAAAAGGTCATTAAAATTCTTAGTCCAGGTACTAATATCAACGCTGAAATAGAAAAAGCACAAAGAATGGCTGATTTAACGGGTGACGATAGACAGCGTGTTGAAAAAATACAAATCACTAAAAATGATGTTCCTTCTAATGCACTTACAGAATATCAACATTTGAATTCAATGCATTCTTTTATGAAAAATAATCAACCTATTCCTGCCTTATCGATGCCATACCTTGGTGTCGATCTTTTCACGTACCTTGATAAGAGGCCATTCTCTCTTCCAGAAGAATTATTTATTAATCAATGTCATAAATTACTTCGACAAACATCTATACTTTATCGAGATGGGCAATCACATGGAGATCTTCGTTCTGAAAATATTGTATTCGATGGTCGTGAAATGACTATCATTGATTTTGACCTATTCGGAACATTTGAAGAAGTTGCAAAAGTGTATGAAAGTGGTATACATAAAAATATTGCACAACCTTGGTCTCCACCTGAATTTCTTATCTTACTCGGTAAAGTCGATGAACCGAATGATTATCTCGATCGATTACGCGAACGAAATCGGGATTATTTTTCATCTATTGGCATAGATCTTAAACAGCGCGTACTAGAGTCTAATGTCAAAAATATGGAATATATGGCAGAACATAACATGTCAATGATAGACGTTATTCCTTATCTTGATAATTTTGGATTAGGAATGGCATTATTAGAAGTACTTGCTACATTATATCCTAAACCAACTAATTCAAAACTTATTAGGACTCGTGACCTATTAGAAAAAATCACACATTTTGAAATATCGAAACGTATGAAGCCAGACGACGCCTTTGCTGAAATGGACGAAATACATAAAATGTCAGGAGGTCGTAGACGTTCTACAGGTAAAACCCGACGTACCCGTAAGACTAGACGTGCGCGCAAGAATAGACGTACGTTAAAACGCGTATAAAATTGAACCCTTTTATACCCTCTAGAGTAGGGCAATATGGAGTCATTATTCCACCTTCGTCGTAACCTTCCACCTATCAAAGAAGCCCTTGAAAGCTGGAAGGACGAAGACGAGCCCGAATTAAAACCAGTCGTCGATGCCGATACTTGTCCAAATTGTTTTAACGTAGATTGCCTCTATTCCACTGACTTGGTGACGTGTCGTGAATGTGGACATATTGCATCACGCCCATTCGATAATACGGCGGAATATCGGTATTTCTCCCAAGAGGATCGTGGCGGCGATCCCACCCGTGTCGGCGCTCCACAGGATCCCCGTCTTCCTGAAGCATCACTCGGTACCGTCATTTTGAACGGCTACGGCACGGCCAAAGCCATGTATCGTGTACGAAAATATCATTCCTGGAACACCGTTCCCTACAAAGAACGTTCCTTCATTCAAACGTGTGAACGTCTGTCCCTTATTGGTCTCAATTCCGGAATCAATCAATCCATCATCGAAGAATCGAAGAATCTGTATACCACCCTCCAGGAAATTGGCGGTCGTCAAGGGCTCAGTCGTGATGCGCTCTTATCAGCGTGTCTGTATATGAGTCTCAAACAAGCCAGTTCTCCCCGTAAACCCAAAGAAATCGCAGAGATGTTTGGTCTTTCCTCCGCCACTTTTACGAAAGCCCTCAAACAAATGCAGGAAGTAATGGCACTGGCTCGTCAAAAAGGGCTTCTTCATATGACCACCACAAACAGGCCCAGTCAAGCAAGCACACAGGCAATCGAGTACATTCAATTGCCCCTTTCGCGGCTACCGATTCCTCGCAATCAAATGGATCACCTGTTTACCTTGTGTAAGCGCATTGCCGAGAAGGCAGATGAAGCCGGTTTATCCCAAGAAAATATGCCTCCGTCTTTAGCGGCGGGATGTGTAGCATTTGTGATGAAACGATGTGACGGCCTGACCATTCCCCTTGCGAAAATCGCCAAGGCCAGTGAGATTTCAGTGGCAACCCTACAAAAATGTCTACGACGACTTGAATCCTACAGCGGTGTATTAGAGACGGTTCTATAGGCAAAAATATAAAATGTGCTAAGAAATAGAGATGGGTTCAGGTATCTCCGCCATCACAACCCATGCTGATTTGTATAAAAAAACAATGGGTACCCGACGAATGGTGGATGATATTTTTACCTATATGATGCATCATATCAAAGTGAATGATTTCATGAAATTATCGAATCCGGAAAGCTGTCAAAAATATGCCCTATTTATGGCCAATAATCTCAGTATGTTTTTCAGTAAGCTTAGTGTGAAGCCAGAACTGGGTAGGGATGGAGTACTAGCCTTTCGAAGCATTGAGGAACTAGAAGAACCCAAAGGGCCTGCGAAACAGGAAAAAGAGAGCCTCTGTCTGGTTCTGGCTTATTTTTATACACGCATTTTTCAAATGTATGGTGCAATTGCATTAACGTTATTAGATGATATCAATTATACGGTCGAAAAGTCAGCCTTGATGGGTGCGCGACCTGTATCGGAAACGGGTTTATTTGATCGCACTGATCTTTCTGATCGTTCTGATCTTTCCATTCGAGCACCTGGAGAGAGATATAGTTATGTGGAACCGCGTACACCAAAACAATTACGTGTCGATCGAATGAGCGGAGGGCAAATTGGCGGATGGATTCCCAAACTCGCGTACTTTGATTTTCTCAATCAAAAATTATTAGTAGAACAGACAGCGCCAGTGCAACAGCCCTACGTCTCTCCCTATGGTATACCGTATATACCCCCTGCTCCGACGGCTGTCTATACGAATCAATATGGATACACGGTAAACTTTGTCTTTAAGGATCAAAAACAGAAATATATGTATTTTAAACCTGAACCAGCTGATGTAGGAGGGCGCGATGTAACGGCGGTTAGTTCGCAAAAGGGTACTTTTAGTTGGGTGGATAGCCAGAAAAAGATTTTTGAGATCGTTGTATCTGTTCGAAAAGGCGTGGATGATAATCACGTCCAGTTCTCTGTCGACTCGATACGATTTCGAAAAAATCGCGAAACAACGGATATTGTCCTTCGAAAAGAGGAGATTCGAGAAATACTGTCAGGTAATAATCCAGACGATGTTGTTCCTGATAGCATCACCATTTCCTCTACACAACCATTTCCTTCTCTTTCTCAGACACAGTCCCCACAGGGACAATATGAAACGAAGGATTATGCCGATCTTACTTCCTATTTTAAGGCACTCTTCAATACGATTATTCCCGCTATCACGAAACAATACGATTCTGGCGATTCAATTGCGGGGCGTTCGCAGATGGATGCGATGAATATTCGTCGATTCTATGAAAATTATACGAACGTGAAGCCTCTAGGACATTGTATCGCGCGCGCCTTACAACTTCTCAATGCGGATCCATATGGACGCGATGAGAAAGGTAAGGAATTTGTTTCATCAATCTGTAAAACCAGTTTCTTTGTTCCCCAAGGAAAAACCGACGCAGAACGCCGCGGCGTTCCCAAACCAGATGAGTCCATTACTGAAAGTCCTGGTATTATGTCATTAGCCCTCTTGTTTTATGATACGGTGGGGAAAGCTACACCACATATTTTTATGAGTAATCAGTCATTTGAACAATACAAAGTGTTTATGAAACAAATGGCTGGTTTATTTATGGGAAAGGAGGCAGGGGCGGCGCTTCACTTGGATACAATGAATCGTCGTGACATTCACCCCAAAACGGCACAACAAGAAAAGGAAAAGATTAAATTGACATCGGACGGTAAAACAGAAATTGTGGATCGTCGAACCTTTGATCAATCCACTAAGACGACAATGAAAAAGGGTATATGCTCGCCTGAACAAAAAGATAAGACCATTCCATTAGATGGCGATACGAAACAGAATGTTCACGGAGTCGTTAGACAGCTCTTCCAGCGGCAAATGAATCACGCAGCGCAATGTGAAAAGATTTTGCGAAAATTATTTACCATAGAACGTCAAGAAAATATGCCGATTCGTATTAAAATCAATGATAATATTCTAAAAGGCGGGTTGGCTGCGCTTAATCGGATCAATGCAGAAGTGCGTCAGATTCTGATCCAGTATTACAGTGATTGTGAATCCATGTATTTGGTGGGTGTACGACACATTGAACATCAGGGACTTCGACAAGCGCAAGCAAAAGCGAAGGCGGTCGCAGAAGCGAAAGCAAAAGCAGATGCGGAAGCAAAAGCAAAAGCAGATGAGCAAGCAAAAGCGGCACAAGCACAGGCACAGGCAGCACAAGGGCAAGTTCCAAGAGGACCACCTGTCGCAGCAACGGGGCCAGCTCCACCGAAAGATGCGCTGCTTCCAAGAGGTCCTCCCCCGACACCAGAAGGTGCATCAGAATGGTTCACTAGGGCACAAAAGATAGATATGCAAAGAAGAGCAGATGCTGCACAGGCAAAAGCTGCAAAAGCTGCACAAGCTACAGCGACACAACCTGTAGCAGCACCTCTAACCGCCGCTCAACAGGCGGCCCAACGAGGGCAGCAATCTGCTAATAAATATGCGTATATTGCTGCGATTGAACCGATTTTGAAAGATAAATTTCAAGGTGAACAGCTCGCGATCAACACAGTACAATCTGTACGCACCTATCTTGAGGGTATGTCGCCACGTATTCCAGTTGAACAGTTGCAGGCCATGACCAAAGATCAACTAAGAGGCTTAGTGACACAGGGGTCGCGAATGACACGTAGTAGAGCCCCTAAAGCGGGTGGTACTCGCAAGAGTGTTACATCATCATCCCATATGACACGTCGGTTGTTGCGGCAGTAGACCACTGATACGTATACCAATGAAAGGCCCCATCCCGTTTCCATCGCATGGAATTTCCGATCCATCGTTCATTGATCCATAAAAAATCGAACGTGGGGTATACCGTGTCCGCTACAGCGTCCGCGGCTTCTCCTCTGAATTCATCGGTGATCATCGGGCTCTCGATCCATGTCGTGATCCATCCTAGTTTTTTGGATTCCATCCTCTGATGCGTATCTTGAAGTCCGATCAAGACCCAGTCCGATCCCTTTCGATACCATTTCCATATCTGATTCGTAGTGTGTTCATTTCGAATCAATAATACATTCGGTCGCACGGATCGATACACATCCATGATCTGATAAGCTTGTTGAATGGTCAGATCGATCAGATATGGCGATGATCGGTATTCTGTCATTTCACAATAGCGATACCATCCTGTATATGCAGGTTGATGAAAAATAGATAAGGGTGCCCCCTCTTTTAAAAATACGGCATAAGGGATATCATTTCGATTCACATATCGATTCAATTCCGTCAATAAATAATCACCCACTCCTTTCCTTCTCCACGCAGGATGAATACAAAATGCATCAACTACGTAAATAGGTTCTGATCGAGACGTGATCAGATGTCCAATAAAATGATACCGAATCGTTCCCGCAATCTGATCGGTTTGATCTCGGACCAGAAAAACATGATCGCTGGGTTCAAACGTCAGATCCAAGATCGGTGTTCGGGGCGGATCTCCAAAATAAGATCGAAGAAAAGTTCGGATCTCGGTTGTATCCGTTGCTCTCTCTATCCCTTTTCCAGTAGGAGAGGGAATCGGATCTTTATCGATCCGATCGGGTTGAAACAGATCGGTCTTCCAGAAAGATCCGATCACTTTTTGTAATGGGTAGGAGGCCCAAAATACCATTACCTAGACGAAGAGATTCCTACTTAAACTCGTATCATCGTATCCATTACAAATGGAATATCGGCGAACGACACTACATCCATACGACGAGGAAGACCCACACGATGATATGGAAAGTTGGCCCTATCCAGAAGAAAACCCGTCCCTGTATTGGGTATTGTGGGACGAATTGAAAAATTTGATTTGGCGATGTGTGAATAAACAATACAAGTCACAGTAATATGTCCGAATCCAAGAAAAGTGTCCGATGCTTTCAGTGTAAAAAGAAACTGGGTGTCATGTCTTATACATGTAAATGTGAACGACTATTGTGTATTTCACATTTACCTCCACAGGAACACCAGTGCAGCTATGATTTCAAAAAAGAGGGTCGGGCAGAGATTCAGAAAATAATGGACAGCGAGCCGCGTTCTTGTTCATTTGAGCGTATTTAATGCTGAAGATACAGTGCCACAATATCAGGACACCATCTCGGTTCAACACGTGTCTCGCGAGGGGAAAACCAGGCGACGGCGTCTTTTTCTTTACGATCTCGTCGCCATCGCTTTACCGCGGCTTTGTGCTCTTTCATCCATTGAAAGGTAGAAAATGATTGATCGACTTGTTGTGGGGTGAGGAACCCTTGGAAAATATGGTACTGGAAATAATGGTTCGGTGGATAATCTTTTTCCTGTGATTGAAAGACAAGACCTGTATGATGAAGCCGGGTAATCTCCGTAATATGCGATTCCTCTTCGGTTTCGCGCCTCACATTCTCTTTTAGTGCTTCTAATATGGAAATACGCGGCGATAACTCTTTTCCTTCCATCTGCCCTTTGGGCGGTTCCCACGTGGCCGAAGACATGCGTGCATTGGTTCGTTTGACCACCAGGAAGTTGCGTTTTTGAAATGGTTCGTTGATGGGGTGAAGAAAGACACAGGAACGCAAGTAAACGCGCCATCCTTCTTTTGGATGTTCCACATATGCGTATGCTTTTTCCGGATCAAATGGAAGATGAGCCGATCCCCGTATCAGTCCTTTTTGTAACACGTCGAGTATCATCCGCTTGATAGAATATAAGATAATATAATAGGAAGATGACTAAATATACAGTTGATGTTACACCAGAAGGCGGCACGAAAACAACGGTAACAGTCAATACTGGCACTAAGACTGTGAATACTGGCACTAAGACTGTGAATACTGGCACTGCCAACGCGAATCGTATAGCTAATGCGACTAGGGTGCAGTCAACAACAACGCAACAATCAAATGGATCTAACACAGCGGCCAGTATAATCCCTGCGTCTATACAGGTTAATGCAAATGCATCTCCTCTCCTAGAAAGTACATCAGAACTTATAGAAGTACCTGAGAATTCTACACAGCAGCTTCCTGCTGAAGAGAGGACCAATGCACTACCTGGATTGCAACGAAAAAAGGAGAAGGTGCCTTCAAAGGGGGGATCAAAAACTCGTAAAGGTGGCCGTCGTACACGCAGAAAGCGTAGCACACTTCGTAAGCATAGCACACTTCGTAAGCGTAAGTAAATCATATCAATTATTTTCATAATTGATAATAGAAATGCCGATCTTTACGGTGATCGTTAAAGATGCAAGGACTAATCGCACAAAAGAGGTAACCGTGAATACAGATGGTATGGTAGCGACGGTAGTAAACGATGTAGATGATGAGAAAGAGGAATACATGCGACAGCAACAACAAGGGCTTCCAGTATCTGCGACTAGCTCTGTAGAACCCGTGGTAGAATCTGCGGCCGAGGAAGAACCTCCAGTAGGTCTGGAGAATGTAAGAGTTAATGTAGGTGGTAAACGTTCCATTCCCTCCTTCCGTTTGAAAAAGAGACGCCTCACACGCAAACTCGAAAAGACCCGGTAGATCACTCGCTCATTCTCTTAAAAAACAATAAATATCCATATTGAAACGAAAGAGGCATTAAATCAACATACGACGAATACATCCATCCATTCCGTTGCGCCTTTTTAATAATATCCGAAATACTCGGCATCGTAAGTGCGTGTTTCTGTCGTCGCACCGAACCATCCTTGAATCGAAACGTTTCTCGGAACTCCGCATTCGGATCTTCCAATTCAAACGTCGCTTCATAATCAAACTTGTCAAAGACTACCTTCGATGTTTTCAGGCGCTCTTTGACATAATTCTGCGGGCTCACACCCACCCATGGATTACTCGAATCCAGAACCGGATCGAACTTATATTTATTCACCACCTCAATTGCCAACGATCCGCCCGGTTTCACCCATAGCGCCAAATTACGAAACAGGATATCCAGATCCTTCACATAATAGATCGTAAAATACAAGATACACGCATTCGTAAATTCCGCCGCGCCCGCTGCACCAGGTCCCATCAAATCAAACATACGAAACTCCACGTTTTGTCGCTCCGTTTCCGTCAGCGTCGTGCTCGGCAGTGTTGTCCCCTTCGCATAGCGAATCATTGCCTGACTCTTATCAATGCCCACAACCTGTCCTGCCCCTTGTTTCGCCAACGCACATGACGCGATTCCAATACCACATCCCGCGTCGAGAATATTCAATTGATCCTTTGGCGTATTCTTCGTAAATTCTTCCATACAGATGGCCGTTTCCGCCTGGATCAGATTCTCATTCTGCGTGAGCTTCGTAAACACTGACGCATAAAAATCATCAAACAGATCATCATTGCTAAGCCATTCGTATTTCGAAAGTTCTGCGTCCGAGCCGTCTTTCTCCTGCGTCACAAACCCTTCACTAATGCTCCCATAATTAATTGTCGTCAACCGATCCATCGTTAAAATGATCAAATAGTTCATACCGATCAAAAACAGAATCATTAATAATACCGTTTGCCACGTATCAAATACGACCACCGTAAACAATGCCGCGATAATGATCAATGTCATCGTGACAAGTAATTGTGAATAGAATGGTTCCATTCCCTACTTTCCTATTTTGTTTTTCTCAGCGTTTTCCTTCTACGGCTATGAGGCACGGCAGTTCTGCTTCGTCTGCATGTAATTGATCCCTTACTCTTCCCACAATCGCTCGAATACGACTTCATTCGATGACAGACTGACGTATACGGATCGTGAAACTCGGAATCCAGTCCACATCGCATTCTCCACAGCCACGCCAGCATGGATCGTCTACATCCCCACGTGGGAGGATTTCGGGATTGAACCGCTTTCCATTGTTTCGCAATGTCATAAGGCAAGACATCCGGAAGATAGATCCAAAATCGACGAAACCAGTGCATACGTTTTCTCCAGTGAAGTACATTCCATTTGTTTCGCTCACACGGATCATTGCATTTCTTGGCCTCCTCTGGACAATCTGGCATCGGAGCAGAATCGAACGACGACTCTTTTGGATGATGATATGCCACTGAAAATAGGAAATCCCACAAGTGAAGTAATTGTTGATCCCACGACTGCTTCTGGAACTCAGTATAGATTTTCTTGACTTGTGCATACGTCGGATCGACCGCAGGATGAAGCCCCTGTTTTCTAAGTTTTCCATTCACACAGTTGTGAATCGTATACATCCACTTCTTGAAATCCAGTCCGAGATTCAGTTTTCCATTCGTTTGATAGGGATATTCGCGATAGTAATCGGTAAGAGACGCGCGGCAAAATTTACACGGAAGAATATAAGGGATGGTTTCAAAGAAGTTCGCGTACTCATTTGCATGGTTTGCAATGGACATGCGGTCTGCTTCAAATGTAATCAAATGAAATAATTTCCAACCCGATGGACCCCAAAATCGCGTGTCCATCCTCTATCCCTTTTGAAGATTATCTTGTTGTCTACGTTTCATAGTCAATAAGAAAATTGTAATAATGATAATAACTATTTATTAATCCATGCCAAATCCACGGTAGCTCAGCGGTGCCAAATAGGGGCGAACTACTGAATTCGAGTCAGGGGACACATCTTCCGCCTTACATTTTACGACAGCCGGAGGGCAACTCTGACGCGGACACGGGGCACATGAGGGACATTTTGTGGGCTCTGGGCACTTCACCTCAGGGCAACGTGGGCGCGGGCACGGCGGGCAATCGCCCTTTGGTTTCTGGCATTTCGAGCAATCCAAGATCACGGGGTTCTGCTTCGGAATCGACGATTTAAGAACATAATTGCTCAGATCCGGCACCGGCGGGCATTCGCTCTTCAGAATATAACTGCTCATGTCTGGCAAGGAAGGGCATGGCGGAATCGACGTCTTGAGTACATATTTACTCATGTCGGGCTGTTTACAGTCAGGGCACGCCGGACAAATCGGACGAGGCTTTGGTTTTGGTTTGGGGCATCCACAAGGCGAAGAATCTCCGCAACTGTCACACGAGCTTCCCGCATCTTGGAACCCTTCTTGATTCATCATTTTCGATAGGAAAAGGCCAACGGCCAGACCTACGACAAATATTCCTAATAAATGAAAGGTTGACGGCGTCATTCTATTTGTCCTACTTATTACTTTTTTGAATATTAAATCAGTCCTCTCTTCGAACATAAATCATATCCTCAAACTGGCCAAGTACCATATTAAATGCGATAATGCGTTCACCGGAAATGAGTGATTCATATTCCTCTTTTGAGCATAGATTCTGACGTGTAAAATACGTATGAAGCTCTTTCGTATCCGATAAATACTTCTCAATAAATTGATACGCGTGATCGGATGTAGAAAACTCACCTAACACGACGCGGTTTGGGAACGGTTTATCGACTGCACGAATAATCACTTCTGATTCGACAATATAGGTTGCCATCTCTAGTGTCTGTCCGTATTATTTCGCAATGCGCCAACCCTTCCAATCCATCGGCGGGCAACCACACGTAATTCCTAGAGACGGATCGGAACTGGCCTGAAGACGTGTGCACATCATACGCGCATACCCTTTCCATGAAAATTCAGGGGATGTTTGTGTCCCTTCTGGCATGATACCAAAATCAGAGGACCGTAATCCGCGATTCTTCACCTGTTCCTCGATCTCTTTGGAGCGTTGCTTCCAATCAAAGTGCGAGGGTCCGCGACCCGCATCCGCAGGTGTAGGGGCAAGAACATCAGTAATGGGTGCCCCCGAATCATATGGTACAAACTTGGCATTCGACACGTTATTTAAATCTGCCATCGAAGGAAATCCAACTGTATCAATGGTAGAGGATGCAGCGCGTTGCGCCTCCGTCTGTGCACCTCCCGCAACACCCACTTCGTTCGGTGCCGTATATTTTACACTAAACGACGCGCTGATACCATTGATGATTTGATCTGCATACTTATCAATCAGCGAGCCGATCTGCTGGGTGACCTGCGGATCCTTTTGTAGATTAGGGGGAAGAGCATTCGCCAGACCTGGTGGGAGACCAAGGGTTCGAATGATTTGTGGCAACGGCTGGCTCGGATTGCCGAGAATGGGGAACGCACTGTCAATGTCTGATTTCATAATCGGAACTTCATGTGGCTGCATTGTTTTGTTGTTCACTTTGTAAATGATACCATCTACATCCTTCTTGAGCTCGGTCAACAACGATACTCGTCTGTTCATAAGAACATCGGTGGAAGCACTGGCTGATAAACGAATGATTTCGCCTTGAATACCTTCTACAAATTTGGTTAGCTCTTCTACAGTTGCTCTACCTGAAGTTGTAAATCCCTCAGTCAATGGTTTACGAAGCGTACCCGCCGAACCCGTCAGACGAACTTGTTCTTGTAAATAAGCAAGGTTGGACGACATTTCATTCAGGGTAGTCTGTGTAATGGTTGGCTGCAATCCTGGATTACGATTCAATAAATCAACTGCATTCTGAAGAACTTGAAGATCGCTGCGTGCATTACTGAGCGGCAATTGAATGGATGGGTCGGACCTCTCTGCTAATTCTTGGGCTTCAAAGGACAGAAAGCCCTTCAGCATTTCAAGAAGCGATACGATTTGCTGACGATTCGCCTTGATCATCGTAGTATCTTGGTAGGGAAGCGGGCTCATAGCTGCAATTTGTCCATAAGGTGCAATCGGTAGTTCACCTGGAAGCGTGTAAGGCGCAACATCCGCTGCCGATTCGGTGGGTGTCGCCTTGGAGCCCGGAAGCAATGCGGTAGCAGAAGGGACCTTCGGCATCTTTACCGTATGTGTGGAGGGTACATCGGTAAAATGGTCTTTTTGCGTCGTCAAAATGAAAATGACGATTAATACGAAAAGTAATGATAAGAACGCAAACATCCTACTTTCTTATCTTATCTTATATCTTAGAATTTAATAATCAACGGAGCATCCCCAGCACGGAATGGAATCTTTCTTGATATATTGTGTCATATCTGGCACAGGTGGGCACGAACCGTCGGGATTCTTGGGACAACGATAGTTATCTTCATCAGAAGATCCATCGCATTTTTGACTCGACTTGTTGAATTCTTTTCCTTGTTGTGTGGACGATGAATCAGAACTAGAAGATGATGTTTTATCGATCACAGAAGAATCAGTGGAACGATTCGCCAACAGTTCATTCCGAAATATCTTTTGGATGTTTGTCAGCAAATCTGATTTCTGCTTGAGAGCCATTGCGTTATAACTCGTATCACTCATCGTTACTTCGGGGCGAACGTCGTTACGCTTGGGAGCTGGTGCAGAAGCTGTAGGAGCTACTACAGGGGATAATGTAGGAGCTACCGTACTTTCTGTACCTGAACCAGCTCCTGCTCCTGCACCACCTGCCGTTGATGCGGCGGCGGCTGCTCTTGTAATAGCAGCAGTTACGCGTGTAGCGGCTGCAGCCGCATCTGCTGCATCCGTCGCTGCCTTTGTCGCTGCTGCCGCAGCGGTTGTCACCGCGGCGGCGGTAGACACCTTTGTAGCTTCCGCTGCTTTTGATGCGTTTGTCGCCGCAATTACCGCAGCAGCGGCCGCCGCCGCTTCTGGCGTACCTGGGGCAGCAGCAGCAGCTCTTTTCGTAGCTGCCGCCAATGCAGCTACTGCCTCGGCGGCTCTTGTAACTGCTCTTGTAGCTGCTGCCACCGCTTCAGTAGCGTTTGTAGCGGCAGATGTAGCGGCGGCGGCGGCGGCACGTAACGCTTCTGCCTCCTCTGGAGTGCCTGCTGCCGCGTCTGCTGCTCTTGTGGCCACTGCTGCTGCGTTTGTAGCGGCGGCAGCCGCTCTTCTAGCTTCCTCCGCAGGTGTATCGTTCTTATCTGCCGTACCTGGTGCACACATCATGACATCGGCTGCTAGGTTCGTTCCAAGCTTTAAACACGCGCAATCGGATACCATCGTACTGGCATTTGTTTCGAGGGACACTGAAATCACAGAACGACCTTGTCCAGAACTAGATGCCTTATAGGTTGTACCGTTCCCTCGTCCACCTTGAATATCAGTGTTTGATGCGCAAGTAAAAAGAAGGTCGCCGCTCGTAGCCAGTACACCTGCAGCTGTTTTGGTTGCTATGAATCCCTCCAACTGTGTATAATACGTGATCGTAAGAACTACAACCAGAACAATAAATAATCCAACAATCGATAACTTGAGAATCATCCTACTGTTTCTGCGATTCTTTTCATACCTACTCTAAAAATTGATCGATGCGATGGTTGAGTTAGATGGTACCATGTCGCTCGCTCCACGCTTTACCAACGATTCATTAATCGAGATCGGAATTGACGAAGCCGGACGAGGTTCCTTCTGGGGACCCATTGTAGCCGGCGCCGTTGTTATTCCTCCCGAGCCCGAATGGACGGATGTACAACGGACATTGTTTGCTCAATTTCGCGACTCCAAGAAGATTTCTCCTAAAAAACGGGCATCATTATCAAAGGATATCAAAGAACAAATCCCCCTCTTTGGGATTGGCGTGGTAGGAGCAGAAGAAATTAATGCAATGGGTATTCAATGGGCCAATCGTGAAGCATTCCGTCGTGCCTTTCAGGCTGTCCCTTTTACGGAGCGTATGGATCACGCCCAGTATAGATTACTGATTGATGGAGTATTATCATTGGATAAATGGGCTGGTCCACAGGAATTAATTGTGGAAGGCGATGATCAATATATGGCCATTGCAGCGGCATCCATTGTAGCAAAGGTGGCACACGATGAATGGATTCGGGACTATTGTCGCTTGCATCCGGAATGTGAGGAACGATATTCACTGTGTTCTTCCAACGGATATGGAACAGCAAAACATCGAGAGGGTATTCGACTCTATGGAGGACATGAACTACATAGAGAACTATACATACAAAATTGGCTTCCTGGGACAACCAGAAAAGAGAAACCATCGAAAAAGAAGTCTACATCAGAAGCGTGTTTGATTCGCTTCTAATCATTTAGTTCTTGCGAGACTTGCGACGAGAGCCACCGTTCTTGCGGGACTTGCGGCGGCCGGCATTCTGCTTGCGCGACTTGCGACGAGAGCCACCGTTCTTCTTTGAGCGACGAGAACGGCGAGACTTGCGGGCCTTGCGGCGGCCAGCATCCTGCTTGCGGGACTTGCGAACGCCACCGTTCTTGCGAGAGTGACGACGGGAATGGCGGCGAGAGCGGCGACGACCGCCGACGGCGGCGGAGGCATTGTTTGATGCTGGTACTACGGCGTTTGACATCTTTTCTTATATTTATATCTGAGATTATTTTTACGCAAATCTAGGATCCGTAGAGTTTATTCGATCCGAAGTGTTCCTTCGACCCACGCTTCCAAAATCGCCAAATCGACTCCTCGAAAATGGGGCATCCGTTTCGGTTGATACACGTGCGCTTCGTGTCGCTCAAACGTCACGTATTTTCCTTTCGGTGTATCATCTCGTTCACACGTTGCCCCTCTCAGTCTATGGACCCATTTGAAGGACTCATACGCGTATACTTGTTTATCGAGCAATCCGACATGACTCATCACAAACACGCCGGGTGCGCCATCCGTAGGAAGAGTGTTGATCGGAGAGACCGAAAGCAGTTCCCTGAAATTTAAAATTCTCTCTTTCGGGTTACCAAACTCTTGATATTCTCCTTTCGTTAGCGGAAGACTTGGATTAGAGCTTGTTCGCAGTACATCCACATACGGCACTTCCGTAAATGCTGCCCCCATCAACTGTCCGTTCGGATATCGGGATACCATCGCCCCTACCGGAACACCCCCTGCCGAGCGTCCGTAGATGACCGTTTTATCGGCACCCAGTCGATGTTTCTGTTGTGCTGCACGAATGACCGCTTCAAAATCATCTACCGCAATATGACGATGATCTCTTCGCGCCGCATCCGCCCACGCTGCATTCTTATCACCACCTCCGCGAACCAGTGCAAATACGATCGCCCAGCCACGTTTTAATAGCGGATACCAATTCTGATACGGCCAGTTAATAGGTGTCGTCGAACCATATGCCCCATACACATATGCAATTTGCGCCTTAGGAGTCACGCCCTTTTCTTTGATCACGATATAGGGGATATTCGTTTGATCTTTTGACTTCACGTGGTATCGATGGATTTCTAATGAAGGAAATTGAATAGGTCGGGTAATTCGATGGCGATTCTCGATTGTAACCACCTGATTATTAATGATCGTGATCAAAAATGGGATTTGAAATGGAGCCTTTACCACACACATTTGGTGCGCGGAATTCTCCCACTGTGACCAACCTTCTGGTTCAATTGTGCCCGCTTTTATTTTATAAATAGTTTGCGGCTTTCGTCGTGGTGTACAATACCATATGGTATGACTGCCTTCTTGAATTGTTACGACGAGTCCTAGCAATACATTCACCCATTCAATTTCTTCTGATGGAAGAATCCAGTCGGAAATAGGTGTACCGTGTAATGTCCACCCCTGTTCCATCGATTGTTTCGTTAATACACAGTCCTTTCCGTCTCGACCTTTTCCAAGTGGCATTTGAAAGGTGGACCGTGGATACAATGGTTTCAATTGAATTCCTTCGATCTCGTACAATTGACTTCCATTCGGGTCTTCTGATTTAACATACAGTGATCGATTTGCAGTTTTATACAATATCAAATCCTTCTCATCATTCTGTTCACGATAAAGAAGCCGTTCCTCCTTGCCAGTATAGGCATCGCATACACATACTTCGACGGTAGTAAAGTAATCGAGAACCTTTATATAATAGCAATAGGGATGAATAACCGCTACCTGTGAGGAAACACCCGATTTCTTCCATAATTGCTTTCCTGTAGAATCTTCACAGATGATTTGATTATTATAGGACGAATTGTCACCTTTTGTAACATACCACACAGTCGTACCCAATACATCAATGTCCTCCATTTCTGTCTGTTTTTGCGCCCAGGACCATTTCCAGAACAGATCCGAGTTTCCCTTCATAATAATATCAATCGCGCCTCCTCCAATGGTATAGCCATCCAGTGTCAAATACTGCTGTGCGTCTTTGATTTCTTGCTCCATTTTTTTCGTCTCTCGTTCTACCGCCCTCTGTGAGGATAGTTCATTGAAGTGATGTTTCTCACGTTGTAGCATTGTCTCCCATCGTTTTCCCTTCATTGTCTCCATCCACGCCAATGGATCTTTCCATGCGATATATCCTAGATCTCGGACCTCTTGGCCGGTCATTCTATCCATACAACTTAAAAGAATAAACCGCTGGCTAACTAGCACATGACACCACTTACCGTTACGATTCTTTATAACAAGGTCAACGCATTTGGTCTACAGGAAGATGTGAGCGTGATCGAACGTTTGCTCAAGACCATTCAACAACCCATCCAGAAGCCGCGAATCGTAGACATCCGTGAACCGTTGATTCATTCGGACATTCAGATCCATCTCGAGATCCCCGTTTTTGCGGCGATTCCTTGGGCGCATACTAATATTCTATTGGTCAATCCTGAGCAATGGTCCTATGCATATGATGCCTATGTTCACGCATTTGATCTGATCTTATTTCGTGATCCGAATTCCTTTCACCACTTTGTGACCGATCTGGAAGTCAAGGGAATTTCTTCCAGCCATTTGTTCCCTACACTCTGGTGCAGTTCGCAACCTGATCTGAAACACCGACCTTCTGATCCGAAGGATGAATTTGTATGTTTTGTTGCTGGTTCTACCAATAAATACGAGTATTTGAAGAAGTTGATCCCTCACTGGTCTGCATCGGATCCCGCGCTAACGATTTACACGACACGCAATGATATCGCGGATGGATTGCGCCCCCTATCTAGTTCGGTTACTGTAATCTGCCAAGACATCGATCGTGATACACGTCAAAAGATTATGGAGAATTACAAGGGGCATTTAATTGTCAGCGCGGGAGAAGGGTTCGGGTATGGCGCCGCCGATGCAGAACGAGTAGGGGCATTTGCGATCATGAATGAGCTGCCTGTCTGGAGATCAATGTATTCGGATGGAGTGGCGTGGCTTTCCAATTCCTATCAAGCATCGGATAAGGTACGATATTCATTGGCGAGTCCTACCCCTGATGTTCGTGCAGAGCTGGATCGTGCCTTCGTAGCCTTTCGGGCATTTGATTCATCGGCGTGCGCAGCACGCAAATCGTATGCTACCATTCGATTTCAGCAATTGTGCGCGACGTTTACTCCTCTTTTTCGCGCCATTCACTCTTGTGTGCTAGCACGCCGTCCTACAAAGGGCGTCTTTCATTGCCCGCCTCTGCTACATATTGAAGATTGTCCACCGATCACGGTGATCACTCCTACCTACAATCGAAAGCGTCTGATCGAAATTGCGTTTCATAATCTATTGGCGACGGATTATCCCCGAAATAAGATCGAGTGGATTGTGATCGAAGATAATGAGAAAACACCGCATATGGCGAGTGAGAAAGTGATCCAATTTCAAGTCCAAGTCCCTGAGATCCGGATCAAATACATTCCCATTGAGGGTCGCATGACGATCGGTGAAAAACGTAATTGTGCGATCCGTGAAGCATCCAACGAGATCATTTTGTTTATGGACGATGACGATCATTATCCCTCTACTTCCTTTCGCCGCCGTGTGGCGTGGCTGACCAAGGGTACGAAACGAGGAGAGTCTGCTCATCAAATTGCTTGCTGTACCACATTGGCACTCTATGATTTGCAGCGGGGCACCAGTGCGGTGAATGTTCCGCCGTTTGATATTGCATTTGCGCAGCGCATATCCGAAGCGACGTTGACGTTTCGGAAATCCGCGTGGGAAGAACGACCCTTTCCTTCGGTGTCCATTTCAGAAGGCGAAGAATGGATTCAGGGGCGCGAGAATGTCGTGATTGAAATGCCGCCGCAACAAATCATTGTCGCCTTTACACACGGGGCGAATCAGGCAAGTCGTCGTATTCCTCCATCGGATCAGCCGCCATCATGCTTCTGGGGGTTCCCGAAAGAGTATTTGATCTTTATTCACGGATTGGTGGGAGTGGAGATCGAGGAAGATAAATCAAAATCAAAAAAGAAACATTAACGATGAGATCGTATTTTTCGACTAGTCTGTACTCTTCGTTTTGAGCGTGTATAACCGCCCGTTGTGGCTTTCGCAGGCGTAATGACAGCAGGAAGAGATGCCTTCACAGGCGTAATGACAGCAGGAAGAGATGTTGGTTTTTGTATTGTGGCGGGAAGAGATGTGGTGGGTGCAATGACAGCGGGAAGAGATGTCTTCTCGGGCGTAATAACGGCAGGAAGAGATGTGGTGGGTGCAATGACAGCGGGAAGAGATGCTTCAGGTGTAATGACTGAAGGAAGAGATGTCGCGGGTTGTACTTCTGATGGTACCTCTACTGGCGTTTCTACTGGCGTTTCCACGGGTACCTCTACTGGCGTTTCTACTGGCGTTTCCACGGGTACCTCTACTGGCGCCTCTGCTACCTCTACTGGAGTCTCTACTGGCGTCTCAGCGGGTACCTCTAATGGTGTCTCAGCTGGCGTCTCTGAAGAGGGCTCTGTCGGTGCCTCTGAAGAGGGCTCTGCCACCGATACTGGCATTTGTAAATCATCCGATGAAAATGGTCGCTCCAATACATCTTGTTTCTCTTTATCCTCTTTTGCCTTCTCTACAATCAATGTCAAAAATGGCCTACTAGGTTTCGTACCACATCGATACTCTCGAAACTCCTTTGTAACAGGAATACGAAGAATCTGGAGGATCATATTAACAATTGCCGTTTTATTCACTTGTTCAATGAGTTCTTCAAATTCACTTGAACAGATGAACTCAGGATCATCCATGAGTGCCTGAATATTATTGAAATCATCAAAAGTAGGCGAAAACGAATCCGACCGAGCAGACAACCCTGCATCCACCAACGTTCCATCAATTTCTGCCTTCTTCTTTGCAATCTTTTCTAACATTCCAATGAGAGGCAAACGAATACCCTCTGGTGCTGTAATTTTAAAAATAGCCAACAAGATACCAATGATAAACGACTTTGTAGTATCCAACACGCCATATATAATTGAATCCTGAATTGTGGGGGAAAGAGTCTGGAAGAGTGTTAAATATACCTTAGCCATTTGACCCATTAATAATGGCGTCGTTCCATAATAACCCATAAAGGTCAATATCGCCTTTTTCCATTCACCCTTTAATAAGTCCAATAATGCTACCATCATGGATAAAATCTTTCGATTACTATCAGACCCTGTTACACTCGCGGTGATACGTGCAACATCCAACATCAGATAAATCACAAACACAATCAGACGAAAAGGTAGTTTAAATTTATTCATGACGTCCATTGTAGCCTGTGGAGGAATACCGCTTACTGCGGTAATACCTTTTGAAATAAATTGTGCTAGAACTTCTGGGATCAATCTTATATCGGGTTCGATGTCATATTTCTTTTCCATATGCAAGACTCCATATTTTGACGCATAATCGTTCACGGTTGAATTAATCATTCCCATTCGCTGAATCACTTTTGCGTAAATATTATCAATGCCTGTCATTTTCTCAGGATCGTCTGATGTGGTTTCAGAGGAACTACCGATAGATTCCATTTTCGAGTCGATATTATCCTTGCTTAAGTGCGTTAATTTCTCCACATCGGGTGTATCGTATTGTGGCGGTAATACTTGTGATACTTGTGATACTTGTGCTGCTTGTCCGCCCGTTTTACGATCTCCTAAAAAAGATAGGATGTCTTGTATATATGGTTCAAATGCCTGTGTAAACTGTTGCTGTTGTTGCGGGTCTAATAGGGGATTACCATCTTTATCTAGTACTTGTGCTGCCCATCTGTCCCCTTTTGTTCTCTGAATAGTGGAAATCACTTGCGCAATTCCATCCACCGATTGATACAAATGGGCGGGTAGTTCTCCACTTTGGAGTGTAGTATCTAGATGGCGTTGAATGTCTTTGAATTGAGCATTCATCTCTACTTTACTGGCGTTTATTTAAGTGAGTCCGGATACGCTCTTCTACCTATGGTACGCTCTTCTACCTGTGTGACCTCTATGCACTACACATCGTACATTCTTCCTCTGTCGCATTCTTACGAATGATGCGCATTTGTTCCGATCGCGCCGCCTCCTTCTGAAGCTCTGGATCAATCGTGAATTTCTGTGCCATTACCGGTGCACGCGTCCGCAAATAGTAAATGCCCGTCTTCAATCCCTGCTTCCAGGCATAGAAGTGCATCGATGTCAGCTTCGCATAATTCGGGTCTGCCACAAACAGGTTCAGACTCTGTGACTGGCAAATGAATGCGCCACGCGCGGCCGCCATATCAATTAGGATTTTCTGTTTGATTTCCCACGATGTCTTATACAGTTTCTGAATCGACTCGGGAATCTGGTCAATGCCCTGGACGGATCCATTGCGTGCAATGATTTGCTGCTTCATCATCTCGCTCCAAAGGCCCGCCTTCTCCAAATCCCGCATCAGATGCTTATTGATAACAATGAACTCGCCTGCCAGTGTGCGACGAGTGTAGATATTACTCGTGAACGGCTCAATACATTCATTAAATCCCAGAATTTGCGAGGTAGATGCCGTTGGCATCGGTGCCATCAACAGCGAATTGCGAACACCGTGTTGTTGTACACGCGCTTTTAGCGAGGCCCAATCAAGCGTCTGGTCTTGTAGAGTAAGTGGTACAATCGGTTCGCCCTTGAGTGTCTTCCACATATCATACTGAAAGATGCCCTTTGACATCGGAGACCCCTGAAAGGTTGAATAGGGTCCTTCGACTTGTGCGATTTCGCACGATGACTCCACCGCGGCAAAGTAGATGTGTTCAAAGATACGCTGATTGATCTCCGCTGCTTCCTCTGATTCCCAGGATGCACGCATCATCGCAAATACATCCGCTAGACCTTGAACCCCTAGGCCGACAGGACGATGACGCATATTCGAGTTTCTTGTTTCAGGCGTCGGGTAATAGTTAATATCAATGACTCGATTCAGATTCTTAATCGCAACCTTGACAACGTGTCTCAGTTTGTTATAATTGAATGTTTCGTTTTCTACATAACTCGGAAGAGCGAGCGAAGCAAGGTTACAGACAGCGGTCTCATCTTCACTGCTGTATTCAATGATTTCGGAGCATAAATTACTTGATTTAATGGTACCCAGATTCTTTTGATTGGATTTCTGATTGGCTGCATCTTTGTACACCAGATAGGGGGTCCCTGTCTCAATCTGGGAATCGAGGACTTTGAACCAGAGTTTTTGTGCGTCAATCTGCTTACGACCGCGACCCTCTTTCTCGTATTTTTCATATAGTTGCTTGAAGTCGTCTCCATATACATCGGCAAGGCCTGGTGCTTCCGAGGGGCAGAAGAGCGTCCACGGCTCATTCTTCTCGACGCGCTCCATAAACAAGTCAGGAAGCCAGAGAGCATAAAACAAATCACGACAGCGTTCCTCTTCGGAACCCGTGTTGAGCTTCAGCTTCAAGAAGTCCTCGACGTCGGCGTGCCACGGTTCCAAGTAGATGGCAAAGGAGCCATTGCGTTTGCCTCCTCCTTGGTCAACATAGCGTGCTGTATCATTAAAGTTGCGCAACATCGGCACAATCCCGTTTGATGTTCCATTCGTGCCTCGGATCAGCGAACCCTTGGCACGAATGTTATGAATATGAATACCAATGCCTCCTGCGTATTTGCTAATCATCGCACAGTCCTTTAGTGTATCATAAATCCCAGTGATGGAATCACTTTTCATTGCTAGGAGAAAACACGAACTGAGCTGTTGGCGCGGCGTACCCGCATTGAAATTCGTCGGCGTCGCGTGGATGAACAACTTCTGGCTCAGAAGGTCATATGTCTCGAATGCTTGTTCTAGGCCGCCATCAGGCTTGGATCCCCACAGAGCAAGCGAGACACGCATAATCAAATGTTGCGGTCTTTCAAGAGTTTTTCCCTTCGTATCACGAAGAAGGTATTGGAGTTTTTCTAGCGTCTTGAATCCGAAATAGTCAAACAGATAGTCACGCTCATAGTCGATTTTCGCATTGATTTGGTCGCCATATTTCTGGCAGATTTCAACCAGTTCTTGGGAAACGGTGCTAATGATTTCGCCTGTCTTTGCCACCGTTTGCTTGGAAAGTTCAAAGACAACCTCTGTAAACTTGTCCGATGTATTTTTATGATGATTGGAAACAGCAATGCGAGCGGCCAGTGTTCCATAATCGAGATTGGTCGTCATCAGGGAAATCGAAAGTTGCGCCGCCAATTCATCCAACTCCGATGTCTTGACGCCGTCATAAATTCGCAGGAGTGTACGTTGAGCAATGAGTGTCGGATTCACCTCGAGACCCGTCGCCGCCGTCTGGATACGAGTCAATACCTTATCAAATGAGACAGGCTCAAATGAGCCATTGCGCTTTACGACATTCATACTAATCATGGACATGTTTCCGGAATCGTTGATTGTTTCACACGCAACCGACATCATCAATTTTTTACATTTGCGTTAGTAGAATCAAATGAAAGCACCAACCGCTATTATCGTGATGCTGGTGTTAGCCCTTGTGGCGCTAACATCGAAAAAAGATAGCTTCCTGCACTACATTTCTCATCAGCTTCCACAACAAAAATGGTGGGAGCGACCCAATATGGACAAATTCGGTTATCCCGCCTATTCTTATTGGGAAACATTCGAAAATCCCGCTCCTCTCCAAAAAGAGGATGAACCCGTGATGGAGTATCCACCCAACGGCCCAAGTCCCGCAGAAGTCTATAATGAGCACCCTTACCATTTACTCGAGGACATCATGTCCCCGCCGAGTGATAAGGAGGCACTTTCATCGATCAACAGTCGCTCTTGTTACGCCACTGATTTTGAACAAACGGTCTCGAAGACGGGAAACTATCGTCAAACCACCAACAATTACAAGCGCAACTATCCCGATAGCTGCTCAGGGTGGAATCAAGAACTGACATTGAATTTTTATAAGACGATGTAATGCACTACGGCAACAGTTGACCGTATTCATCCATCTTATGAAATTGAATCATACACATTTCTGTTTTCTCCTTTTTGAGCGGACGCGATGAATCGGGTATCGTAAATTCCCCGCGTTTGGCTTTTTCTACATCCTCCCAAAAGACGCTCAGTGTGGATTGAAGCGCCGTCCACCATTCCTCATTTCGTTTCACAAGCTGCTCATTCCATTGTTTCAATTTCCATGGAGTGATCTCTACGATTTCCTCGTCTTGCTTGATATCAGGTGTCCAGTTATGATCCACATTCAGAGGACTGTACACATAATATAATTCTTGATTCCCTTTTGGTTCTGCATATCGAACAAGTGCCACATACCCACTATACGGGCTAGTGATGTCTTCTATGTTCTTATTCTTGTATTTAGAGGTGAAGCCGGCTTCTACATAGTCACACATTGTAAGACCAGTCACATGAAGTTGCATCTGCATTTGAGAATAATAGTCTGGCGGAGGTGGAGTATTTTCTTTGATTTCACGCGACACGGGACACTTGATTTCAATTAGACGACCGGTTCGTTGGTTGAGCGGACAATGATAGATCAGCCCATCGGGTGATGCAGTGCATCGCGGATCTGTTGGATGACTCAATCTTCCAAGTTCTTTGATGGTCGCGCCATATTTATTTTCATAGATCTGTTTGACAACAGGTTCAAATTTAATACCCCAGTCAAATGGTGACATATAATCAGAAAGAATCGCAAGGGCTTGATTGCGTTCAGGATAAGGAACCGTTTTAGATTCAACCAATTTTCCTCTTTCACGAGGGGACCCATATAATCTTCCCAATTCACTTGCGGAAATAACGGTTGCCATTTGTTGATACCACGCAGCGGTTCGTTGTTCTAATTGTTTTCGTCCAAGTAATTCATCGAGATAGGCAATGGGTACAGTGGAAATAGAGGAATGGTTACGATGCCATTCTATTTTCTTTTTATATTGTTCCTCGTACATATCAATAAGTATGTCGACGCGTTCTTGTTCCGCATCTGTAAATACAAATGAATAGGCAAATTTTTCTGCTGCATCTTTCCACTGTTCAAGTTGGGTTTCATCTTGAGGATTAGATAGCAAATTTTCAAATAAGACTATCAAATCCTTTAATTTGTCGTGGAATGTCATACTGATGTTTTATTCATACAGAAGAAGCTTCGTCAATTTTTGAACGACCAGACGGCGTGGAGACCGACGGAGAATCATCCTTGCTTTTCTTCTTGCGTGTTCCTTCCGTCTTCTGTTTAAACATCCACTTCAACGCGCCCTCCTGATTTCGCTTGATTTCTAGACCTTTAATGGTTGCAATGCGCTGTGTTTCCTGATTATAATGAACAACCTTAATTGTGTTCAACAGTCGATTATCAAGTGATTTTTGAAGATAAGTAAACAGCGATTTCTTCTCTTCCTCTGTAATGCTAAATTCAGGGGCGATCTCCTCAATAAAAATTCGGAGACGATTCAGTCGTAGTCCGCGCTCGATTCGATGCCATGGTCGGCGATATGCTTCTTCTACACCATTGTCAAGTAAGTTTTTAAAACGGTCGGCCCCCTGAGGAATATCCTCCACTTCGGCGTTAATGTGCTTGTGGGTTTTATGACGTTCCATATCTACTATATTATACGCGCGCCGCGTTTAGATGACCGTCGTGTGATTGAGATCCGCATGGATGATATCGAATAGTTCCTGGAAAGAATATGAACCCAGCGTTTCTGTGCTAGGAATAGGCAACCATCCACGATAATTGTGCGGTTCGCCTGTTACATACACCGTTCTCCAACAAAATGTCTCGGTGTCACCGCATTGTATCTCATTCCATTGATAAAAATCGGAGAGATTCGTTTTAATAGGATCAATTGGACAAAGATATATCTCATTTCGTTGAATTGGCCGACTCTGTAGATAAATTCCATTGGGATGTAGAATGTCCTCTTCTAGACGTAACGATGAGTCCTCTTTCCATGGCAGCGTTCCTCCGATAGTAAGTAATTGAAACATCGTGATTTGCATAGGAGGGATTTGTTTTACCTTGTGAATAAATGGGATAATAATCATCTTTATGTTAGGTAGTATATCAGTACTTTAAATGGCACAACCCGTTTATCCTGATGCGCGTAGCCAATCCTCACGACAGGCATTTCCTCTTCCTCAGTTTATTGGACGAACTCGTCGCGAATACAATACCAAGGATAGCATTAATGCCCGCCAGTTTGAACATTGGCAAACTGGCGGGAAACATATGGAGAATGGCCGCCCGGATATGAATCAACAGGCACCATTCTATGATATGATGCCAAACGTCAGTCGTTCGAATGATCGAAGTTATCGTGCCCAACCGCGATACGATGCAGAGGGAGATCGAGGCGGTCAGAATTCCTATTTCGACAAATATGATACTTCATCTGATTCTCGCAATATGACTCGTGAGTTACGAGCAAGTGTCTATGAGGATAAAAACACTGGGTATATCAAAGAATCCAATAAATTATTGGAGCGTAACTTTGATAGCCGATGGCTCGATACGACCGTGATGAAACAACAGGCACAGGCAGCCGAGGAATTACGACCTAAAATGGACGATATTCGCCTGTTTTATTTGAACAAACCATCCGATAAATAAACGATATCTAGTAGAAACAATGCTATGTGCCTATAAAGATATATTTGGTAAAGTGGGAGAAGGGGTACATTCGTACCGAATCGCAAATATTGCTGTAGTGGATGTGATCTCTACGATCATTGTGGCATTTCTTCTTCATTATCTATTTCCTTCTTATAAATTATTGCATATTTTGATTGTATTGTTTTTGTTGGGAATCATATTACATCGCATCTTTTGTGTTCGAACCACGGTGGATCGGCTACTATTTAGAGGGACGTAAATGCCCCTGAACCCCTCTTATTTTTGCGCACTTTTTCCTAAGCGGTAAGCGTCACGCCCATCGGGCGTTTATAAAAAGTGCCCTTTAACTAAAGTCCAACTCAATCGGCGTCGTATACACCTGTAGTTTATTAAGAGAAGACGGTGATTGTTTCGTGCGGCGACGAGTCGTTCGTGCCCCTGCGGACTTTACAGGGATTGAGATGTTTGTATCCGTCATCGAATCAACAGATACTGTAGAGGATGCAGTAGAAGACAGTGTCTTGTTTCGCTTTTGAATTTGAATGGTTTCTTTCAAATACGAATTGTAGCCCGCGCGGATCTCTTCCTCGTGGGCTTCCATATACTCTAGAATATTAGACTCCAATGCCCAGCGGAAAAAATTCAATTTACCAATCGTCGTCATAAACGGTTCGTGATTAGGAATGGTAAACATAATGCGTTCTCTGCGACAATTTGGGTCAAAATACTGTTTCGAGTATGCCTTCAACTGTCCCTTGTAACTGAGGTAGACCAGGAATTCTTGACCGTTGAGCGGGTAGCGAACAAAGCTCTTTCGGCTGTATTTTGTGACAAACCAGTCAATGATACGAAGACTCAGTGGCGCTTCGCCATTGAGATACGTGAGAACTTTATCGATTTCCGGTTGACTGGCGTAGAAACGCTGAAGACTCGCAATGACCAGTTCTGGTTTACATTCAATCTTACGTTTTCTGGTTTGAGGATCGGCGGTATAGCTGTCCATGTCTGTTCGATATATGGATTAGTACTCTTAGGCCCTTGTGTGCGAAACTCTATTTTAAAACCCCATTCAGAATAGAATGGCAGCACCGCCTGGATATAGTACAGGCTCAATGATACCCGCCACAGGAGGTGTCATTCACGCCATGCGCGGGGGTGGTGGCGGCTCTCCTCCTGATAATTATAGTTCTAACAGTATGATTGTAGATGTTGGGCCGGTGCCTATGAAGGGATACAGTGGTGGAGGTGATACTTTAACGGGAGGAGATCCTACAGGTATCGCGGCCGCCGCGGCCGCAACATCCGAAGTAAATAAAGCCTCAACAGGTGCGGCTACCACAGCGCAGATAACATCGACGAATGATCCGGCGCTCATTGCAGTGGCGGCCGTTTCTACACAAGAATCTAATAATGATCTTGCTACTGCTACCAAAAGTCCGACGGTTACTAAACCTGCGGTTACTGAAAGTCCGACGGATCTAGAATCTTCCTCAAAGCAGATCACACTCAACGGTCATACCATAACAATTACTAAGCCGTGGGATTTGAAGGAGGGTTCAAAAGAATCCGAAGCGCTCGCGTGGTTTGGTGTCGATAAGGCAGCTGACGAGGAATTGAAAAAAGAGGTACTCCAAGCACTCTATGACGGTGTGTGTGACACCGATAAGCCATTGATTATGGTACTCGAATGCGAACCGATTCGTCGCCTGGTACAAAGTTTGGCTGAAAAGCTGTTAGGTAATCTTACTCGTCCTGTTGTGAAAAAGACGCCTGCGATTATTGCATCAAAGGAGCTACAATCCGCTACACTAATGTCATTTAACGTCTTTAAGAACCAGTGCAAGACAAAAACGGCAAAAGAGTATATTGAAAGTAGTAAGGCTGATATTGTTTGTACACAGAAAGATACCAAAACAGAGTACACCAATTATACAGAGATCAAAGCGTGTGGAGCAGATGATGATACTGTACGTGTGTATCTTAAAAAAGGGATTCCCTCTGCAAAGAGCATAGAGTGTATTGGTGAGGGCACAAACAGCGCTGTTCTTTTTACCTATCAGGATGTTATCATTGCTAATATGGGATCAAATGATCCCTCGCTACTAGAGGAGGTATTGAAGAAAACCCCGCATATTATTGTTGGCAGTGTCAGCATTGCGCCGACGGGGTATGCTCTCGCAGATCCGATCAAAGCAGAACAGATCACAACGGATGCTATTTGGTACAAAGCAGATCCAGAAGTATTTACATTGAAAGATGCGATCATTTCTGATATTGTGGCAAAGACCGATCAACCTGTTGATCCATCTACTTGTTCCTATTCTGATCATAATCCGATCACAGCGGTCATCGAGTTTACCAATACGATCAAGAAAATGCTATTAAACTCTGATCAGGCAGCAATTATCACTGCAAAGTCTACAACAGAGGCGTCTGCCGTGGGATCGCGTGCATCTGAAGTGATCACGCAGAATGCCTCTGTTGTGGCAGAGGAAGAGTCTGGTTCGCTGCCAAAAAAGAAGGCATCATTATTAACCGGCGAGTCAGGAACAGCCGTTGATGGCGCGATAGAAGGGTCATCGGATGCAATAGGAGCATTAGATGCCACAACTTCAACTAGCACACCCACCTTAATCGCATCAGAAGGAGTTCCAGGTTCAGACGTAACATCAGGAGTGTTAGAAGCGGAAGCATCCACGAAAGCTACTTCCGCTACCACACCCGAGTTAATAGCAAGTACATCAGGAGAGGGCGCAGCCGAGTCAACTACCGCATTAGCAACTGGACCTGAAACGGACACATCTGCAGTCACCACGCTACCCACCGAGGGCGCAGAAGGAACAGCAGGAACTATTGAAGCAGCTGACACTGATACATTAACAAAACGCATTTCTTTCCTTGAAGCGGAACCTACTGAAGACAAACTTAAAATTATGGAAACTATTTTTGTTGGACCTGATAGGGAAGCAGTGTTAAAAGATCAACAAAATGCATATGCCTCTTTTTATACAAGAACTACACCTACCTCTGCTCATGTACAATATAAAACAAAAAATAGTCGCAATATGTTAGACTATGTGAAAGTCCATTTATATCAAAGCATTGATGATACAATAGACGGAGTAAAACGAAGAGCAATACGTAAAATAACAGACCAATACAAACAATTTGAAAAAGATATCAAACGAATGAATCATTTGACATTTATATCCGATACGTTTGTGCGCCCTGTAAAGCAAGAGGGCATATCAGATACGGAATATAAGGATATTTTAAAAATTATTAATGAATTACCTGATCATGTAAGACAAATCGTATTGTCTTTAAATCAATATATGACTGAGACACCTATTGGGATAGGTATGAATGAAAATGATCGTTCAGGCATTAAAATAGACGAATATCCTGCACTTTTTATGATTCTTCCAGATAAAATTGTATTTCATAGAGTTAGCCTCTATAAACAGATTATGACGATGAATGATCCAGCTGATATGACCCCCTCTCATTTTATTACAATGTTCACATTTGAAATCAATCCAAAAACATTAAAAGGATATATTCAAATTGATACGTATGATATTAAGGGTTATGTGAAAGAATTCGAAATAGAACACGCGAGGAACTTCGAGATTGCGTCAGCCATTGCTCAGAAGCGCATATTTATGACCACATTAAGAGAAATTTTTACACAAAAAAGTAAAAGATATGGTCCAATTAAAGTACATATTGATCCTATTACTCGAGAAAAAGTCAGTAATGTATATCATAAATCACTTGTAGAAAATGCAAAACGTGGCGAAAAATATGACATTGATACACTTTATGAGATCATTGAACGATTAGAATTAGATCCAAAGAGAAGGGAGGAAAAACTCGCAGAATTTGATGAAATAAAAGATGATCCTGTTAAATTAACAAGATTTATAAGAGAATATAACGCAAATATGAAGATGGAAGTCGAAGCACTCGAAAAGTCTTATGATTTTCGTTCTGTAAATGAACAATGGTACAGCACATTTGCTATCTCTCCACCCGATATTATTCGCACACTGCCTACTGATTCGTATGATGTCGCGATTCAACAGTCCATTCATAAACTAATAACCCAGCCTGACGTACAGAAAGTTATTGCTGTACAATTTATGCGAGAATTGGAACAAAGAATGGAATATTATAGAAAATATTATGATACGAAAAGCACAATTAATAAAAGGGAGAATGATTTGATGGTTGTGCTTCGAAGTGATAATAATCTAAGTGAACTTCTTGAACGAATCACAGAATCTCGAGCCGCCAATGCAAACACATGGCTGCCAGCTCTTTCTAGAGTCTTTACACGACGTGCCATTACAGGAGATATAGATGAACGAGAGAAATTTCATGATCGTATGCGAGTGAAAACAGGCGTAGTAGCAGACGCAAATTCCACGTGTGCAAGGGCGGCAGCGTACTATACACTCTTTCAGACTCTCGTCAATGAAATCGGAACATATCTCAGTAACAATAGAGACATACCATACACAAAAAAACCGATTATTACAGTGAAATGTGATATCATTACTACGCAGCCGATCGATCTCAATGCTGCAGCAGATACTTTTCTCGAACAAATAGAAACAAAGGGACAAATATCACTACCTGAAGTAAAAGCCCTTGAAAGGGTTGTTGCTACTACAATACAACAGGTTAGTAATATAGAAACTGATGCATTGACTGGTCTATTCGATGACGAGTTGGCAAAAAAGATAGCCGTAGCAGCAGTCGCCGTTCTTCTAGAAGATTTCGAGAGAGAATACAAAAATGGAGCGGTTGCAGCGATTAACCCTGATGCTGTAGTGACAACGGTAGTTGTTAATAAAGCGAAAATGAATGCAGAAACGGCAAAAGCGGAAGCGGAAAAAGCGGAAGCGGCAAAAGCAGAAACGGAAAGGGCATCTAAAGCTATTGCGGAAAGGGAAGCGGAAAGGGAAGCGGAAATTACCGCTAAAGCAGAAGCAGAAAGGGCTGCTAAAGCTGCCACTGTAGCGTATAGTTCTAAAAAAGCAAAAGAATCAGTGATAAACTATCCACCTGGCCCTACAGAACTACCGCCACTTAATTCATCTAAAAAATATATTTCACAGCATGATAATGTAAAGGATTTCAGTTACCGCGACATAATAGCTAAAATTAAGCCTACAAGATGGATTGAAAAATTACGCATCGATCCATCCATCGGTCGTGCATGGGCTCTACTTAATCGAATAGATAAAGCAGGATTTACAATGTATGACAATATTCCAGTCCATCCTGACTTAATCGAGTATGAAGCACCACTAACCGAATATTCAAGAAATATCGGGGAAAAACTAGATGCATATTTGAAGACTCGTATTGCAAATACGAATGGCAAAAACGCCGCACGCACTCCATTAACGTCTACATTGAATGATATTCTTATGAAAGTAGGAGCGATTGAATTTGAATTAAAAGATAAATTGAAAGACGACAAGTTTGTGGATAATCCTTTATTTAAGGAAATCGATAGCGCGGCAAGTAATCTTCCTTCTACGCCTGTTTCGGCACCTGTAGCTAAACCTGCACCTGTAGCTAAGTCTACAGGTGAATCTAATGCATTGAATACATTTATTAATGCAAATCCCCTATCCAAAAAACGCAATTTTACATCGAAAATTGTACCATCTCTTACTAACACTAAAAAAATACAATTAGAAATGAAAACATTGTCGAAACTAATTGATTCTACACAGACTCAAATCTTACAACAATTCAAACATATGAAACAAACGACTCGCACGAACCAACTAGAGAAAGAGATCGACAACCTTATGCAAGAAATCCAGGATCGTATGACACAAGTTAATGATGTCTATATGAAAGATCCGAATATACATTATGAAACAATAACTACATTTATAGCTGAATGTAATAGTTTACTTAAAAGAATTGACGTATTGATGAATGAAATAAAACTCATTACAGAAACAAACGGAGGAAAACGCCGAACCCAGAAAAAACGAAAGCAGAAGAAGCGCTTCGGATCTCAGAAAAAGAGAGTCTAAATCGCTAGTTGTAATGTTAATCATATTAAAAATAGGCAAAATGCCCCTTTTTAATATGTAATGATATATGTCATTCTAAAATCGCAGCTTGCTGCCCTTCTTCACCAGTAAGTCCATCATAAACAACACGAAAATGCCACTGGAAATAAACATCAGAAGCTCCGAGGTAACCTGTTCAGGCGACGACGAATTCATATCATCGAGTCGCGCAAACAGTTTATCCAGTTTCTTCATGACCTGATCCATCGATACCTCGCCGTTGGATGGGCGTTTATGATACTTCCCGCTCGGCGGCGGCAAATGTTCGACAAAAGATGTCTGTGCACCCCCCTTTGTCACAGGCTTCCAAAACATATTGACCGACGGGTTCGGAAGGCTTTCCAATGATCCCGCCCGAGCTACGCCCGATTGTTCAAACGTCTTTCGAAAATCCGGGTACAACGTCTCATTCGTCGCTTCAGGCTCATAATCGGCAAAACTATCGCTATCCGGATCCATTCCAAAGAACTTTTTAGCTGGTTTGAATATTTCAGCTGACGGCACCTTCACCGGTACCAATCGTTTCTCCATCTCATGCTCCAAATAATCGTGCAACGGATCCTTATCAAAATTACGTATTTTCTGATCACGCGGAGCTTGTGGAGTATCATGTGCACTAAATGCCTCTGTGGTTCCCTGTGGAGCCGTGACAGGGACGTGTTCTCTCAACCCAGTCGCCGGATTCATGGCAGGAACATCAGGCATTTTATGAAATGTTTGTCGATCGGGATCCTTATCCTCGATATCCAAATATTCCGCCGCCGGCCCCTTGCATCGTCTGGCTTTTCGACGCTCCTCTTTTCGTGCCATCTTGGTGGCATAATCGGCAGCGCATCCCGGAGAGGGTGCGCCTCCGATGGTTTGAAAGGCGTCATCTAAAGCGCAACCATTCATTGCCCCTACTACCAAAAGCAGTGATTCTTATCTTTCCCAATTGAACCGCTCTAAACAACAAATCATTTGTGTAAACAGGATGGCACAAGCAGCATCAAACCAAAACGGAATGGCTATACAAGTGGGTGGAATGGTTGATTCATTTCAACGAATGATGGGTCAGCTTGATTCGCCCTCTAACTTACTATACGGTACACTTGTTGTCTTACTGATTGCCTATTCGTCGGAAATCCCCTCTGAATATCATTCCTTTGCCGATTCCTTACTGGGTCGTGTTTTTGGGATTGTGATGGTATACGGTGTTCTCGAAACCATGGGATGGATCTATGGCCTTCTCACCGCCCTCGCTTTTCTTCTTCTTCTCACCGGCGCCCGACGTACGATCCAAGAGGGATTTGATGCAGGTGGCCGTGTCACGCAGAAGGGTGTTGTTGGAAAGCGATGGTTTGTTGAGAAAATGCTCGGAGAATATCCCTCCAAAATCGCGACCGAACAAGTGACCACGGATGCCATTTCACACTAAGGAAAACGAGATAGGAGTAGATGAAAACCCTTGCTTGGCTCACTACGGACGAATTTGTTCAGCCTCTTATCGTCGTATTCGCGGTGTTCATCGTGATTCAATACAGTTCCCTATTTGAAACAGAATATCACGCAAAACTGATTGATCTATATGTTTATCCGTGGTGGCGCATCTTGATCGTGTTTCTTGCAATCTCCGCGGCATTATGGTGTCCCCGAATCGGAATCCTCGTCGCCCTTGTTGTCTTCTTTTATCTGAGCGATATGAATACACTGATCACCCCTTTGCCCCATTTGTAAAGAGCTTTCCTATTAACAGAATGAGTCTTCCGGGTGCGATGTCTGCTGGACAGGCGTTAGGAATCGCGAGCCCTTTCGAGGGGTTCCTTCATATCTTTAACACAAATCCTTATTTTATTGGGATTATGATGTTACTTCTCAATCTTGGTGGGCGCTTTATCGGCCTGGAAGTTACAAAAAAACAAGAACAGTTCTTACAACATCCCTGGATTCGACGCGTGCTGATCTTCACCGTCCTCTTCATGGGTACACGTAGTATTACCGTATCCTTTTGGGCGACGGTCGTTGTTGTATTGCTGCTCGGATACCTCTTTAACGAGAATTCGGCTCTCTGTCTCTTTGGAAATGGAGGAGTAAAGGATTCCACGTGTGCAGAAAAACCAGGGGAGGGAATGAGCCCCGAAGAAAAAGAAATCCTTCATCGATTAAGTTCAAAAGCACAGCGCTATACAAATGATACTGCAAAGTCAGTCGATAACGAGGATGACAATATTCTTCATAGTGATGTGTATGCTGCCAATGTCACACTTCTCCGTATGTGAAACCCTCTCCGTATGTGATGCGTAATCGTATATTTATCATAAATAGCATATTACGTATTTTACAAGTTAAGCGTCATCGTATTTCCTGCCGGTACGGTTGGCTTTCTACGGCCGCGACCCGTTCGCTGTCCGCTTGTCGCCGTTGTACGAACACTCTCCACATCTGAAATGTCTCCCGAGTGAACACTTGAGATCTCCGCTGCCGCCTGCATCGCTGGTTGATTCATAAATGACGCGGGCGGAGGATACATCGGTGGAACAGGATCCATTTCCGCCGCACGAACTTCCTGGAATGTCTTCAAGATGTCATCCATTCCCGACGGACCCTTCATTTCACGACGCGGGCCCGGAGCCGGTGCCATTGCCGCCATATTCTGTGGCATCTGCGGCGGCATCTGAGAAGACTGATAGAACGGGCCTGAACCATTCATTTGTGAGGGGGCTTGCTGCTGTTGCGGCTGTACTCCCATTGCCGCGCCCATAAAATTACCAAATCCAGGTCCTGCCTGTTGAGCAGCCGCCTGTGCAAACTGCTTCGCCAATTGAGGATTGTTCTTGAAAATGTCTCCCGCGTCAAAATTGTTCGACTTCGATCGAAAGAATGAATTGCTCATGTGAAACATAAAACCGCTTCCCACGAG
>Ga0078894_10000224_pt1 | contig 37976 bp, 46 predicted proteins | sample LauGreSu1BDMLBSD_2_FD_67506 | JGI IMG/M metagenome (GOLD analysis project Ga0078894, IMG submission 67506) | Freshwater lake microbial communities from Lake Michigan, USA - Su13.BD.MLB.SD (version 4) (version 4) | ecosystem: Environmental > Aquatic > Freshwater > Lake | place: Lake Michigan... | reverse complement strand
GACTATAGTCGAACCCACTTGTGGTATTAGAACTATATTTAAAATATTAAAATTATATCCAAATTCTGAAATTTTTTTAACTGGGTTTGATGGATTTCAAACAAGTTGGTATTGGAATCCGCAACACAAAATAAATTCATCGCATCACTACCTAACAGAAAGAGTATATTTGACACACTTGAAAAATATTAAACGAGTGGTAATGTTAGATTAAATGGATTCAAACACTTTAAAAAGAACCGTAGCATTTGTTTGTGATTTGTCTCTTCCTAACTATTTGGAAGAGCCAAAAAGATACGATTATCTAGAAGGCAATCATAGTGCAACTGGTTACTATTTTTGGATCTTAAAAAATTTTGGACTCGAAAATGTATTCTTAGTTTCCCCAGAGGAAAAATTAACTGATTATGACTTAGTAGTATTTCACTATGATAATAAAAAATATATACAAGTAAATAACTCCTACAAAACTTTACAAATTGTAACTGATAGACCTCAAGTGCCTAATGTTGATTTATATGGATGTTGCAATCTTTCTTCGTTTGCTCCCATTTTAGATAAGCGCATGGTACAATCGGTTGGTTTGGGACTAAAGTACCATTTGACAGGAAATTTAGTTTATATTCCGTATCCAATGGCTTTGAATTTTAAGCGATGTGCCCCCAGTTGGCCTCCAAAAATATATCATTATACCGGAAGGGAAAGCACCCTTCTCGATGAAATTTATTCAGCGTCATTCGTAGATCACATGAAACAAAAGGGAGTTAATTTAAGGTTTAACTTTAAAGATGATCATAATATGGGAGATGAAGATGTATATTTTTGTGTACGCAAAAAAACTAACTACTATTCAACCTCCAGCAAAGGAAATAACGTAGATACAAAATTAGGTCAGAAAACAGCAAATCGATTATATCAATCTTGGAAAATGAGAACCCCGTTTATAACTTCAGGGTCTTCTGCCATGGCAGCAATATATAAGAGTGAAACTGATTTTTTGATTGCTGATACAATTGAGGAATTTGAACATCAATGCATACGGCTTCTAAAAGACGAAACATTATTTAAGGAAATGATGAAAACCTGTTTGAAAAGAAAGGACGAACACACAAATGCATTAATAGTTAGTTCTTTTTTGAATGCGATAACTAAGGCGTTTTCATGATAGTACAGTTTTCAAATATTGTAAAAAATAACTTGCCTTTGCTTGTAAACACTAATTGTTCTTATAGTGAATATGTTTCTTTGTTGACAACTTCATCTAAAAGATTTTTGAATCTAAGCTATAGAAAGTATAACACGAGCGTAAAAACCGTTCTTGATAACACAATAACTAAAGACGATTTGTATTTTATAACAGATAAAGGAAAGTCAGGACTTGCTGATTTACTTTTGCAAAACAGCAAGTCTGAGTTTAAACCACATTGGTTTGTGAAATATTATAAAAACGATAAATTAATTTCTTACAATCATATTTCTCTTACTAGAGCTAACTTTACATTAGGTTATTGCAATTGTTTTTTTGTGTTTGATGAGCGATATTTTGATAGGCTCTTCAATACTTTCTCGTGGTTTAAATTTATTGAATATATTATTAATGCAAAGCTAGCAGATGTAATTGATTTGGTTGTAGATAGAGACCTTTATCAATACCATAAAATAGTAAACGGAAAAAGTTATCAAATTAATGAAATCCAAACATCATATGATTATCTTATCGGAAGAGATAAACAAACGGGTAAATTTAATGATCGAAACAGCAGTAAATTTTTGTTTTTGACAAAACAAGATAAAAGAAGAGAAGATAAACTAATTTCAGTTGTATGTAAATGTGGTCATAAAACATTGTTAAATACAACAAATACAAAAAATACTTGTTATTCGTGTGGTGCAGATTTAAGTATACTAACATGTTATGAATGAATACCATATTCAAAAAAGAACTGAGCGTTATTTTGTTAACGCATTAAAAGCAGGGTTTCATAAGCTTAAAGGATTAACAACAATAGAATTGTGTATAACCGAACTGTGTACGAGAAAGTGCAGTTTTTGTCCAAGATCTGACTCCAAAGTTTATGCAAATCAGAAATTGTTTATGTCTTCTGAGACGATGAATAATATAGCGTTAAAGTGTTTAAACGAAGGATATGAAGGCGACTTTCACGTTTCCGGTTTTGGAGAATCCTTAACTCATCCAAAGTTTGAAGAGCTAATGTATATTCTTAGAAACAAATTGCCTAATAATTTTATCGTGCTCACTACGAATGGAGATCTTTTGAATGAGACAACAATACAAAGTATTAAGAAAAACTTTAATAAAGTTATAGTAAGTTGTTATGATGGTCCAGCAGAAAGAGATCAATTTATTAAATTTTTTGAGGCTAATGCGTTTTTTAATTATGAAATAAGAGAGCTATGGTTTAATACAGAAGAAACTACTCAATCACTAATGCTTAGAAACAATTTTAATAACAGATCTGGCTCGGTGTCCGTAGACCTCCCCAATTATTATACAAATTCTCCTTGTTATCTTCCGTTTTACAAGTTAGTGTTAGATTGGAATGGTAATGCTTTGATATGTTGTAATGATTGGAAAAGAGCTCACACAGGATTTGGAAATATAAACACAAATAGCTTGTCTGAAATTTGGCACGGAAGCGAGTTCGTTAAAACGCGAGCAGAATTAATTAACAGCAAAAGAATTTCTCCGGCTTGTAAAAATTGCAATATTGAAGGAACTTTGATTGGACATCAGAGCGTTGAGGCACATAGTAAATGAAGTCTTGTTTTTGTGATTTAAATAAATGGGCGATGCAGTTTGATTTTTTCAAACAAAATGAGCATTTGAACCTTTTAACGCAAACCAAATCTCCCGTTGATTTGTATACTCTTGATGCTGACTATTACAAAGAAATTATAGTAAATAGCAGAATTTTTTTTGATTATTTTGTTAGCAATAGAAGCAATGTAAAATCTTTAAATGTCGTACCTTCCGTTTGTACTCATCGTCATTTGTGCACTCCTCAATATAATTATTTAGGTATTCGATATGATTTGTATAATCAAAAAGATGAGATATTTTATAAAATAAAATTTTCTCCATACTTTAATGAAAGTTTAAATAGAGTTGAATTTAATTTAGGAATTGTTTTTAATAACCCCGCTGATGTTAGTTCAATGAAAAAATACAAACGTTTTATGGAATATTTCGTACTAACTAAGCATACAAGCTTGTCTCCGTCTCATTTATACATTTATAAATTAACTAATTCTTTTTTTTCGGAAGGATTGGATAACTCCAATCCGTACTACAACACGGATATAGCAGAACTCAATAAATATGCTCGTTTGGTTAATAATAAAATTCCTGAAGCTCAATTTTGTTTTAACTCTGACGGAATATTCTCCCACAATAAAACAGTAAAGCTTAGAACAATCTTAGAAAAAACTAAAGATATTCCTTTTTATCATACCAGTAGTTATATATTTTCTCATTAAAAATTAAATACGTTTAGTATGTTAGGACAAACTACCAAAAACATAAATTTGTTGTTAGAAACAAATACACTAATCAAACATATCAATGAACTTGGAAGAAGATATGATTATTTTGATTCGACGTTTAGTAAGCAATTTCTTTTAGATAAAGTATTGAAATATAAGTTTGATTTGCATTTACAAGAAAACGGTTTAACGATCTGTGGGCTTGATGTGTATGCCTGTTTAATCGAATGTATGCATAAGCTAATAACAAATTGCTCTGTAAGCTTCGACAAATCAAAAATTTATATAAGATATTGTAATCATAGACACAAATATACTCCAACTCAAGCTTATGCTGGTGTTGCATTAGAATTAAGCGATAAAGACTCCAAGGAGCCGTTTTTTTATTTTATGCTATCTCCGTATATAGGAGAATTTAACATAGTGGAAGTAGGACTTTCTGTCAAAAGTTCTGATCTCAGAGGCAGTTTATTGTTAAAAAATTACAATGAAGTTTTCGAACATATTAAGCCTACCATTCCAATAACAAACCTAAGCCCAGCAAATTTATATTTGTATGTTCTTTTGTCAAAAGCATATGGTGTAACTCTTTCTGAATCTTGTGAAAATTATAAAACAGAGTTTACCAACCTTCAGAATTATACACAAAAAATTAATGGCTTATATCCAGAACTTTGTTTAGTGCTTGATGAAAATGGGGGTTTTTCGTGGAATAAAAAATTTAAACTTAAACAAATTGTAGCAGAATCAAGAGACTTAGTGCCCTTTCCGGATCTCTCGAGTTTCTTATATGAAAAAAAGTAACTCTGTTTGTATAGTCGGCAAAGGAAGTTCGTTGTTGTGTAAAAAGTTAGGAGCTCTAATAGACTCCCATGAAATTGTGATTCGTATAAATCATTTGCCAGAACATTCAAACGCCAAACAAATTGGAACTAAAACAGATATACTATCAACTAGATGTCCTTTAAAGTTAAAAATTTTGTTAGCTAATGAGGCATATAAAAATAATACAGTTTGGATTTGTTCAGAATATATTAACAAATATAAACAAAATAATAATTTAAAGTTTATTAGTGAACACGAATTTGAGGCAATTTCGCAACTATTTCCAAATTATATGAATTTAAAACTTCATAGAAATGATAAAAAACGAGGATTTTTTATGCCAGATACTGGTGTTACTAGTCTGGTTTTGACCAAACTGAGGTTTTTTGACTCAGTTGTGTCTGTTTGTGGTTTTGATTTATACAAAGAAGGAAACACGAACATATATGAAACGAAATCAAATTCTAGTATATTTTTAACTCCAGCATTACAACAACTTTTAGTATATAAACACTTGATAAAAACAAATGCTATAAGAGAGTTAGAATAAATCATTATGAGTGCTCCTAATATATATGTCGGGTATGATCCTAGTCAAGATATTGCTTATAAAGTCTGCGAACAATCAATTTACAAGCATAGTTCAGATTCTGTGTATGTAAAAAAAATTAATTCAAACACTATAGCTGGGTATGAGCGTGAATATGATCCGTTGGCTTCTACCCCCTTTACTTATGCGAGATTTTACATTCCTTATATAAACAATTATCAAGGAGCTTCTATTTTTTGCGATGGAGATTTTTTATTTTTAGAGGACATACAAAATCTATGGAATTTATTTGATTCAAAATATGCAGTTCAAGTGGTTAAGCACGACTATGCTCCATCCTCGACGATTAAGATGAATAATAAAATTCAAACAAGTTATCCTAAAAAAAATTGGAGTAGTTTAATTATATGGAATAATGAACATCCTAAAAACAAACAATTGGATTTAAATGTATTAAATTGCGCTTCAGGTAGTTTTCTTCATCAGTTTAAATGGCTTGATGAAAACGAGATTGGTGAAATTCCTTATGCGTGGAACTGGCTCGTTGGTTGGTACAAAGAAACAAATCAACATTTAAGTCCAAAGGCATTGCACTTTACTGAAGGTGGGCCGTGGCTTAAAGATCCTGAAAATGACTATGATTTAGTATGGTTAAAATATAAATTTTTATTTGGACTTTAACTCTTTTACCTCAGTCTGTAATTCTTTAATTGCTTCAATTAACAGAGGAATAATTTTTTCGTATCTTACTGCTTTGTATCCATCTACTCTGGTAGTTACAATTGACGGCAAAACTTTTTCGACATCTTGAGCAATGACTCCAACATCTTCGCCCTTAAATGTATTTTGTTTCGCTTCATCCCAAGTAAAGCTTACTCCTCGTAAAGACTGAACTTTTTGTAGCGAGTTTGAAATAATAACTGGATTTTTCTTTAACTGTTCGTCTGACGTGTCAAAAGCAATGACATCTCCTTGAACTCTTAGTGTTCCTGGATATTGATCACCTGGCTTAAAATAATCAACGTTTTGCGAGGCCTGACTAACAGTTCCAAGACCATCAGCTTTAAGTATGCCTGTTACATTTCCAGCACCTCCTTTGTTTTGTGGAACCACTTTTGAGTAAGCAGTGTTTAATCCAATTGATGTTATATCACCTGATAAGTTGAGAGTAGTTGGAGATAGAAATGCATTACCCAAGGAAGCTGCAGTAACATTTCCTAATCCATCAGCACTTAACAATCCACTTATGCTTCCAGCTCCTCCAAAGTTGCTTGGGACTACTTGATCGTAGAATGTTGCGCCGTCTCCTGTACTTCTGATTGCTCCTGTGTGATTTGGATGAGTATAATTTGTTGCACCTGCTTGAATTCCAGTAAGCTTGTCAAACAGTGTTGTCGGCATAAGCCCTGGCGTAGTACTATCTGCTAAGGAGATGCTAATCTTAGGAGTTTTAAAAACATCTCCAGAAGAGCCTGCTGAAATTATAACAGGAGAAACTCCTTCAACAGATGTAACTGTTCCACCAGAACTGGTTGCTCCTGATGCAATTCCGTCCAACTTAAGTCTGTCTGCAGGTGTCATAACCCCTGCTCTTAAATTAGTGGCTGAAAGTATGTCAATTCCGGTTCCCGTTTGCGTTGAAGAGTCAATATGTACTTTATCTAAAAATGTTTGATTTATAGAAAGCTCGGTTGGAACATTGGCTCCAGCTCCTGGAGCTACTCCGAGAATAGCTAACACATCCGATGCAGGCAAATCTTCTACTTCGCCATTACCTGTAGTTTTGCGTCCTTTAATAGTCATTGAATCGACTTTAGCTAACATAGAATTGTTAACTTTTTGTTCTGCAAAATTCTGTCCCACAGCAGTAGCTCCTAAAACAACATTAGCCTGGGTGGATTTAGCTAGCTTATCGAGAGAAATAGTGTTAGAGTTTATCATGTTAGTAGATATTTGTATCTCTGATATAGGATCTCCTGGATTTACTGCACCTAATACACAATTTCCCGTCGTGGCTTTTTGTATTTTATTGTAAGTTACTGCATTTGGTTGAATCTGAACGTTAGCTGTTGCTCCACCTGTCATTTTGACGTCGCCCGATACTTTAACTTTGGCTGGTAAATTTACGCTGTTTCCAACCCAAATGTGATCAGTTGGAAGTGAAGAAAGACTAGCTATAGTAGGGTTACTTGCCCAAAAATTATTTGAAGAATTTTGAGCTGCAGATGTTATTAAATTGGTTAAAGTTGAAATGTCAGTAGCAGTCGCAAAATCGCTGCCTTTTACAAAGCGATTTACGCTTCCTCTTGCTATAGGAATTTTGTCGTTTTTTTGTAAAGGAGACCCATCAGTTAATTGTGTTATTTTTTTGCCTGAAGCCATAGTTGTATTTAACTATTTAGTCTTGATGTATTAATTGACACCAAAAAAAAAATTGTTGATAACCGTAAAAAAACTAATACAGTTCAATAAATATTTAAAAATGCATAAAAATACTTCTTTTATTTTCTAAACGTGTGAAACCGACTTTTTTTGACAAAAAGCTCGAAAAAAAAGAGCTTAAATTAAAAATAAAAGAATTTGCTAAATTACAGCAAGTGAATCGAGTTATTTGTAGCAAACGTGCAGAATTTATTAACGGATCTTATAATGCAATTACTAATGTAATTTTTTTGTCGACCCGTTTGGATTGTAAGCCTTTGCTGTGTACGTTTTTTCATGAGCTATCACACCATGTTGCATCTAAAAAAAGAATTTGGCGTAACTATCACTTTGATTTAAAAGCTTTCACTACCGATAAAATATTTTTATTAGAAAATAAAATAGACAAAATAGCAAAACGCCTTTGGAACGAGCATGTTAATTTAACAGAGTGGGGTAAATACGAATACTCATATCCAGTTAAAGACAGAAAGTATCTAATCGGGTGGATATCTCGTCATACAAAAAGCAATAAATTAATTCAAAAATGAGCAAGTTAGAAAATTTTATATATCACGACGGAAAACAATTTTATTTCGATACGGAAAACTATAATGATGAAAATCCATATTCTTTAGGAATTCAGTACGAAGATGGAGATACTATAAAGTGGACTTGGGAAGAAAAAAAAATGAGTGGGGTTTTAAGAAGAGTTGGATTTGAAAACGACTTGTTTGTAATTGAAAAAATTAGTTCAATTTAATTTTGAAGGCCTTTTCTGAACTCTCAATATTTAAATCGATAACATTCGTTGAGAGCACACATTCTTATTTGATTAACGGAAAACATTCAAATTGTCCCTCGGTTACCCAATTGATAAAAAAATTTAAAAAGCCATTCGAAAAAGAAAAAATGGCTAAAATTGTAGCAAAAAGATCTGGATTGGATGCTACTCAAGTAAAAGAAGAATGGGATCAAAATAATTTATATTCAACAACAATAGGTTCTATGCTTCACAAGTATATAGAAAATTTTTACAATTGTAAAAAATTACCGTTTGAAGGAGAATTAAAAAAACTCAGATCAGATCATAAGACAAAAATACTAGAAACGCTTCCCAAATTGGTGAATCAATTTCACGCTTTTGTTAAAGATTGCTCATTTTTGCATAGCGTTAAAAATGAATTCGTAATAGGAGATATAGGAGATACTAATGTTTGTGGCATGATGGATATGCTTTGTTACAATGAACAAACAGAACAGTTTGAAATTTTGGATTTTAAAACCAATAAAAAAATGACTAAAACAAGCAAGTATGGTAAGTTGCTATTTCCTTTCGATAATATGTCGGAAGGAGAAATTAATGAATATACCATACAGTTAAACGTGTACAAACACATTATCGAAAAGCACACTTCAGTTAATATTGATAAAATGAAAATTATTTGGTTCAATACAAATAATGAAAGCTATGAATTATTTGAATTAGAAAGCATTCAAGATAAAATTGCTCAAATGTTTGATATTATTAGAAAATAAATTTTCTCAAGCAAAAAAATGTGCCAATACATACGATGTAGAAACAAGGTGCATAAATCCAAGTGCCTGTACATATTAAAGAAGTGATTACTGAGAGCCATACACCAATGCAAAAAGGACAACTTATAAGTTTAAGAATAAACTTGTATAAACGGTTTTTCGCTCTCAAACTAACTTTATATAAAAAATCAGGAAAATATAAAAAAGGATTTTCATTCATAAATGCGATATAATCTAGTCTAGTTTTTTCGAACAAACCAAACAATTGAAGATAGTGAACTACAGCATCTGTATTAAACCAAATAATCATTAAGGTTAAAATCCATGATGATCCTAGAAAAAAACAATCAAAAGACATAAATATAATTATGAAATTCGAAGAATTGTACAACAGAATTTATATATCAGAACAAGACGAAAAAGAGTCAGCTTCTGCTGAGGGGGTGCCTATGCCAGAAGACTTTGATGACGTCCAACCAGCACCAATACCATCAACGCCTTCAGTCGAAGGAGAAGAAGGGGAGGCATCAGAACAGCCGAGCATGTCACCGTCTGAAGGAGTTCAAACCGCAAGTACTTTAAAGGACTATGTAGTCCAATTAGAAGAATTTGCTGATAAAATTAATGGAATGGAGGGAGATTCGCTTCAAGGTCTTGTTTCAAGACTTGATAGACCAGGAACACCATTTGACGGAATCTCTTCCAGAACTACTTCTGAAATCGTTCGTGTTGCAGAAACATTGCTTTCAATTTCAGAAAAACTAAAAAGCTTTATTATCAATGCTTCTAAAAAATAATTTAAATTGCTTAGTTGTGATTTAAATTATTTCGTTTATTGTGATTCTTGTGGAATTGTCACAAGAATTTTTAATTGAGACGTTTTTTGCGTATTGCAAAAGACCTATTCACAAAAAATATCAAAACGTATTTAATGCGGAGTGTCCAGTATGTAAAGAGGGTAAATCTACTGGTCGCTCTAGAAGATTATTTTTCTTTCCTTCTAAAAATTATTTTTATTGTCATAATTGCGTTAAATCTTGGAGGCCATTTGAATGGGTAAGAGAAGTTACTGGTCTAACCATTTCAGAAATTATTACTAAGAATAAACAAAAGCAAACAGCTTCATCGTTTATTGTAAAAAAACATGAACAAAAAATTAGAGCAACAGAAACAGCTGATCAAGAACCTTTGCCTACTAACCCTATAGATCTTACAGATAATTCCCAAGTTCAGTTTTTTGGTGGTAATAAATTCGTAAAACTAGCTCATCAATATTGTATAGACAGAAGACTATTTTTAGCTGTAAATTCCTGTAAAAAGTTTTATATTTCACTTGAAGATCGTGTTCATAAAAACCGTCTTATTATACCATTTTATGATGAACAAAACTCTGTGGTGTGTTATCAAACAAGAGCTTTAACACAAAATCAATTTCCAAAATATTTAACTAAGTTTGGAGAAAAAGAATTGTTTGGCAAAAATAATTTAGACTGTAATATACCTTACGTTTTTATTTTTGAAGGACCTATTGACTCGATGTTTGTAAAAAATGGAGTCGCTCTAGCTTCGATATCTCCTACAGGAAAGCAAATACAAGATTTAAACAATCTTATTGGTTACGAACAAATTTTTGTGTTTGATAATGATAAAAACAACTCACAAACTCATAAAAAAATTGAGAAATTTATTAAAGAAAACAAGCGTATTTTCGTTTGGCCAAAAGAGTTTTCTAAATTTAAAGATTTTAATGAGATCTGCTGCAGTTTGACACTCGATGAGATTCCTTGGAAATTTGTGGTGAACAATTCAGCCAAAGGCCCTGAAGCTCATATAAAATTTAAATTACTTGCCAAATGAGCCTGCAAATCCACCTATTGCATTGGTGATTTGTTTAGCTCCTCCTAAAATTTGGCTTGCACTAAATGTATTAGTTTTTGTGTAATCTGCTAAATCTTGCAGTAGTTCCCACAATTTTTCAGCTTGAGGATTTTGTTTTGTTTTTATATATTCTTCGAGATTACGTATAGTATATCCTCCTTTTCCGATGCCTGTTGCTGGAACAATACTTTGATCTGATACTTTGGTGTAATTAAATAAGCCTGAAGAAGCCCCTGCTTCTAACATAGTATTATTAAGAACTTCTATAATGGAAGTTTGACAGTTTTTAACATCGGTTCCAAAATATAAAGTTCTTTCTGCCTCAAAAAACAAATCACACGTAAGAGCTAGTTTGTGTATTTTAAGTTCCAGCCCTCCTGTATTGTCATATCTGTTTTTTATATCAGCTGGAAATTGAGTAATACCTCCAGCATAATTTTTGGGATTTTGAAATATATTTAAAATCGGTGTTGGAAGTACTCTTTCTCTAGTTTTAGTAAAAGGAACTTGAGTTGTTTTAGAAAAAAAGTTCCATCTCATTTCTTTTCTTACTTCTAATAGTTGTGTAATAGCAAATAAAATAGAATGATCGTAATATGTTTTGAGAGCTAAAAGAGCTGCATATTTGTCTATCTGATCTTTGTTTAATTGAGCTTTAACCTCATGTCCTTTTGTGGATTTCGGTTCCCAGGTCATAGGATTACCTTTCGAAAGAGACGTTTTAAGTTGTTTTACCCAAGTGTCATAAGCACTACCTGTATCAAAGCTATCTTGAGAGAGTTTGTTTGTGGCTTTAAAATCTCCTGCTCCAAGTCTATTACTTTCCATTATTATAAACATGAGATCTAATAACGGAAAATAATCAGCATATTTTTCAAAGGTTTTTGCTCCGCCTCTAGATAAAACAACTCCATTCATTACATTTATTAAATTATTCATTTCGGAACTATTTGGATAAGAAACAGCAAAAGCCTTGTCATAATCAGCTTTAAATTGATAAGGTATTTGCGAATTAATAGGAGGGTTTGGTTTTCCTGATGGTTTTGAAAATAATTCTGCAGCAGACCAATCAATAGTTCCTGATAAAGCTGGTGCCTCTACTAGCAAGGAGTCTAGAATTAAATCTTTAAAATTAATGCGTCTCATCTTTCAATATTTAATGTATAAATTATATTTTTTTACGCAAAAGGTATAAATATAAATAATGAAAGATGATCAACAAAAATTAGAAGAACTTTATGAATCAATTTTTGATAAAATAGCTGGAAAGTTCGCAGCTATTAAACAGGGATTTCAAAATAATACAGAAGTTTATCTTAATTATTGGAGAACTCTTACAAAAGACTCGTTGTCTGCTATAGATAAATATGATAGAAATGTACAACTAGTAGTTGCAAGCATGCGTGCAGAACCTAATTCTCCTGCAATGGCGACATACGAAAAAATTATGATGTTGAAAAAATTTTTAGTGAATCAAGCAGTTTCTCCATGGAAATATGAAGAGTTTAATTGTACGAGTGCACCAGTAAAACAATCGACAAAAAAAACTTCTTCTATTAAAAAGCCTGCCGTAAAGACAATAAATGATACAAAACAAGCAACAGAACTTAGCGGATATAACGAACAGTTTATGAGAGAATTTAACAGACTTATTGAGAATTTTGAAATGAAGGTCGAAAAAAATCTTGAAAGCATTGAGGTGCCTAAAAACGTGGAAAGACAAGTTGCGGGAGTTATTAATTTAAAATTACACGAAATAAAAAAATGCTTTCCGCAATGTCCAGGATACAAGCGATAATAATGCTAACAGGTTTTAAAATAAACAATATTGATTAAATAAACATTATGAGCTCAAAATTCGATCAAATTTACAATCAGTTTTTAGAAGAAAACACAATTCCTGCAACAACCAGCAGTACCGCAAACGTTAACGTATCTAAAGAGGTTCAAGATTTTTTCAATAAACATCAAACAAGTCCTGGATTTTTTGACGCTTTGGTTGCGCAATTAGAAGCAGCAAAAAAAGCGCAAACTCAACAGCCTCAGCAAAATAATAATCAACAACAGCAGCAGCAACCTCAAGCTAATCAACAGCAAAACAATCAACAAGCTCAAGCTAATCAGCAAAAACAACAGCCACAAGCTAATCAGCAACAAAATCAGCAGCAAGCAGGACAACAACAAAATCAACAACAAAAAAAGATTTAAGTTGGTTTAAAAATTATGCAGCCAACAAACAAAGCTAGAGCGCAATATAGTAGATGTATGTATTGCGGCTCAACAGATTATGGAAAAGGTTGCAGATACGGTCCACACGGAGTACATCTTCACTCAGATGCACCAGGAAAATGCGTTTATTGTGGCTCTCCAAATTTTGGTAAAGGTTGTAAAATAAATCCTACTAATGATTTGCATATTCATGGAATATCTTACAATTCTATGTTTAGAGAACAACTTCAAGGATTTTTGACAAATGAAATTTTGCTAAAAGAATTAAAAAAAGACTTTACTCAATTTGAATGTTATCAACTTGGTATTATTGATAAGCAAGGAAATAAAATTAAAGCTCCAATAACAGAAGCAGAGCACTCTTCGTTTTCTCCGTTAACAAAAACAATTCTAAGAATTAAAAAATACCTTGGACCAAAAATAGAATTACTAGAGTTAAAGAATTTAGCTGAAAATCAAATTAATTTTACGGAAGACTTAATTAAATACGAAAAAATGCTGACGTATAAAGATAAGGTCACGGAAACGATAAACGAGTTATATTCTATCTTCGAGACAGCTCAAAAAGACGGCTTTAGTTTAGAAGAAATTAAAAAATTAATACAAGCTTGACTCTTGTAATGTTTGCAGTAAAATGCTGACATGTCTAATATAAAACTTTCATTAACAAAGAAAGAGCTAGATTTGGTTATTTCAAGTTTGCTTTTTTCAAGTTCTGTAAATGTGGTGTCAAATACTCAAGAAGAATATCAAAAAAGCTTAGTAGAATTGGCCATAAAACTTAAAGAAAGTTCACCAGATTTACAATTAAAAAACATACAATTTATTGAAGAGGAAAATTATGAAGATCAGTGGTCTAAAGACATTCTTACAAATTTTAAAGACAATATTGAGGTAGTAAATTTCGATCAAGTTTAATATGAGTACCAAAACCATCAAGCCTCGCAAAAAATAATATGAGCTATGTATCAACAAAAGTAATTGAGTTGGGTTCTTGCGCCTTCCGTCAATGGAGAGCTACAGATACACATTGTTGTAAAGTTCACGGTTATCAACTAAAGGCAAAATTTTGGTTTGAAGGAGATTTAGATGATCGAAACTGGGTCGTTAATTTTGGAGGACTTAAAGAGCTCAAAGCGGAGCTTCAAAAGCAATTTGATCACACTCTTTGTGTTGCAGTAGACGATCCGCTATTGCCGCTTTTCGGAGAGCTGTATAAAGCTGGGGGCTGTGAATTGAGAATTATGTCAGGCGTTGGAATTGAAATGACTGCTGAATATTGTTTTAAAGTAGCAAAAGAACACATTAAAAAGCTAACTAACGACCGATGCAAAGTAGTGAAAGTAGAAGTCTGGGAACATGATTTGAATAGTGCAATTTATACTGAAGAATAAAATTTATGAATAATATTGATATTAATGCGGAAACTATATTTCTTTCGGATGATAAGATTTTTTACACCGTTGAAGGAGAAGGAGAATATGTAGGCCAACCTTCTGTTTTCATGAGATTGTCTATGTGCAACCTTACTTGTAAGGGATTTTCTTCAGAAGCAAGTCCGAATGGCTGCGACTCTTATATATCATGGTCTGTTAAAAACAAAATGACATTTGCTGAAATCTTTCAAATGATGGAAGAAAAAAGCTATATAGAGCATCTTCGTAATCGTGCTATTTTTAAATTGACTGGAGGAGAACCTCTTGTCAGTCAAAAACAACTTCTTAAATTTATAGAAGCTTTTAACGAGCGTTATGGTTTTAATCCGCGAATTGATTTTGAAACAAACGCTACGATAATTCCTGATGAGCGCTGGGTAACTGACTTTGCTGCTACATTTACCACTTCTCCTAAACTAACAACTAATGGAGATCCAGAAGAAAAAACATATAAGCCTGAAGTTTTAAAGTGGCATGTACAGCATAAATCCGGATTTAAGTTTGTGATTACTTCCGATAAAGATATTGAAGAAATTTGGAGAAAATATATTGAAGATGACAATAATATACAGGTACCTTTAAATCGCGTTTGGTTTATGCCCTGCTGTGGATCTCGTGAAGAACATATTAAAATTGCTCCAGCTGTTGCAGAATATGCCAAAGCGATGCATGTAAACTTTAGTCCAAGATTGCACTTGCTTTTGTGGAACATGGCTTTGCGTGTTTGACATTTAACTTAGTTAAAGTAATTAACAACATGAAGATAGCTTTAATGGGAGCTCATAGTGTAGGAAAGTCTACCTTAATTGAACAGTTTTTGCAGCAATGGCCGATGTACAATCGTCCGGAAAGGACTTATAGAGACATTATTAAAGAAAAAAATTTAAATGTCAATATGAGTGGAGATAAAGAAGCTCAAAAAATTATTTTAAATGCGCTTGTTGATGAAGCACAGTTTGCATGTGGCTCGGACAATAAGCATGTAATTTTTGACAGATGTCCAGTTGATAACATTGCTTATACTCTATGGCATTATGCAAAAGAAACTCCAGGATTTACTTCGGAATTTGTAATGGACTGCAAAACTATTGCTGCATTTGCTTTGAAACATTATGATGTGCTGTTTTATGTGCCTGCTCGGAAGGAAATACCAATTACAAAAAGAGAAGGCCGTGAGACAAATCCTATATTTAGAGAAGAAATTGATAATATATTTTGTTCTTTAGTTGATTCGTATGAAAAAGGCACTAGATCGTTCTTTCCTTCAGAAGATTGTCCCGCGGTTATAAGGTTAGACGGACCTCCGGACATGAGATTACCTCAAATTAAACTCTACATCAAAGAAGACGGAAATCCCTTTGGAGAAGAAGATGGATCTCTTATTAGCGATTTGTCATAATTCGCTTCTATTTGCCTTTAAGTTTGCTTTTTAATTTCTTAAACGTTTTTAGTGTTTTTTGCCTAGACAAAGAGGCCTCTGCTGCAAATTCTAACTCAGGGGAATTTAAATTATGTCTTCCACAATATGGAAAGTAAAATTTTGTCATTACTTTTTCCATGCAATTGACAATAAAGGCCTGAACTTTTTTAGATTTTACGGTTTCTGAAATACATATTACCTTAGGATATGAGGCCTTTGTACTTTTGAAGGTACGCTCAATTTCACTTATACAACACATTATCATGACTTTTTTACCGTCAGTGGTTAAAGGAGATATATTATGTTCTTTTAAAAAATTTAAAGCTGCCTTTAGGCCATACTCAATGGAAGGCAATACATCAATTACACAAATTCTTGATTTTGAAAAATCTTTAGTCATTCAATTTAATTCTAAACAAGTGTTTCAACTTTTCAACAAAAAAAGTTATTTTCTTAGGTGCTTGGGGGCTTTTGGTAGTCTTAAATTTAAAATGCCATTATAAAAGTTTTCTTTGAATAATACTTCATGTTCAAAATGAAGTTTTGCTTCATAATAAGCCAACTCCCATTTAGAATTGCAATATTTTAGTATAGTAAAAGTAAAATTTTCTTTGCCGTGCTTTTGAATATCTTCGTTTAGTTCGTTTGAAGATCCAGTGTATGACTTCCAGTCAGATTCTTTGAAGTCGATTCTTTTTCTCTTTTTACCTTTGAGTGGATTACGACGTATTTTTGAAACACATTGCTTTTTTCCAATGTATTGTTTTTTGTTAATATTGTTAGTTATATTATAAATAAAACCAAAAGGCAATTCATTAGGGTTTATTTTAGCGCTTTCGCTTATTATCCAATGTCCATTTTCATTCATACTATTTTTTGCGCTTTTTTAACTTCTTTTTGTTGGTTTGATTTCTTTTAAACGTTGCTAAGTTTTTATGTTTTCTTTTTAAACCGTTGCGTGTAATTGCACCGCCAAAAATTGAATATGGTAGTCTATTGTCCCCTTTAGCATAGTTGTCTCCACTAAATTGAGTAGCGGTTGAATTTACCCCTTGCCCAAAAACTGACGAACTTCCTCCAGCAACAAGCTCTTCGCTTATAATACTCGCAACAATTTGCTTGAAATTCATATGTTTATTTAATTAAAAATGAGTCAAAAAAAGATAATTAAAGTAAATATGAAAACCTCTGACCAGTTAATGCTAGAATCGCTCTATAACGTGATGTACAAAAATCCAAACCTAGCTTATTGTAAAGAGTTCAATGAAACAGAAATTGGAAGACTTTTAGAACAAGACTTACAAACAATTGAAGAATTAATTGAAGAGGGAATTTTTGGAGATATAATAGACAAAGCCAAACAAGGGGCCAACGCATTAGCTGCTAAAGCAAAAACTGCTGTTTCAGGTCTAAAACAAGGAGTAGTAAATACTGTTGCTAAAAAAGTTCTTGGCTTAGTTATGTCTAAGCTGAACGATCAAGAAAAAGCTAAAATGTTTAGCATGTTATTGGATGGAAAAGTAGATAAAAATTCTTTACAAGAATTAAAAAAGAGCGTGTCTGGTCAACAAGTTCAAGAATCTATTTTGAATAGAGAATTATTTGAAGATGATAAAACATTTTTTGTTCAAACATTTTTTACAAAAGAAGTATTGTGTGAAGCAATTGCTAATGTTGATTTTATAACAGCGTATAACGAATTATTAACTGAAGCTGAGACAGTGACACCAAATGCTCCGCAAAACAGACCTTTGAGAAAAGCAATGCAATACACTAATCAAATGGCAGATGAATTTGCTGCAGATATTGCAGCAAAACTTCAAGAATTGTATGGAAAAAATTCAAAATACGGAAAAAACAATAGACATATACAAAACGCCCTTCCTAAAATAAGAGACGGAGTCAATAAACGATTGGATAATTTGTTCAAAGCAAACTTTGGTGTTACGGGCAGCAAAACATCCGATTCAGCAGAAACTCCAAACGCAAGTGGAGAAGCAGCTCCAAACGCAAGTGGAGAAGCAGCTCCAAACGCAAGTGGAGAAGCAGCTCCAAACGCAAGTGGAGAAGCAGCTCCTAAAAAAACAGGCTTTATTCAAAGAATATTAAAATTCATTTCTAATCCCAAAGTATATGTTACTGCTGGATTAGCTGTTGCAATTATTGGATTTATAGCTGCAGCTGCCGGTGGAGCAGCAATTTCTACACTACTAGCAACTTATGCTTTTAGTATGGCTAAAGGCGCTGGTGCTAAAATATTGTGGGGTGCTGTAAGCCGAAAAATGCAAGGTAAGAAAATTTTAGACATAAAGGCTTTGGCTTCAGATGCAGGAAAAGGAGCTCTAATGGGAGCTGTTGGCGCAGGCATTGGTTCTATTATTGCTTCAGTAACTCCATTCGTTAAAGGGCTATTTGGAGCAGGTGAAGTTATGAATCAACAACCAGTACCTCAAACTTCAGTGCAGCAGGAAGTTCCTGATAAAGGGTTCGAATCAACTAATGGATCTGTTCAAGATACAAATCCTATGGGTATTGATGCAGCAAAAGATCAATTTGAAGCGGTTTTAAGGAGTCAAGGAATAAAAGGAGTGGAAGAATGGGCTGGAACTGCGTCTCCTGCATTTACTAATGCTGCTGGAGATCTACAGTTAGATAAAAACCAATACGCTAAGTTAGCTCACGAGATATCTAAAATGAGCAGCGAGGATGCCCAACTTGTACAAGACGTAAAAAACATTGCTCGTGCTGGAGGCGGACAAGGAAAGGCTCAAGAACTAGCAAGCAATTTAATTAAAAATTGGCTTAAACGATAATTTTTTTGTTGATTTTTATTTTACAAAAATTTACTATTGCATTCAATGAAGGTTGCAATAGTAGCTTTAATTAGTGTTGGGGTATTTAGCCTTTTTAAACTAAATGATTTATTAGCTAAACCAATAACCATACATTACCTTAGCAAAGGAATCCCGGCAAATATTGTAAAAAAAACGCTATACTCGTGGAATCAAGTTGCGACGTTCAAACAATGTGATACTGAAGAAGAGGCTGATTTAATACTTCAAAGAGTAGACAAATGTTCTATGGTAAATCCTATTAACTATGGAGAATATAAAGACAAAACAGTTAGCATTAATTCACGCTATAATTTTAATGAGCGCGATATACAAATTATACTTACACATGAAGTTGGACATTTTTTAGGATTGACACACACTGCATGCAAACATTCTATAATGAATGATTTAACACCCTTGGACCGTAGAAAAATTACAGCAAAGGATGTTGATCAAGCTAAAAAAAATAGGTTTAAAATGCTGTTGAAAATAGCAATACGTCAGATACTTTTTTAAAAATTGTAAATAAGTTGACAAATTAGTATTATCGCTATAATTGGACTTCGAACATATCTTTGCATATACGGCAAAAAAAGATAGAACAAACCAAAGCGTAATAGCGGGTTCCAATTGTGGAATAAATAAATTGTCTCTTTTCAAAAACACTTCTCGATGTGCGCATTTTGCGTGACCGTTGTTTGGCAATTTTGCCAGGACCACTCAAGCCAGCTCTTATAGGACAACCGAGGGAGCATATTAATCTTTTGATTTTTTGAAGCTTGTTACCCCGACTGAGACTCGTTTTAAACGGAGTATAAAGATTGGAGGTCTTCCCTGCAATGGGGGACCTCCCTCCTTCGATCTGAATTACCGGAGCCTTAAAGATATTTATAAAGGGGGAAATTGTGGATCTTTAAGGTTTTTGTTTTATTATAAATTCATGAATGAAAAAAGCACATCAGATCTTTTTTTGGAATATCATTTAAAAATTGAACAATTTTTAAAAATTGATGAAATGAACATGAAAGATGTTCAAATGGCTTTGCCGTCCGTTCGTCACTATTGGGTTGGAAGATTGATTTTTCATAAACAACAAATTGCTAAACTTAAATCAACAAAAGAAAAAGCTAGAAAGACAATAAGGGAAAAAATCGAAAGTGAATCCCCTATTACTTTAAATAATAAAACAATTACTGATTCAATACAAAATCACGAAATTATGTTAAAAATTGATGAGGAAATTGCAAATCACGAATTACTTGTCGAGTTTTTAACTAAAGTAGAAGCTAACTTGAGAGATTCTCAATACGGATTAAATAATCTAACCAAAATTATTACTCTCGAGACGACATGAAAATTTCCTGCGGCATTATTATAAAACTTCAAAACACCGTGCTTTTATGCCACCCAACAAAAGCCTCTCAAAATAATTCATTCTCTTTTCCAAAGGGAGGAGTAGAAAAAAAAGATGAAACATTTAAAGATACAGCAATTCGCGAGTGTTTGGAGGAAGTCGGTATTGAAATTACTAAGAATCTTTTGTCAAAAAGATTTACAATAGATTATACTAAAAACAATACTTCTAAAATTATTAAAAGAGTTCATTTATTTTTAGCAGAAATTAATTCTCTCGAACAACTAAATCTTACGTCAATTGTTATTCCGAACTCACAACTACAATTATCAGAAGTAGACTGGGCGGGATTTTTAACTAAGGAGCAAGCGGCTCCGAAAATTTTTTGGAGATTTAAGCATTTGTTAGAAGAAATACTATGATTCAAGTACTCTTTGATTTTGACACCGTTGCTAGAAAACCTCAAATAATTTCTAACAATTTAAATGAAATAAGAGAACACTTTTCCATCGAAGACAAAGCGTTGGTATTTCTTAAAAAAAGAACTAGAAGACACATTCCTGTAAGAAAATATGCCATAACCAACAAAGGATATTTTGACGTTCTTTTATTTGAAACCTTATGCTCAGAGATACGAACTAAGTTTCCTTCTTGCGAATTAAAAATAACGGAAAATTTATCAAAGCATCTTACTTCTTCCTCTATTTCAACTGAACCACTTTCTTTAAATCTTACTCCCAGGGACTATCAATATGAGTCAGCTTCTCTTGCGCTTAATAAAGGGAATGGAGTTATTGTTCTTCCTACATCTGCTGGTAAAACATTGGTAGTTGCTTTAATCGCTTTTTCTAGTGTTAAAAATAAAAATTTTAAAGTTTTGGTTTTAGTTCCAGACATTCAATTAGTTCAACAAACATTTCAAGACTTATTAAATTATGGAATTCCTGAAACAATGGTTTCTAGATGGACAGGAAGCAATGCATTTATCTCAACAGAAATTGTTATAGCAAATAGCCAGATTTTGTTATCTAAAAAACAAGACTTAAGCGTATTAAATTCATTTAATGTTGTAATTGTAGATGAATGCCACAAAATGGCTTCAGCTGAAAAAATTTCAAAATTAGTAAAATCAATTAATTGCAAACATATATTTGGTTTTACTGGTTCTCTTCCAGAAAATTATTTTGATGTATGGTCAATCAACAGAATATTTGGCCCTATTATATATCAAAAGAAATCCGTAGAGTTGAGGCAGGATAAATTTATTTCAAAGGTGAGGGTGGCAGCAATTCAAATCACATATAAAAATATTCCAAAATTTACGAAACCGTCAATGTCAGAGCCAACAGCAGGTTACGAAGAAGAGACGACATGGCTTCACACAAATGAATATAGAAATACAATTATAAGCAAAGTTGTTAATAAGCTTGAAACAAACACCCTTATACTTGTTGATAGAATTGCTCATGGTGAGGTTCTTTTAGAATTTCTTAAAAACAAAACAACAAAGCAAATATTTTTTATTCAAGGGTCAGTGGACGTCGAAGATCGTGAAAAAATGAGGGCTCTTATGGAAGAAATGTCTGGTGTAGTTTGTATTGCTATTTCTAAGATTTTTTCGACAGGCATTTCGGTTAAAAACCTCCACAATATAGTATTTGCTTCTATCGGTAAAGCAAGAATTAAAATCATTCAATCTATCGGAAGAAGCTTAAGGTTGCATCACACAAAAGAAGTAGCAACAATTTTTGATATAGCTGATACTTGTTTGAATTATGGAGATAGACACTTCAAGGAGCGACTGTCTTTATATAAGTCAGAAAAAATTCCCGTAACCTCAACTGAGGTTATGGAAAGTTAACTGTTGCTGTTGAAAAAGATATTTTCTACTATACAATTAGGCGTATTAAATTTATGGAAGAAAAAAGTTTAGAACCAAAACGCACAAGAAGAACAAAAGAAGAATTGAAGGATGTGTATATTGATCCAGTTCAAATGGAAGCTCTTATAACTGAATATTATAAAACGGATGTTCTATCAGAAAATTTGGCAGCAATGATTCAAATGATAGCAGTTCGATTAGGGTTAGCACGCAACTTTTATTCTTATAGCTTTAAAACGGAGATGCAAGGGGATGCAATAGTAAAAATGATGACAGCTTTAAGAAGAAAGAGATTTAAATGTAATGCTGGATATAATCCATTTTCATATTTCACAAAAGTAGCGTATCACGCGTTTCAAAATTGCATTAAAAAATCCAAAAAAGATTTTGATACATTAAAGCGATACCAAGCAGAAATTTACGAAAATCACGTTTGTTCAGGACAGATTCCTAGCAAAAAAAATACCCGAAATGCGTTTGCTGACGATAGTATGCAACATGGACCGTTTGAAAATTAATCCAAAAAACGGAAAAATTTTATTTTTTTCTGACCTGCATTTAGGAGTTCATCAAAACTCTCAAACCTGGCACAATATAGCATTGGGAGTCGGTGAATGGATTGCTTCAGTAATGCAAGAGCAGAGAATAAACACTATAATTTTTGCTGGAGATGTATTTCACGACAGACATGAAATTGGGGTAAATACACTGCATACCGCTAAAAAGTTTTTTGACTTGCTTTCGGATTATAACATTTATATTATTCCAGGAAATCATGATTCCTTTTTATCATCTACTGTAGAAGTTAATTCTGCGGAGATACTTTCTAATAAAAACGTTTTTGTTTTTTCTAAACCTACAGTGTTGGAAGTAGATGAGAAGACAATATTATTGTCTCCCTGGAAGACTCCTCTTCCTCCTTTAGAAACTAGATTTGATTACATTATTGGCCATTTTGACATAGTAAATTTTAAAATGACAGCCAATAAAATTTGCGAAGAAGGAACAAGTTCTAAAGAATTATTTGAAAGAACAAAAAACGTTATAACTGGACACTTCCATTGCAGACAATTTAGAAATTATCCTGAAGGCAACATATTATACCTTGGTTCTCCTTATGAAATGGATTTTGGAGATAGAGATCAAAACAAAGGGGTAACAATTGTAGATATTGCAGAAGAGCAATTTGCTTTTGTAGAAAACACATTAAGCCCTAAACATTTTAGACTTGAAATTAACAACTTAATTGAAAAAAAGTATTCTAATTTAGCAGAAATTGTCAAGAATAATATAATCAGTATTTACGTCAATAAAAAAGTAGATCCTCTTACATTAGATTTATTGAATGCCAAGCTTTCACAACAAGGAGCCTTGCAGCTTAGAACAGAGTTTAATATCTTAGATGAAGCACAAATGGACACAAAGGATATCAAAAAATTATCTATAGATATTGAAACCGCTTTTTCAGAATTTATTGAGCAAATTGATTGCACTTGCTCAAAAAGTGATGTTCTTGAAAAATGCATAGAATTGTATAAATCATCTATTACCACATATGAATAAAACGTTTAAACATTCAGGAGATTTAGGAGATGTTATCTATTCTTTACCTACAATAAAAAAGCTAGGAGGAGGAACCCTGTATCTAGATATTACAGGGGGAGAGGATGAGCACATTTGTCAAGTACAATGTATAGATAAAAAAACAAAGTTTAACAAAACTAGCTATGAATTCGTAAAGCCTCTAATTGAAGCTCAGCCTTACATTAAGGAGGTCCGTATTTATAAAAAAAGCGATCATATTGATTATAACTTAAATTTGTTTAGATATAAGTTTGCGGATCCAAGCTCGAGAAGTAAAACAAAAAATTTGTTGGATTTGCATTTGGACGCATTTAATTTACCTGAGTGGGATCCAAATTCGTCTTGGCTTACAGTTAGCAATCCAATTAAACTAGATAGAAGTACATTGGTTTCTCGTTCTCCGAGAATGCAATCAAATTTTCCATGGTTTCAATGTCAGAAGTTTAATTTTAGAGATAAAGCTATTTTTATAGGACTTCCAAAAGAGCATGATATATTTGAATATACGTTTGACATCAAGATTCCATATCACCCTGTTAAAGATGCCTTGGAATTAGCGCGCGTAATTGCAGGTTGTAAAGCTTTTGTAGCGAACTCAACATTCACTCTAGCAGTTGCTATCGGCTTAGGAAATATACCAATTGTACAAGAAGTAGAAAAAAATTTCCCAACTACAGTTTTTCATGGTAAGAAAAATATGAATTACATTTAATATGAACAACAAATACAATATTTACACTGGTTATGTAGCAGACGAAACGGAAGAAACTGAGTCTAAATATGCGAGCAAACAGCATGCTGAGTTTTTTAAACTTTGGTATTCAAACACCAGAAGATATGAACCAAACGCACAAATTTTTATACATGGTCCAGACGTGCCTGACTTAACTAATACTACAAACACCTACTCTATAGCACAATATCAAAATTTAGGACATGTGCATGACTATGTAAACAAAAAGCGCTTTGGAAAATGGTGTGGAGCTGTTGCTGGTATGGTTTACGGCATGATGCATGCTTATTTGCAAAATGTAGATTTTGTTTACAAAGAGCAAGATTGTTTAATTGTAGGAGATTGCATTAATCAAATGTATCAAGAAATAGGAGAAAACGGAATAATTTTTGGAGACAATAAAATGTTTCGAAGCGCTCAAGCTTTATTTTTAGTAAAAAGAAATTATGTCCCCCTTATGATAAAACAATTGGCAGAAGTCAATGATGCTGATGTTTTACCAGAATACAAGTTTTTAAGATTGAAATATTCTTGCAGATTTTCGTTTGGTTATGACAGAGATAGGCCCTACAATAAAACCGATAAATGTTTTTACATTCAGCAAATTAAACCGAACGAGCTTGAAGACTTACAAAATTCTAATTTGATATGACAGATCAATGTTATATAACAGACCTAAACTATATTAACAATCTAGACGATTATGTTGGAGTATTACTTGATAGTCGTTTGGGAAATATGATGTTTCAAATTGCTGCAGGATATGCTATAGCAAGGAGAAGTAACAAGCCCTTTTTTGCCATAATTGATGAACATAAAATTCAAACATCAAATAGCGAATTTGAATATTGCAAATATTTTGCTTCTACGATTTTTAAAAAAATAAAAATTTTAACTCAGTTTCCAAAAAACTGTATTGTTTTGCAGGACAATCCTCCTTTTAATATATTTAATCCGTTACCAACAAACTATAAGAATTTGGTTTACAAAGGATATTTTCAATCAGAAAAGTATTTTGCTGACGTCAAGTCTGACATTTTGCAATTATTCGAACCGCCGGAAAGCGTTTTAACTTCAATAAAAAAACTATACGGGGATCTTTCAAGCTTTAATGCTATTCATGTACGAAGAGGGGATTATGTAAACGACTTGCCTCGTTTTGACGTTGTTTCAGCAAACTACATTAATAGATGCATAGATATGATCGGAGTTAATGACAACTACATCGTTGTTTCTGATGATATTGAGTGGTGTAAAACCAATTTAAAAATTAAAAACGTAATTTTTGCAGACAAACGCCTCGAAGTTGATATCAACAAAAGTTTTTATACGTTGATGGATTTATATATACAAACGTTGTGCAAAAATAACATTACAAGCAATAGCACATTTAGTTGGTGGGGAGCATGGCTAAATCAGATACCCAACAGCCGCGTGTTAATTCCGACTCCCTGGTTTGCCAAAAATTACTTTTTAAATAATTATACAAAAGATTTATATCCTGCTAACTGGATGCAAATACAAAAATATTAAACTACACTATGCTCATTAAAAATTTAACTCATCACTTTACAAATAAAACTCCAACAGGCGTCATTCACATAGGAGCCCACATGGGAGAAGAAAAGCAATGGTATCAGCAAAACAATATTTCTCCAATAATCTGGATAGATGCCAACCCAAATTACGAGTCTAAACTAAAACAAATGTTTCCGGAAGACACTGTTATATGTTGTGGAGTCGGAAGCGAGCCAAAAACAATTCCTTTCAACGTTGCTAATAACGGTGAGTCTTCGTCGTTTTTAAGCTTTGGTTTACATACAGAATTTCATCCAGGAATAAATTTTACGCAATCGATTATGATAAAGGTAAAGCCAATGAAGGATATAATCGAAGAACATGACATCGACATGAATAAATTTAACTTTTTAAATCTAGACGTTCAGGGATATGAGCTAGAAGTTTTAAAAGGTTTTGGTGACACATTAAAGTTTATGGACTTTATATATACTGAAGTCAATTCTGATAAAGTTTATCAAGATTGTTGTCTTATTGAAGATATTGACAATTTTTTATCCAAATATTCTTTTGTTCGAGTGGAAACACACATGACGCCTTGGTCTTGGGGAGATGCATTTTACGTAAAAACCAAATAAAAATATGAAAGTTTACATTCAACTTGGCTCAAACATAGGCAATGATAAATTTTATGAAATCATAAGCTCTATTTCCGAAAGATCTATTATTTTACTAGTAGAACCCAACAAGAGTCTTCATCCTCAACTTAAATATAATTACACAAATCTTTTAGACAAACACGAATTTGTTTTTATTGAAAAGGCTGTTGTTCCGCATCAAAACCATCGCAGTAAGCTATACACTTATAATGACACAGGAAAATGTTCTTTAATAAAAAGAAAGTCACACACATGCAGAAACGGCGAAATATCAATTGAAGTAATGACCTTCTTAGAGCTCTGTGACACGTATAACATACAACAAATAGAACTCCTGATGATTGACACCGAAGGACTAGATTACGAAATTCTAAATTCAATAGATTTAAGCAGAGTAAGCATAAAAAAAATAATTTTTGAAGTGTGGCCTTACACAAATGATGATGAAAATAGCTTATTTGAAACCGGAGAAACGTTTTTAAATTCTAATTTAAAACCAAAATATAATTCATATAATTGGCAAATTATAGATTTAGACGGCAATGCTAATTACGTTTTAGATAAAATCCATTAAACAAAAAGTCATTTAACGCGGTTTTGTTTGACATTTTTAGTTAATTGCGTATAATTTATTACTAATGCGGTTTATTACATTTAAAACCTTAGAAGGCAAAAACTTTCTTTCTTTTGGAGATTCTGTTGTAAAAATTGATCTGCAAAAGGGAGTGAATGTAATTACTGGAATTAACTTAGACAAAGAAGATTCTAAAAATGGTGTAGGTAAATCATCAATTAGCGAACTTTTGTATTTTGGATTGTACGGAACAACGATTAGAGAAATATCAAAAGATTTTATACAGAACAGCATTACTAAGAAAAAATGTGAAACTGCATTGACGTTTGAACTTACGAACAATGATAAAACTGATGTATACAAAATAGTTAGAGAGTTAAATCCAACTAAATGCATTCTCTTCAAAAACGGAGAAGATGTTACTCGCTCGACATTAGCTAAAACCAACATCTTTATACAAGAGCTGATTAGAACTCCTTCTACGGTTTTCCAAAATTCTGTAATTATGTCTGCCAACAACGCTGTGCCGTTTATGGCTTTATCAAAAACAGATAAAAGAAAGTTTGTTGAAAGTGTTTTAGGATTAGAAGTTTTTGGATCAATGGTATTAAAAGCTAGAGATCAATACAATACTACCAAAAAAGAATACGAAGTACAATACAGTAAATACGAAATATGTGATAAAGAATTAGCTTTTAATAGGCAGCAATTGTCTACTTTTACAGAGACTAATAATATCAAACAAAAAGACATACAACATAAAAAAGAATTATTACAAAAAGACATTTTAACTCTTAAAAAAAAGCTAACCAATAAAACAGAGGAAAAAATAGCAGATAAAGAATTAGAGCTTAAGGAGCTGCTAAATTCGGAAAAAGAAGCAAACAACAATGTATTGGAACTTCAGACAAAACTTATTAAGATACAAACAACTTTAAAAAGTGAAGAAAAAAACATACAACAACACTTACAAAATAAAGAAATATGTCCTACTTGTAAAAGACAATATGCTGAAGAGCATATAAAACAATCTCATGAAATTATTGTAAAGCACGAATCAAACGTAAAACTTTTGCAAGATGCAGAAAACAAGACCGTTAAAATGTTAAGCAATGCAAAGAATCAACTTAAAATTAAACGAGATCAAATTGATTCTTTGCAAGATGAAATAAAAATTATAAAAGATAAAAGTACCCAAGATCAAATAACTAAAAACAGCATTGCTCATTTTGAGCGAAATATTATAGAGCTAGAAAGCGAGCTTATAAAATTACAAAATCAAAACAACAAAGAACTTGAGCTTAAAATATTAGAACAAGAGGAACAAGTTTCCACACTAAAGCAGTCAATTGAATCTTTAAACAAGCAATTAAGCGTACTTGAGTCTGTAAAATTTATAATTTCAGAAGAAGGAATCAAATCGTTCTTAGTAAAAAAAATTATTATAGTTTTAAATTCACGACTTTCATATTATCTTAAAAAACTGGATGCTAATTGTTTGTGTAAATTCAACGAGTTTTTTGAGGAATCTATTATAGATGAAAACACTAATCCAAAGTCATATTTTAATTTTTCAGGAGGAGAACGAAAGCGAATTGATCTAGCCTGTTTATTTGCATTTGCTGATGTGAGGAGAATGCAAGGAGATGTAAACTTCGGAACTATTTTTTATGACGAATTGCTAGATTCATCTTTGGATGATAAAGGAGTAATGCTAACCATTAAAATTTTAAGAGAGCGTTTTGAAACCAACAACGAATCCTGCTACATTATAACACACAGAGGTCCCGAAGTTTTAGTTAAAGCAGAACATATAATTAATTTGGTAAAGAAGAACGGAATTACCACTATACAAAAATAATTATGGAAGAGTTGACCGTTCTACACTTAAATTGGATCCAGCAAAACAATCTTCCAGAACACCTTTATATTGATTTTTTGCAAGATACGTCTTCTATTGCCACTCCTTTTTTAGAGAGAAGTATTAAACTAGATTTACAAACAGGCAATGTAGTTAACCAAAAAAGGTATTCAATCAACATTAAAACCTCTACAGAAGAAATAATACAAAAAACATTGAAGCGGTTTTCTGTCTATTCATGCATAGAACTTTATAAAATAAAGCAAGAGATTAAATCTTGGCTGAATTTAAGTTTTGATCATGACTGGTATGTAGGAATAGATAATGAAATTCCTAAAATTGGTGCAGACTTTTACGGTAAGTATATAGCAGGAATTGCTGCAAAAAACGGCAAGCTATACTCAAGAAGATATGATCCTTATAACACAGAAGAGTGGTTTAACACTTTAACTGAATATGTAGAAGTATATGCAGCCAAATTTAACAAACAAATTAAAAAAGCTCTTGACGAAACTATAAAAAACACAGTCCAATTGGAAGACTCTTATATCTATATTAAACAAGAAGAAAGCAATATAGTTTGGCATTTTAATTGTAAAACCTTCAATTATCCACAATTTGACTGCCTATTGAATAGTAATTTTAAGGAACATTTTACATGGTTTTCTTTAGATTCAAATTTGCAATTTTTGACTCTTTATATAAGACCTTCGTTTTAGTTGAAAACTCTTTATATTAATTTAAATAAACATTATGATACAACCAGTACAATTCGGAATTTATCAAGCATTGGCAGCTCCTTTAGGATTACCTCCATTTGCTCCTTCACCTACGTACATCTCTCACACTAGAGAAATGCAATCAGCTCCACCAATAGAAGTTCCAGGACAAAATCTTAAAAGAGCTATGGTTTATTTGGCTGATTATGGAGGTTGTGGTTACTACAGATGCATGGGTCCCAACTTTCTGCTAAATTTACATCAAAAAGCAGCAATTGTTGAATCTACAGCAATGGTTCTTGATAGTAGATTCTATAACACCGTAGAAACAGTTAAGGTTCAAAGACAAGCTACTCCTCATCAAAAAGAGTTTATTAAAATTCTTAAAGAAATGTCTAAACAAAAACCTCTCAAACTTATGTATGAAGTTGATGATGTGGTTTTTGCAGAAGATATTCCCCTATACAACAGAAACCGAGACGCATTTACTTCTCCAGAAATACAAAGTTCTATTTTAGAAATTCTTTCTTACATGGACGAAATTACAGTCACTACTGATTATTTTAGAGATTATGTTATTGAAAGAACAGGCATTAAAAATGTTACTACTATACCAAATTACTTGATGAAATGGTGGTTTGATAGATATTACAATTTAAACGAATTAGTAAAGAAGTACGACAAAAACAAAAAGAAACCTATTATAGCTATTTTTGCTTCAGGAACACACGTAGATGTAATGAATAGAGTAAATCAAAACGACGATTTTGCTACAGTTGTACCTTATATAATGAAAACAAGAACGGAGTTTCAGTGGCACTTCTACGGCTCGTACCCACTTCCATTAAAACCATTCATTGATAGAGGAGAAATGAAGTTTTTTCCTTGGGTATCTCTTCCAGACTTTCCGGAAGCCATGGCAAACTCCGGTGCACAACTTACGTTTGCAGCATTGCAAGACAATACATTTAATAGATGCAAATCAAACATTAAGCTCATTGAATCTGGTGCGTTAGGAATTCCGTGCGTTTGTCCTGATATGGTCACGTACAAGGACGCTACTCTAAAATACAAAACCGGCTCAGAATTTATTGATTGCATTAAAACTGCTCTCAAGAATCAAAGCACCTATATTACTCACTGTAAAGCAGCCAGAAAATTTTCAGAGAGGTATTGGCTGGACGACGAAAAAAATCTAATGAAGCATTTTGAAGGGTATTTTACTCCATTTGGTTCATCCGAAAGAAAATTCATAAAGCAAATTAATTGACATATAACCTACATTGTGTATATTAATGTAGGTTATGTATCGATCTGCTTATTACAATCCTTTTGAAGGGTCAGTCTTTCTTCGCACTTGGTCGGAAGAAGGTAATAGAATAGACACTGAAGTTTCTTTTCAGCCGTATCTTTATTTAGAAAAGGATGGTGCTGATGATGCTTTGTCTATTTTTAAGACCTCTTTAATCAAAAAGCCTTTTAGAAATAGTCTTGAAAGAAAAAAATTTGTAGAGAATACTTCAAATCAAAGAATATTTTACAATATTGGGCCGGAGCAACAATTCTTAATTGATAGATATAAGGGACAAAATGATCAACCTGAATTTTCAAAATTTCCTCTTAAAATATTTTTGCTCGATATTGAAGTAGATACCACAGCCGATCAAGGGTTCCCTACTCCAGAAAAAGCCGCAGTTCCGATTAACTTGATCACAATTTACGACACTCTCACTAAAAGCACACACACTTGGGGTCTTAAAGAGGCATATTCTCCGACTTTGCCAAATTGCATTTATCATAGATGCCAAACCGAATCTGATTTAATCACGCAGTTTGTGGATTTCTGGAAAAGTGATTATCCAGACATTGCATCCGGTTGGAATAGTAATGGATTTGACTTCCCGTATATTATTAATCGTTTTTTAAAAATTTTTGGACAAGATTTTGTCAAACAACTTTCTCCCGTTGGAGTGGTTCGCGGAAGAAAAGTTTTTACTGACATGGGCAAGGAAATGACTGTGTGGTCAGTTGGAGGTGTATCTCTTATAGATTATATGGATTTGTATAAAACATTTTCTCCGGGTGAACGTGAATCATTTAGTTTAAATTATATTTCTGAATTAGAATTAGGAGAAGGCAAAATTGCATACAATGCTGTAAGCCTAGGAGAATTAGCTCAAACTGATTGGAAGTTGTTTGTCGACTACAACATTCAGGATGTGCACTTGCTTGTTAAACTTGAAGAAAAACTTAAATTTTTGGAGATTGCAAGAATGTTGTCGTATAAGGGGTGTACTAACTTTGAAGCAGCCTTAGGAAAAGTTGCTATTGTTACAGGAGCAGTTGCAATTCAAGCATCTAAACAAGGTTTTATAATTCCGACGTTTCCCAACAAGCATGAAAGAGAGTCATATGAGGGAGGCTTTGTAAGAGACCCAGAAAAAGGAATGCAAAAAGCTATTGTCAGCTTTGACGTCAATTCATTGTATCCTAATACTATTATTACTTTAAATATTTCACCTGAAACAAAAATTGGTAAAATAGTTGATGGAGAAATGGGAGTTACTCCTGAAGTCACTATTCGTCTTATAAGTGGCAAGCTACACACTTTACCTACAGAAAAATTAAAAGAATTTTTAATAAAAGAAAAGGCATCAATTTCTAAAGCAGGAGTTATTTACTCTCAAAAAGCTAAGGGGGTGATTCCAAATCTAATCGATCAAATTTATAGCGAGCGAGTAAAGGCTAAAGAAGAATTAACGAAACTGAAAAAGAGCAAAAAAAAGGACAAAGAATCTTTTTTTAAAATTACATATTTTGATACGCTTCAATACACTCTTAAAATTTTGCTTAATTCTATATACGGTACTTTTGCTAACAAACACTCAGCTTTAATGGACATTGACAATGCTATGTCAATCACAATGACCGGTCAAAATGTAGCAAAAGCTGGAGGAAACATTTTAGATGACTTTGTTAAAACGCATTACGGCATTACTGAATCAATTACAAAATATGGAGATACGGATTCCGTGTACATTTCAATAGATTCGGTTTTGAAGAAGATAAATTTATCTCTTACTAAAGACGGAACTATCCAAGAAGAAGTTCATTCAATAGTAAATAAATTAGACGAGCACGTTAACACTGAAATTTTAAACTGGGCTAGAAAAGAATTATTTTCAATTGATCCGAGATATGTCTTTAAAAGAGAAGTAATTTCTGATGTTGGGGTTTTTCTACAAAAAAAGAGATATATTCTTCATGTTTTAGATGAAGAGGGAGTTTCTGTCGACAAATTTAAATATACTGGAATTGAATTGGTCCGCTCCACTACTCCAAAAAAAGTTAAAAAATTTATAGAAAACATTATTAAAACATCTTTACTTACAGAAAATATTAAAAAAGCAAATGAGGTTTACAGATCATCTTACGAAGAGTTCAAACAATTAGATCCAAACGACATAGCTTCTAGAACATCTATAAACAATCTTGAAAAATATCAAAAAGGTGCATCTTTATACAAGTATCAAAAAGGAACACCATCTCACGTAAAAGGCGCTATAGCTTATAATTTATTAATAAAAGAACTTAAGATAGATGATCGTTTTGAAGAGATTCAATCAGCACAAAAGGTTAAGAAGTTGTACTGTGCAAAAAACAAATACGGGTTAGATGCAATTGCTTATATTTCTTCTCTTCCTGCAGAATTTGGTATTACAGTTGATTGGGATAAAATGTTTAATAAATTAGTTACACAGCCAACGGAACGTTTGTATGAAGCTATTGGATGGGTATTGCCTCAAATAGGTAAAGAAACACAAACCGATTTATTTGATTTGTTTGGAGATTCAGAGTAATTTTTAACTTTTTTTAGTTAAATATATCTGTATGTATGTTGCAGAACAACTATTTAAAAATCTTACATATAAAGAGTTATACCTAACTTTAAGAGGCATTTCCGATGAAGATTTTTATTTAGATAGCATCATGAATGATGAGCTATTAGGAGAGTTTGTGTATTTACTAGAAGTTTACGACCTCATTTATATATCTTCAGATGAACGCATTATTTTAACTACAAAAGGAGAAAAGTTTTTGTATTATGCTGGTTGCGAACTAAGCAACAAACATTCTTCCTGTTGATTTTTGTTTAGTTTAGGGTAAGTTTCTTTTTGAATTATGAGTAAAAAAGAAACAAACAAACCACTAACAGTCTTTTTAGACACAATTGGCAGAACAGTACTTGGTAAAGTTGAAAAGGAAACGGATACGATTTTAAGTATCCAAAATCCTGCTTTGGTACACATTCAACCAAATCCGCAAACCAATCAACTACAATTGCAAATTTTGCCTTTGTTTTTTAGAGAGTTTCAAGCTGATAAAAATCAACCAACGATTTGGAATTTCCGTAAAGATAGTATCACCACATCCGATGATGTTCCATTTTCTTTTCAATTTGTTGCTCAATATGAACAACTCTTTTCTTCACCTGAAACAGCAGCTACACAGTCACCTCAAAATCAAAACGCTGATGTAGTTAAACTGTTTGATGAATAACTAAAGTTAGTGCCGTATATAGAAAAGACCTCTCTTAGTTGAGAGGTCTTTTTTTTTTTTGTTGAATTGTTTACAATATAGGTTATTATTTTTTTATGGCAAAAAATAAAAAAAATACAGAATCGGAAGAAGAAGTTAGCGGCTCAATTAAAGATGCGTTTAAGATTTTAGACGATCTCAATCCGCACGCTGCATTTTTGAATGAAAACACACTTTCAACAGTAAATGATTGGGTAGACACGGGCTGTCTGGCTTTGAATGCAATTATTTCCGGATCTCTATATGGAGGCGTTCCGATGGGGAGAATTGTTGGTTTCGTTGGACCTACAAGCTCTTGCAAAACTTTTTTGGTTAATAAGATTATGGCTAGCGCTCAAAAAAAAGGTATGCACGTTGTATACTTTGATACAGAAAACGCTTTAGATCCCGAAACAGCAAAAAATCTTGGTTGCGATCCAGCTAAAGTTAAACACTGTCCAATTGAAATTATTGAAGACTGTAGAAATCAAATAGTCAAATTTTTAAACACCGTCGTTGAAAATAATTTACAAGGAAAAGTATTGATTGCCATTGACTCGTTGGGCAACTTAACATCAGCTAGAGAAGCAAAAGTTATAGAAGATGGAAAAGATAGTGCAGATATGGGCAGTAAAGCAATAGCTCTAAAAAGCATGCTTAAAGCACTAACCCACTCTTCCTCTAAAGCCAATTGTCCGATTATTTTTACTAATCACGTTTACGAGAATCCTGGAGCTATGTATCCTACTCTGATAAAGAGTCAGAGCGGAGGATCTGGCCCGCTTTATATGTCATCAGTATTAGTGCAAATGGCAACCAAACAAGAGCGAGTAGGAAAATCTGATAATAAAAATGCAACAGATGAAGTAACCCCTCTTTCCAAAGATGTTAATGGGGTTACGCTAAGAGCTCTAACTACAAAAAATAGGTTTGTTCCTCCTTTTCTCGAATGCCAGATGTACCTTAATTTTAAAACTGGCTTATCTAAATATTCAGGATTATTGGAAATGGCTGAGGGCTACGGGGTACTAGAAAAACAAGGACATCGCTACGCAATTAACGGCGAATCTATTGGGTTTTATAAGGATTTTAAAGATGATGATTCGGTTTGGGAGAAGATACTGCCACTGCTAGAGACCAAGCTACAACAAGAGCTAAAATATTGCTCAGAAGCCACATCTCAGGAAGAAAAAAACACCGAAGAAGTAGAATGAGCAAACCATTGCAGTCTGCTAAACTCGACTTAGATTTTTTTGAGTCTATCTTATTATACAATGCTTTAGGAGACTCAGAGTATTTGAGTTCAATAATTTCTTACATTGATCCATCATTCTTTAGCGACAAAAATATCGGCAGAGTAGTCTCCAGCATTACTCATTTCTTTAATGAGAGAGGAGCCGTTCCTTCATTAACTGAAATCAAAGCCAGATTGACTTCTGAAGAAGATAAAAAAGCTCTCGCTGAGGTTAAGGCAAAACTTATATCTTTGACCGGACCTTTTAACAAAGAAGAATTAATTTTTAATACCGAAAAGTTTTTAAAAGAACGTTTTGTATATAAAACTATTCTTAATGTGGCTGAAAAATTTTCAGATCAATCATTTTCAATTGAGGAAACTTTAGTTGATTTTGAAAAAGCTTATAATATTACTTTAAAAGAAAATTTAGGACATTGGTATTTCGAAGATATAGATAAACACATTAAAGAGTTAACAGCTATATATAATCCAATTCCAACAGGCTGGAAGTTTTTTGATGATAAAACTGAGGGAGGTTTATTTCCAAAGACATTAACAGTATTTGCTGGTCAAGTAAATGTAGGCAAATCGATTGTATTAGGAAACATTGCAACAAACATGTTGTTAGCAGACAAAAACGTACTGCTTATTTCATTAGAAATGTCAGAATTTATGTATGCTAAAAGAATCAGCACACAATTAACTCAAATTCCTCACAACAATCTTAAAACTTTTACTGAAGAACTTAAAGAACAAATAGAACATATTAGAAGGAATATTAATTCAAATCTTATTGTAAAAGAATATCCTCCAAAGACTGTTACAGTAAGACAAATTGACAGTTATATAACTAAGTTAACTCACAAAGGGTTTACTCCAGATATTGTAGTAGTAGATTATATAAATCTTATTCAGCCAATTTCAAAAAATTTAAACTCTTATGAAGCTGTAAAAGAAATTGCAGAACAACTTAGAGCTCTTGCCTTTAAATATAAAATTCCGTTTGTTTCTGCAACTCAACTGAATAGAGGTGCCTTTAATACAGCTTCTCCTGGAATGGAAGGAATTTCAGAGAGTATTGGCTTAGCTGCTACTTGTGATATTATTTGTTCTCTTTGGCAAGAAGAAGAAGATCGCGAGCTTGGAGTTATTAATATGGGTATACAGAAAAATAGGTTTGGACCTAATTTTGGCTCTGCTGCTTTTAAGTGTAACTATAATACTTTAACTCTAAAGGAAACCAATCCAGACTATTTTTCAGACGATTCAAATTCACATGAAGACACTATAAAAGAAGCTGATGCTGCACTAAATACTTTGTCTAATGAGTAATCAAACAATACAAGTAGTATGTCACAACGATTTAGACGGGGTAGTTAGCTATCTTGTTCTATGTTGGTTGTATGGAAAAAAATTAGACGTAGTAAACACTACACCATTAAAGCTTGAAGAAGATTATGACAAACTTATCTCTTCTGGCAAAATTTGGGATAGAGTTTATTTTTTGGATTTAGATGTATCCAAAATTGGTGAAATCATTGATTGCAATAAAACAGTTATATTGGATCATCATAAAACCAATATATATCCATTTAAAGAAGCTATAGTTAGAATTTATAATGAAACTAGTTGTGCAAAGCTAATATACGACACTTTCTTTAAAGCCACGGGCAAAACTATAACAGCTCCTCAAAAAACTTTGATTGCTTTAGCAGATGATTGGGATTCTTATGCAAGATCCACGCCTTTATCTGAAAACTTAAATATTGTATATCATTCTTTGTCGAATAAATTTCAATCTTTTGTTGAAGATTATTATGATGGATTTAAGCCTTTTGACAAGTTCAAAGAGAATACTATCCAATTATACAAAAAACATCGAAGTGAATATATAAAAGAGCTCGTTCCGTTTTTTGGTGACGTAGAATTTGAAGGACAAAAAAACGTAAAAGTGGGAGCAGTATTTTGCAATAAATTTGTACAAGAATGTTGTGATTGGTTAATGGTAAAATTTTCCGTAGACGTAGCGATAGCAGTAATGGTGGAACAAAAAAGAATTGCTGTCAGAAGGAATTTGGGTACCAACATTGACGTTTCAAAGTTTGTTCAAAGAATTGCTTCAGGTGGCGGACATGAAGCAGCAGCAGGAGGTAATTTGACAGACGAATTTATTGAATTTACTAAAATGTTGTCTCCTCTTTCTTAAAAGTAGTATTTTTAACATTTAATGGTAAATACCTTTAAATGATTGAAAGCGAATTAATAGAATTAGACAACTCTAATGTCACTCCTATTGAGCAGTTACACATGAAGGAGTTTGTAGAAGGGGCTTTGAAGGCAGGATCCTTTATATCTATGCTAGAAAATAAAAAAATTAATACAACTACCTTATTTTCCCTTCTTTTAGAAAAAGAAATTTATCAAGATTTTTTTACTGAAATAACTGCTTCTAAAAGTTTTAAACACGCTATACTTTCTTTGTTGTATTTACACCCTTCTCTTGTAAAATCAAAAATAACAAAATCTGTTATTAGAAGATTAAAACCTAAAACAAGTATATTATCTCCGATTACTACAAATGCAAAGCCAATTGACAGAACTAGAAAAACACATATTCAACAAGCATCTAGCTGTCTCTCGG
>Ga0078894_10000223_pt1 | contig 37979 bp, 25 predicted proteins | sample LauGreSu1BDMLBSD_2_FD_67506 | JGI IMG/M metagenome (GOLD analysis project Ga0078894, IMG submission 67506) | Freshwater lake microbial communities from Lake Michigan, USA - Su13.BD.MLB.SD (version 4) (version 4) | ecosystem: Environmental > Aquatic > Freshwater > Lake | place: Lake Michigan... | reverse complement strand
CTATTTATTTTTATTAAGTAGAAGTGAGCGTGATATACTTATTTTATAACTCGAGTATAGTCTCATTTACGGACTTATCTTTAAAGTACTGTCTCGCAAACTAGTATAATCTGCTCAATCTAAATATGCGTTATATCCGCGAGTCGTTTATGTTATGCGCAAGTATCAATCCCGGATGATCTGCTATTATTTCTACTATTTTTGATATTGATAAACTCTTGTTGTATCCTATATTAATGAGCGGTATGAACTCTGTAATCTCTTGCACGTACTCGTAGGGTTGATTGAATATATCGAACTGCTAATTGGCGTATATAGGATAGTTACTCAGGATACACCTTGGATGGTATCTAACCACTCGATTTATGAATTATTTAATACCATTATGCTTTCCGCTTATTTTGCCATTCTTGCGATATAAAGTATAAGAATCGCCTTATATATGCACATAGTCAGTTCCATCGAGATATATGTATTGGTTAGCGGTGGTGTCTATAGAAGTATCAATACTCGGGTCTTAGTTAACTGGTCTAAATACGAGTTAACCACCCATATAGGTCTAAACCATGGTATTGAGTGAGTCTTGGATATGTGTGTTGTTATGACGCAAAGACCAGAACTTCTAAACAGAGCTCTATTTAAGCGATTCGTCGTATTTATCAATGAATTCGGAGGTGATAGTAGCGGAGCAGAACACGAGATTAAGAGCTCTGTATATACACGGATGCTTAAATAAGAATCGCTAGAACTCTGGAATTGTTTGCAAATTGTAGAACACATCCACTTCATCAAACACCACTGTAGATATGTCCATGTAGTCGTCTATTATACCAGCTACGAAAAGCATCTCATACATATATAAAGGAGCTATTATTACATCTATACCATCTGAGTACCTCTTCGTTTCGCGGGTTGGTTAGTAACTATAAGTACGACCTTCAACAACACGTTCGGATGCTTTATACGTATCTATATCTTATTTCTTTATTTATATATTTTCTACTTTTTGAGAGAACCTCTTTTCAAATATGTCTCTCTCAGATAGGTCCATAGCACTTACAACGCAATCTACACGCTTGGTATATTTAAACGACAATTAGTTGGACCCCGCCTTTATATCCTCTCTAAAGTATCCAACGTTATACTTCGTGTGTTTAGTGAAAGTATCAAAGACTTATTAGCCATTCACGGTGTTATTGACAAAGACTATGGTATGCGGGTTGTTCGCTTAGTGCTTCTTAACTACAGATGCATATAAGAGGTATTACATGGTCTTACCAGTTCCAGTTGGTGCGTTTAGAATGATATGGCGTTACTGTATAGTCTTTGAAAGTGCGGGTATAGATTTTGGGTCTGTTATTTATCCTTTATCAGCGTCATCAGACATAATGTCAAGTTCGCGGGTCAATTGGGTTATGTATTTGAATCTAGTTAGGTCAAGTCCTTTATCTAATAGTTCAGTTTGTATGTCTTCAAATGTAGATTTACCTACGATATCCCGTATGGAAGCTAGTTCTTAATATATCTGGAACAATACCGTATGGTACTTTTTATTATTTATCTTGGTTTATATATCAATTACATCTTTATAATTAGATACACTGTTTTTCATAGTATTTTCAACAATTTCCTCAAATGATTAGCGTAATTCATCTGAATTAACAAATGGATTCGCAGCAATGGACATGCATATTACTTAATAAAAATTAGGTTTAAACAGAGGTCCTTGGCCTTTATAGTTTTGTGACAAGTTTACCGAATCAGACCCGTATTTAGTCATAATTGATAATTTTGTGTTATCTTTTGTATTATATTCTCTAGGGTCTTTTTATATAGGATATCTAAATATATCATTTTGAGCCCTATTTATTAAATCGGGTATCTGCTGATCAAGAAGTATATAATCTAAACCAGGTCTACCGTTTTTAGTTATTAATTAGTCGTAATCGTCATTATAGTTGATCTTTTTTTGATCCAGTAGTTATTATATTGATACATCATCGAATCCGTCTTATTTAGGTATGGGTATGACAAGATCATTTAATTTATTAACATCAATACTATTATTTAGTTGTTAAATTATTGGCGATCTTGTGAGAAATTTAATCGGTTTCTTAGCAATTTAAGTCTGAAATTCATTAAGACCGATGTTAGAGTATGTTGATGATGGTCTACCCAGATCTATAAATGGTGATTCTTCTAGGTTTTTCATTTGCTTACGTAATATTATTCACCAATACAAGAAGTCGACCCTGACCATTCTATACGACAAAGTGTACGTCTAGAACTCTTATACCACTTAATGCGTTAATGCTTATAGAGCTCTTATACGGATAAGCAAAGCTTTGATTAAAGCCTCTTATACTTCCTATATGTTAAATGTTTCTTGAACTCTTATATAGAGATGTTAAAAGCCTCTTATACTTCCTAAATGTTAAATGTTTCTTGAACTCTTATATAGAGATGTTAAAAAGATTTAGACTAAATGGAGAAGCACTAAACGGGGGAACGCCTCTAAACGGAGAAGACTCTCTCGGAGTGCAATGCGTATATAAAGCGGGGTAAAGACCCACCAAATGCATTTAACGGAGCTTGGTAACTACCTGATCAGTGGTTGAACGAGCACATAGACTTCAATTCGCAGGATAGTAATGAATGCGTTGAGGAGGACTATTAAGACGTGGGAAGTGACGATGAAGGCGGTAAGAGCGATTCAATGCACTATAACCCATATGGACACATCCGATTTGCGTCTGACGAGGCTAGAGTAATGACCCGCCAGTATAGCATATAAGAGTAGTGCAAAGCGCATTTCCCGAAGACAGACGACTAAACCATCATACACCACGCTGAAAAGTCGCTTGAGGATGTATAAGATGCAATTTAGATTATAAAATGCTCATCTACTAACCCACTGAAGCTCTTTGCGTATTGTTTTGCAGTTCGCAGTCAGATGTCCAGCAAGTAGGTGTTGCAGTTGCTAAGACTGCCCTTAACCAAGAGTGGCAAGTAGTTTAGCATTCTAAGCAGGGGTAGATAGTTATATCAGTAGTATCGCTTCAACAAGGACCGAGGTATTGATAACACTCCTGTAGACCCGCGACCTGCTGAGAGCGTGTTATAGATACAACTCAAGCACGAACTATCGCAAATGCATATCAACTGCGATATATTCATGGGATATACCATAGACGTCATAAACAAGATGGTTTAGATACTAATCGACTAACAATAAGAAGGAGACTCTGGCGTTGTAAAGTGCTAAAAGAAGTACAAGGTGATCATATAACGGATTAAGGACTTAGACGACTCTAATGGCATGTATTCGCTAACAAAGCAGATCGCGTAAAAAATAGACATAGTAGTCAGAAACAGAGTAAGCAAGCGGTGAGTATCCTGCCTCTTCCAAGAATTTAACTCCTTAAGTCTCGGAAGGCATCTGTATAGGGGTTCACGCTTACTATTGCTTATTGGTATAGTATAGACATTGGAGCACCGCGTCTGCGAGGTCTTTTTTAAATTTATTCTCCACTTATACTGTCTGTTGTGTATTGGTTAAGAACGCGTCTAAGAGCTGCTTCGCTTCATACTTATTCTAATCGTATTTCTTCTTGAACTTTCCCTTTTCAATGCAACTATTAGCGATTTAGACCTTTAGCTTATCCCGCGGGTTTACTTATACGACTGGAATTCCTTTAGTACTGAAGTACATGTATATAGCACTTTCTATCTATGCAAACGAGAACCTGCCTATCTGCTTTTCGACCAACACGATAGATGGACCCGCGGTTGTTCTCTAAACGCACTATTCGTATAAATCCTCGCATATATCCTTTAGAATTGATATTATATTGGGTAAGTCCTTTCCTTTTGCTTATAAGTCATCTGTTCTGTTGTATACTATACGTTGGTCCTTCATTAGCACGCAGGTATTAGACCGCATTCCCACGTCTATACTAATAATCATTTACTCCGCTCATTTATACATCCACGCATACCCTTTGATATATTCAGGATTATCGTATGATTTTGCATGCTAAAGGGGGTTATTAGATAGCGAATCAACTATGGCGATTGCGACTCCAAGATAGTACCAAGAAGCGTCGTTCGCGGGTCTAGTCGCGCATTGCATTAAGCTGTTTCTAACCACATACTTGGCTTCTGGATTGTTTAAGTCGTCCAGTAATATCTAGGAATAGATCAGCGAATACAACAAACTACATGCAGAAGCGATTCTCTTAACCGCTTGCTTATTATATCCTCGCGCAATAGCACTGTTAATGGTTGGATCTAGCTTTGAATGGTCGTCATTGTATTTCAGAGTTTCTTGGAATAGATAAAGACCAAGGTCAAACCACTCATTAGTTGGGGCGTTTGGAGCTCTATGTACTGTATATATATTGCTTATTATAGTTTCAGGTATCAGTTTATCGATTTCATTATATATTTGATAATATGCGGGTTTATCCATGTTTAGGTCGTATTCTTCTTGTGAGTAATCCGTTGGATCGTATAACCGCATTACTGCCATTAACTAGCTCAGTTCCTTATTGTTCTTTTTCTTGATGAGATCCTGCTTTATTGACATCCAATACCTTCTTCGAGTACTATATGCAGTCGTATCTAGTATATACTAATATCGGTCCTAATTATGCAAATCTGTACTAAAGTCGCGTAGATTCATCTCGATTATAGATACTGGAATCGTCTATATAGCGTTTTAGGCCTGTATAGATAGTTATTTAACGAAATCGGGGTATATAACATCATCCGTGTGATTACCAGTTTATGCGTGATATTGTAGTTGAATGAACGGTTCCGACATGTGTTCTATTATATTAGCAAAGTGATCCGTGTAACTAGTGATCGGGTTTGGTAGCTTATTCAATATTAATTTATTAAAGTCTTCGTAATTCTTTAGCAACAGGGACTCTTGCAATGGTTTAAATTACCGCAACATATACACATGGAAACCCTTCAACTTCTCTTCTGATATTTCATCACTATAATAGTCGCTTCCAAGATCCCTCATATCTGCTAATGTATACATTTCCATATTTCTAAGTATCCTGACTGATGTGTCGCGAATACTATCGGGGATATTATTTTTATCATCCAAACCCCTATATTTCTCTATCATAGCCTTAGTATTTGGTAATTGTAAGTACGCAACCGATGTTTGTATGCTGGTTCTATCAATTTCTTTTATCTAATATAGTATCTATATAACTGCATCATCAATGTATTAAATAATAGGTTCGTATCGCTTCACTAAATCTATAAGCACATACAGATGGCCTATCTAGTATTGATTAATACCGCCACTATTATCAGGGTTGATCTTATCCTCGATCTTATTCTTGATAGCGTCATCAGGATCAAATACCAAATCTCGTATCAAATTAATACTATTGTAACCAACACTATTTTACTTAAGCGGGTTCTCTAGTTCTTAATATTGGTCTATTCTTTGCACTATCTTGGCTATTTAACACTCGGGGTCCAGAAACGATAATGCGAGTGCTCTGCGGTATTAAAATGGGTAATGTGTGTATAGATCTTTCAGTTGCTTATATAGTATTAAAGACGCGTATCTAGTCTGTGGAGTTGCTTATTGAGGATCGGGTATATGGAAGAATTATAAATTTTAATTAACTTTCCATTGATTTAAGGTTGAGTCTCGACTTCTTAGATTCAATTCGTAATACAGATACTTCAATTATTAGAACTCCGAATTATATAGCTACTAGGTCTATTACAGCATCTAATCGTAGTTATACTTCTTTATTTCGGGGTACTTTTTCTCTATATAACCTACAATACCAGCTCTCATATCGGGATCAATGCTTCTAAGTACCATTTTGGCACAGTCTTTCCCTGCGAGGAAGTAACTTGATGCAATGTCTCTTGGATAGTTTGATTTTATCCTAGGATCTAGTTTTTTATATATAACCGATGGTATTAAGTTCTCATATATACTTGCCATAGCCTCTTTAAATTCATCATCTGTCATTTATTTAATTGATAAAGCCCCTGAAGAAATACTACCTCTAACTGAAGATGGATTCAATTTAGAATCTGAACTAGATGAGGGGTTACTAGGTGGATTCTTTGCATTATTGATTAGCGGAATCCCCGGTGCTTAAGGCGCTGATTTAATAGATAATGGCTTTCTAGGCGGAATCTTAACACTTTTATTTAAAGGCGCTGATTTGTCAGATTTACTCGCTAATAACTTTGCGTTGGATTTAGTATCAAATAGATTACCCCATTAAATAGCTTGAATTGGCATAGAAGTATTTGATGGTTATGGGTTAGACCCAATTGGATCAGGAATTGACTTAATTGGACCCGCGGGGCTAGGCTTTCCTTTAGCAGATGCTTTAGATGCAACAATCGATGATTTCTTTTCCTCTTCAATACTCTTTACACGTCCTAGACTTGGATTTGATGCTGTTTTACTGTGTTTACTGGGCTTCGGTGATGCTGGCTTATACCAGGACCCAGTTGGCAACCCAATAGCGGGAGTACCCCCTTCAGACGCGTTTGACGCTTTTGATTTAACTCTATATCCAGACGGTACTTTTACAACAGGAGTAACCTCTTTAGATGGTGGCTGCGACTTCGTTGCTTTCAAGGAATCTGGTGCGTCTTCTTCATCGTAATATTCATCGTCTTCTTCATCGTCTTCTTCATATTCTTCTTATATCACTTCGGGTTCTTTTTTATATCCTTCCGCATCAGAGGTATCAGGGCTAAATATATAGTCACTCTTTCCAAACTCTGGGTCTGTATGCATGACTCGTTGCGTTTTCGACCCATCCGGAGACTTTGAGCTCTACCTCGGTGACCATTCCGTTTATAATACTCCGCGACCTCGTTTGCTTATATAATCTGCGTCTGATCTATCATCTCTTCCAGATAATATAATGTTTGGGTCGTGTTTGTCGCGGGTTATTAACATTGGAGGAATAACCGATGAGTCGAGTAGATTGGTATTTGATTTAGTACCTATGATATCCGAGACCGCTTTTTACATTGGTAAACCGGGTTTTTATTTTTTCTCTTCTTAGCCCAGTTTGAACAGTTCTGGAGATTACTGTTGTTTAGGACTAGTAATACTAGAAACTATACTCCCTAATATATTTTTAGCTTTAGTTAAAATGCTACTACCAGACTTTGCACTTTCAGATTCTTTCTTGCGCTATTCAGCTTTCTTACGATTTTCAGATTCTTTCTCTAACTTGCTTTTAAGTGCCTTTTCACTACTTTTACGTTCTTCGGGGGTCTTTTCTTTTTTCGATTCGTCCGAATTGATATTTTTCTTTTTCTTATTTTTTGTGAGTTTCTTAAATTTTTCTACACTTTTTTGACCCTTTTCTCTATCTTCATCTGTATATCTACGTTCCATATTTAATGCGTTGATAAAGCGATTGATACATAGTAATAAACCACGTTGGCGTAATAGATAGGATTAACGTGTATGCGATGTGTGTTAATGATCAGTTCTTAGAAGTGGGGCTTTAGATATTGGAAGCAATGAATAGTTTAGAGCCCTTTGATGGTCGGGTAAGCTCTTTACGTTAAGAATTTGCAATAGTTTAGAGAAATGTATATAGAAACGATGTAAACGATACAACCCATCCAGTAACACAACAGCGAGATGTTAAAGCAATCTAAATAGAATAGTCCGATGCTTACCGAGTTAATGATATACGAAATGCTCTACAAACGCCTCGGGGGTATATCCACTACGATTGGTTCATTAATAGTCTCTTACCTTTCCGATGTTATACATTACGACTAGTTCACGCTGCGAGATTACTAACTAACGACTTAAACCATGATATTGGAGATAAGCGGGGTCAAGTTCAACGACTTCCGAGTAGATGTCGACAGTATAAGCAAGAACTTGAACGTACTTATAAACACCCCTTAATCATACCACAGGATAGGAAAAATAAAACAGATCAAGTCCAAACGCTTTGATATATAGATAGATGGCAAAACGATCACCACTGTGTAAACGCCATTCAGCAAGCACAACGAAATGAATTCATCTATAGAGTTCGTATATACTAGCAAGAAGAGTAGTGGCAAGGACTACTAACTGCGACTATTCAGAAACGGAATGCTCCAAATCCCAGGAGTAACCGAGCAATACGAATTGAGCGAGATAAAGACAGTAGTAGATGGTCTTATATACTTATACAAATAACTGTTTGAAACGCGAGAAGAAGTGCAATGCATCAACAAACAGATTGCAATGGCGAACTACCTCACTCGAATAGATCTCCCCAAAGGTAAGCGATTGGACCTCGTAAGGGCGTCGATAGACACTCAAGCGTAGTCCAAAGAGATATTTAGTGAATTATGCAAGCGTGAAGGCGTCGAATGCATCCACTTCGGAGTCGCCATAAGGAGAGTGGTCCTTTACGTCAAATTTGCCATTCAGAAGCAGTAAAACATATTTACCCACTATAACCCATTATCTACATCAAATCGTAAGCAATTCAAGTCTATCACATTCTAAATAACACAGCGAGGTATAGTCATCATATAAGGCAGCACAGGTCACTTTCCAACTATGAATCGCATAATACTCTCATTCCAACGCATTGCCAACGACTACTTCCCCTAATACATAAGATGACCGCATACGACTCTTTTTTTATGCCATCATACCGCTGAGGGTAACACAGATAAACGATATCGAAGGGAAACAAGTCGCGGTATGTCCGTAGGATGCGGATATTGATAGATCGATCACATGCTCCTCTTAGATGGGTTAGGTGCAAGTATACAGAGATGTTAAACAGATGTATAATAAATGAATGAAATCGATTAAAATTGCTAAATGCAGATCATGAGTGCAGTAGACTTATAGTTGTGCTATGCGTATAGATACTTACCTCGCAATGTCCTAGAAGCAATGGGGAGTTAAAAAAGCGTCAATACTCAATCCGCGGTCTTATTAGCGGTTCAATTGATTCCTTTCATGCGATTAGAACGATAGAAGGCGTTTAACAGCAAGTCCGTGTCATAAATAAAAGATAATCCGTTTGATAACATGCTGGACTACGTGACTGAATACGCATCTAGAGTTGCTCTGAATATGATAGACCAAGATATACAAGAGATACTATACATACTTAGCAACATACACACCGTTCTACCTGACACTTCTAACGATCTGTATAAGGCGTTCTTGGCGTTAATGACGATCTAACCTATCAAAGACCTAAGATTAGACCCGCGAGTCGTGTTTCTGATCTCCGATGTGGTAATTAAACGCCTTGATAGCATCGGTATAAACCAACACATATTTATTAAGAGTTGCTTCGGTAACAACCGCTCCAATCACCTCATTGATGTCTTATTATGCAGAAATCAGCTATTCAACGCCATATAACACCACAGAATCGATTGTATAGTACTTAATGAATCTATATTTAGAGACGAGTAATAGAAGCTACAAGACTTTGAAGATCAATAAAAATCGTAGCAGAAGTTCTCTACATACATCGCTTGTAAAAGGTGCCATATGTACATGGTACAGACCGAATCTGTATAAGTTTCGTTGAAGGCAGACGAGATCTGTCGTTTTAAGTGCATCTGTCATAACCCATCTTGTAGATTAGTGTTTATGAGTTGCGGTTGATAAAAAAAAACAATTCACTAGTATCATCAATTAGTATCGTAGAACATATATATCTCTTTGAATAAGTGGTCTTCCGTTGGTATGTAGTTAATGTATTCAGTTATCGTCTGTTTCAATATATCTAAGCGAAATTGAAGCAATTTTTTATCTGGAATGAGTATATGTCTCTGCTTATCTAATTTAAAGCAGGATTTATGACTTGCATCGCCTTCTGTATATGCATCTGGATTGAATCTAATCATTATGAGAGGTAAGTGGTCTAGATCCTCAAATAAATTATTAATTCGTGATACTTCGCAAGTTGAATCATATGATTTATGCTACTGTTCATCTATCTCTACTATGATATTATGGGTAGATAGTGGTATTAATACATCGGGTCTACGTTTGCTGCAACCTTCTGAAATTGTTCTATCGCATTAAATCTTATAGTCCTCAAATTGCTCTTTGATATAGTCCGTTATATACCGTTCTTTAATTTTGAATTATCTACTGACTTTCTAATCAGGATGAAGATGTATGAAACACCTACAGCAATATGGTCTGTATTTAGTATGTATAACAGCACCTCTACATGAATGACATATCTATGTACCTTAGCACTCAATACAATATTATTTATTTTTTTTATGTTGACACGTACTTGATCCTTCACATTATATACAATTCTCCTTTCGTCTTCCATGAGAACATAGAGCGCTTCCGTCACAAATACTACACCTTGCTTTATTTTTTAAATGCTAGCAAATCTAATTACCCCTACACTGTACACAGTATTCTTTGTGGACTTTATGGATACATATTGAACTGCCACCACATTCCACACAATCGGTCTTCCGTTTACCGTGCTTACACTGCTTTATACTCAGATATATATACTACTCTAGATCAACTCTCTGTTCGTTTAACTGTTTCGCATGATCAGTACAATATTGTATCTTGTTGGTGCTTTTGAGACCGTACAACGCTCTTGACTCGCAGTTAGTGGATTCACAACGCTTATTCCCTATATCTATATACTATTCTAATCCAGTTCGTTATTTGTTAATCTCTTGGGCATGTTTTTTGCAATAGATCTTCTTGTTTTCAGACTTGAGTCCATAGTTTGGTAGGATGGTACAATTACTGTATTCACACTTTTTCGCCAATATTGCTGTTAGTTATATATACTGTTCTATACCAGTTCGCTATTCGTTTGCTTGTTTACCATGCGTAGAGCAATATAGTCTCTTATTATCGCTTAGAAGTCCATACGATGGTCTTAGTTTACAATCTTGAGTTTTGCACTTACTCATCGCTTTGTATCTTTTATATATACATTTCTCTAAACTATTCCCACTTTTCACCATAAACACATTCAACACCATATCTACGACATACAGACCCTGTTTAAGCTCGCGGATCCAAACTATCAATATAAGCACTGTTTATCACTCTCTGATAGTAGTTAGAGTCACTGAATCGGAATCGCGAGTCTAGTGTGCAGAGATGTTAAACAGATTGTATATAAATAGAATGAATGGTGGTATTGCGAGCGTGGTCATCTCTGGACTGGCTCTGTGTATTGTTTCTAAATCATACTACACGCAACAACTCCAGCGATAGCAGGACATCAGATTCGATACCGTGATGCGATCAATCAATGACTTAAAGCAACAGAACATCTCATTAAACTCCGATACGAACCGTTAAATAGAGAAGCGATTAATCACAATTGAATAAAAACTCGACTAATAGAGGTGATGTACGATCTGTGCTTGTTTTTATGCTTCTATGGATAGACCCGCGAGTATGCAACAGTTCAAATTACCACCTATATCATTAATATTTACGGACTTATATGATCAGATTAACATCGCGGATCAAAGCGTGTCATTAACGACTCATTTCAGTTTATGATGGCAGTTGAACTCAAGTATTTGTCCCTTAACATGATCATCTCTGTTACTGAGTAAAATAGTCTTACTTATAGCGTTGATAATTGTGAATTTGCGTTCCAGAGTGTATGATAGTATTATTATTGGTATCATATCCATTTCTTTAGCTAGTTCGATTAAGCCTTGCTCTGAAGTGCATCTAATGTATGGATCGCGCGTTTTACTGCTCTTGATCTACCCTATATACTCTAAATCGGTAGTTGGATCGATTAGAATGATGTCGTAGTATTGCTGGTTAGACTTGGCTCCGCGGACGATGAATCCATGCTTCTCAAGGAATCTAATGAAAACGAGCTCTGTTTATCTCCCATCCTGATATGAAGAGTTGTTTTAGAATTAGCGATCATCTGATTGTTGCATTTATGGGGTAGAGAAGAGGTAGCGAGATATTAAACAGATATATCAGAATAGTAAACGCTCATGCAATCCTTATACCTAGACTTCCATTTTGTGGACGCATCTATAATAATTCTGAATATATCGGTGTTATTTGCTATATACAAGCTCTACACGAGGCAATTTATCAATAAACAACGACCACTGAAAACAGTAGATATAAGTACTTAAACCGATTCATTATACACCTTTGACCCCGCGGTTATAAAACAACTCATAAACGCTCCAGATAACACCCAAAGCATAACCACAACGATTCAGAGAGTAGACGAGCGTATATAACAGCAGATAGAGGCGAATAGCAGTCAATTGATAGACGCGGTTCACTAGACAGAGCGATTGAATCAGTTGTAGTATAGGAATCTAGATCAGCGAATTAGTTTCGTGTTGGACTATTGCAAGTCGCTAACCGATACTTATAACATTTCAAGAGAGTCTATGTCTGCAGATATAAGCAGCATCAAGAAACCCGCGCTCAGTCAATAAGACCCGTCTAAATAGATAACTAAAGACCTGAACTAAGCAATATACCAAGGATTAAAGAAGCAAGGACCTGTTAATTACACATTCCGCGAGTAACCGTCCTTGGCTATGTCTGAGTATATAGACGACACCATCTGAACTCGCTGAGGGATTATTTTTTAGTATAAATGGTCTCGGACTCAAAACTAATACGAATGTTCTTCTTTCTAATAATACTTGTCGCTCTTGTATACGCGGTTGTGCATATGATGTAATAGAACACCGAGCACAGTTATAAGATGACTAAGAAGATAATGAAACAACGCGATTAGGACACCAAGATTGTATTTATCCGCGGTCTTGGCAAGGAGCAGAAGAAAGAGAAATCGTGGACTCACCGTCTAAAGAGAGCAATCAGCAACTCACTCAAAAAAGTCGGAATAGACTTCGAACTGACAGAGCCTACTCAAGAGATACAAACCACCATCACCGCCCCTAGTCCATTCGCACTGCCAGTTGAGTAGGATAAGCCATAGAAGCCAGAAGAAGTCAAGGAGATGTTTGATCAACTCGCGACTCCGTTCTGACCGTTTAAGCTGGAGATTGATGCTTTATTTGCGAGTTCATTGCTAAGACATAATTGATATGAAGTTGCTCTTTATCTGATCTAGGTCTAGCTATTAGATGATGTTGCTCCATACTCTCTAAATCTTTAGCACCGTTTACTCCTTCTGCTGGTGGATGAGAGCGATTAACTATCGGTACCTTGCGGGGTTGTAGTCCTTGTATAAAAGCTCAATAATGCATCTAATCATATAACTAGCGCTGGGAGTATTATTCCGGTCTTTGTTGCTTTGGTAGAATATCTAGACCACTTGATAGTAGACCTCTCTTATGTAATTATACTCTTTGGGACTTAGTCGGAGCACTTGATCGCCATTCATCAACTACATTATAGCTGCATCCAACTTATTCAGTTTAGACCCGCGTCCTCCTGTTAATTGCTTTAAGTACTGTCTAACGTCTTCAATCGTGACTTTCGTCTTCTAATCGCGAGCCATGAATTCGAAGAGCTCCTCTCGCACTTCGCTGGGTATGTCCTCGTTCTATTGTATAAATATGGATTTGAATACGAATTCAAAGTGCTTCAGGGCTTAGTAGCTGGTGTTCTTCTAGCAGTTCTAGTCGCGCTTGTCTATCCTAGATGCTTTTTTGTTTATAGGCGTCTGTATGCCACATATACTGCAGCATAGCATCTTATTGCGAATAGTCATCTCCTGCTTGCAACATATCACCTGCTACAACCGCGAGTCCGTTATTGTCTCTTCCAGTGCTACTAACTACTCTAAAACACCTCCCAAACGCTTCTATATATACTGACTCTTGTTCTAGTTGATTGCATTGTACATATACTCGCAAATGATATTGATGTGGTTGCGGTTTATTATCGATTGCACTGACCGCTTTTAGCTCAAGTCCTAGTATGCGGTGCACAAGAAATCTATGTAAGCAACGTCAAATTCCCGCGTTTAGATGTTGTAGTGTTGCAAATTCTCCTTGCAGTCTAGTATTAATTGAGTAATCTTTGTAGCCATTTTGTTTCGTTTTCGTTTTTATATATTGATGTTTAAGACCTGTTACTACGACAGACGCCATATACTCAACACTTGCAATCTGGTCTATTCTTGCAATACCAAGGATTAGCACCCGTTATCTCAAATCCGAAGTGCATCACCGCTCCAATCATGAAATACACCACTAATAGATCTTTATTCGACTCGCTGCTAAATCCGTATAAATGTCCTATTATAGCACCCAAAATGCAAGATAACACACCTATCACAAGCACCTCCATTGCTAATTGCTTCATTCCGATCATTTATGCATTTTAAAATTACTTAGATGCTTTTGTGCTTCCTTAATATTACACTCCTTAAATGTTTTGCGTACTAATGTGGATGCTATTCCTCGCTCTTGTGTTTATAACCGTTAGAACCATCATGAAGCGTAAAAAACCCGAACCCGAGTGTCCTTTCCTGCGTGAGGTGCAACAAGAATGGGTCGAAGCAATTCCAACTCCTATCCTAATACTATAACAAGAAGACCCCAGCTACACCTTCGAATTGACTCCAATTGTTATAGATAGTGACCCAGCTCCTTAAATAGTGTATAGAAACAGCTCATTTGAGATATCATACAACGGAACTTAAGACAGAGATACAAGCACTTAATATATAATTGATTGACCCACTTTGTCATATATACCCCGGAGCAAGCTTTGACTCTATTATGGACTATATCAGGCTGTTATGTGTTTTTTATCTATTTGTAAGATTCACCTTTGGACCCGGAGCTCTTTCCCCTGGTCTCGTCGTCAAACGGGTCTGTATAGAGTTCATTCTTGAAGTGTTTTGAGTTGCCTTTACTTGCTAAGTTATATTCTTCTGCACTTGATGGAGTCCTTGATATAGCAAACTAGATGGCAAATACGCCTATGCAGTAATATTTCGCACAAATGAATCTAATGACTTCGCCTACGTTACTCCTATGACGTTAAAGTGAGGTAACGGGGCTAATACATCTTTCATCTTCTTCATAAATAGATCAAACGCTTGGTCTCGTACTCCTGTGCCTTGGTTTGCGAGTATTCCAACCGTTGCATATGCTTACTACATCGCATTCACTAGAAGAGACAGCTCATTGGGAGATTTGGTATAATCTAGATCAGAAGGAGTTAGAGCCCCGGTAGTAAATTAATCGTCTAAACGAGCAGCTCCGTTCTTTCCATACATTCTGGTAAGATTTGCGTATATTTTTTGTATCTACGCAGGATAATCTATATTTACATTGCCTGGCTATACCAGAACGGTTTGCGTTAGTATAAATACATCATTCATCTGCTTATCGTATAAAGCACGAATACTCTTTATCTTGTCTCGTTACTGCGTTACTAACTGAAGCTAGCTTGGGTCCAATGCCATCTACATCAGCTAAGGCTCGAGGTCCATTAACAACTCCTCCGATTTATTTATATTTGAACTAACTACAGACGTAAACTCGTACAGCAAGTCAAAAACCCACACAGTCAGTATTAAGTCGTCTACTTCTTGGCATAGCTTTGACTATCTAAATGTCTTTTAATCCGCAATTGCTAGCTTTTTGAGCAAATCGTTCGACTTTCCTGGAAGAGTTATTGCGTCTATATAAGGACTTATCTACCTAATCACATTGCTTACACTTTGTATGTCTGGTATGTTGTCATCTACGTTTTTGTATGGAAACACTATTCTCTTCCCACTCGAGTCTCTAATGAACGAAAATGATATATCAGACATCAAATTGCCTCTAAACCAGTTCAGGGACTTATCTTGCGATTGTTACAAATCCTGTATACTATTTGCGATAACCTGCTTGATAGAATTAGCTTACGCAGTTATTAGAGACGATGTACTACTCTCTATTTAAGTCTTAAGAGTCGCTAAGGACGTAGCTATCCCATCCATATCCTGCGTGTTCTGAGTTATAAACTAGCGAATACTGTCAAATGCCTGTTTAAGCTTCATTCCTTTCGCTGCTTCCTGGGTTAGATTCTAAGTCGCGTTCCTAATAACTGCAATCAATCCATCAACGTCCAAGTCTTCCAATTTTATCGCTAATAGATCATCCAGCATTGTTTATATCTGATCTTTGTATACCCCGCTTTGAGGTACTAGAGCAATGTCTTTAATCCCCTGTTATAATATACTAATGGCGTATTTATGAGCACCTTGTATTGCCATTTTACCTGTTTTCAGTGCTTGCGTCATATTTGCGAGTGTAGCCTGTATTGGTGTTAATATCGCGATTACTCTCTAAAGGGTATTAGTTACCTATAGAATCTGGGATAGTACACTTTCTACATCGTACTTGATCTGTCCTACGAGCTTCTATACTTCGAATTCTGCGTTAGCTACATCAGTTACTAGTTATTGCGGTTAAGTACTTAGAGATAACCCGCGTTCTTTGAGCATCGCGTCTACCTCTTTAACCATTCTATCTAAGTCGTTCTTATTGCCCTTTTTATAGCTATCTATTGCAGTTTTGAATACATCGGGCTTATATGACTACGCCTTCTTTAACTGTACGACTAACTCCTTCAATCGTTCCAATTCACTCTTTAATTGCATTATTCTCGCGAGTTCTTGGAGCTCTGTCAGTTTATCAATATAATCAGTTACTTGCTTTAGATCGTTAGGGTTAGGTAGTCCGATTCCGAGGTCGTATTTATGCAATTCCTATGCTAGGTCCTTTAGTATAGAGTCTTTATCGTTCTTGAGTTTATCGCGTTCTTAATACGCCTTCTTGAGCTAATCTAAAGACGCATCCAACTTGGCTAATTGCGGGAGTCTAAACTTGGCATCGCTTATCTAATGCCCTAGATCATCTATCTGGTCCAATAACCCCTACATCTCATTCTACGTATCTGCAATGTATTACAATATGTCTTGAGTCGTTCTTATACGCATTGGGTCAATTCCTTGTATATTGAGTAAGTCCTTAAGAGCTTGGTCTTCTTATTATTTCAGCTTTAATAGATTCGACCTCTCTTGTGCTAGTTATTATTGCTAGTCAGATAACTACTTCATCTATTATAGAAGCTGTATCCTATCTTGCGACTCTTAAACCTCAGCTTATATTTTTTATTTTGCCTTTAGTATGCCATCGAGGTCCATATTGTCAATCCCGAGTTCCTTTAGTATGTCTCCGACTTCGTCATACTTCGATTTCTAATCGTCAGAGAGGTCTTAGATATTGGGTTTAAGCAGGTTAGCCTAGTCCTTCAATTGGAGGAGGTCTTGCACGTCTTTGCTGTCTAGAATGTCTTTTTGGTCTTATAGTAGTTTCTGTTTTAGTTGCATATCAGCGAGTTCTTACTTCACTTGAGCTAGTTCTTTAGCTATTTAGGAGGGGTCCGTTATTATTGACGCGGGGTCCACTCCTAGTTGCTTAATTTTATCCGTTTAACCGTCTACTTTCTATTATAAATCGCTCAAAATCTTCTTATTATCTTGATGTTTCTACTTGGCATCTTACAACTAAGCATACACCTCAAGGGCCTCTTTGAGTTTAGTCGCGTCTTACAATTCCTGAACGAGTTAGCTCTCCTTAGCGATTAATTATACGATATCTGCTTCTTATTAGGCTATATCTTTGAGTATTTATTACAGGTTTTGTTCATTTAAGTCCTTGTCTGCGATCGCTTGACCTTCAATGGCATCAGCGTCTACGATGGTATTGGCGAGTACCTAGATATTGGCTTTCTATTTCTTTTGGTCTTGTTCGTGTTTGGAAATATCCGCGTCTAGTTTCTATTTCTTCTTTAATAGATCATCTAGTTGCTGCTGCTTCTACTAATACTGACTCTGCAGATCGCTATTCATATTTGTCAGTGCTAGTATGCTTTATTGCTTATCCGCGAGGTCCTTACTCGCCTTTGCAATCATATCATCGTTATCTTTAATCTACTGCTGCAATAAGTCAAGTTAGTCCTATAGATCACCTCCGTCCTTCTATTTATCAAGTACCTATAGCTGTTGCTGTTGTTGGAGCTGTTTAAGCTTATCCAATTTGTCCTATAAGTCCTTTTCCTCTTAAACCGCGTCTTTGTGTTTTTTATCCAAATCGCTATATTACAACTACAACTAGTCCAGCTTTGCTTTGAGATCATTTACTAACTGCTTCTTAGTGGTTATATCGCCATTGAGTTCGTTTTCGCGGGTTTGTCGGTCTTTTTGTAATTCGAGCTCAGCATCTCTAGCTTCGATGGCACGGTCTCGTTTTTGAATCGCGTCTTTCATCAGATCAACCAATTCGTTAACGTCGTCTTCATTCTTTTGTATTTGTGACTTAAGCTCGGTTATAATGTCATCGTATAGCTACCGCTCTTCGTCTATGAGCGTGAGTCTGTCCTATTCAGCAGATCTATCTTCTACCAATTTATCATATTGCTCGTATAAGTCCCTAAGAACATCCATCTCACTCTAGTACTTTACATATAAATCGTCACTCTTATCTCGCAAGTCCTAACTCTGCTTTTCTAGTTATTATATGAGTTATTACTACGTTTCCACCGTTTTCTCCGCTTGTTCTCGGTCTTTCTTAATCTGTTCAATGTCTTTGAGTAATTGGTCTATTTCAGCCTTTATTAGTTTATTCTGCTCGACAACATCGCTATTCATACCCATCACTCTATTATACTCTTCGACTAGATCATTTACTTTACCCCTGAGCACTTATTTTTTCGTTTTGAGTATCTATCTCTTCAATTAGATGTCTTTGAGCTCTTGAAGTGCCTTCTGGTATTGATCGCGGAGAGATTCTGCTTGTTCGACGTTCTTTGGTAGTTAATCCCGCAAGTCCTGGATCTGTGTAAATATTAAATCAGTCTTCTGTTTAATCACTCTCCGCATATTTATGAGTTTGGTGAGGAGCTCGGTCTCCACCTTGAACTGGTTATTGGCATCGTCTACTCGTTTGCGGATGGATGAGTTCTTCTATAGCATAAGCAGGAACTACTGCGTTTTGTTTCTAATTACACGGAGCTATTCAAGCGTTTTTCTATATTCCGCTTACTGGGCCACGGTTTGCATTTTTGTTTGGTTGACAAGTGCTTTGTATAGAGGGTCTCGCATCGCGTCTATAGACACCTTCCCCTGTCCTCTTAGTGGTTTATTTTTGAATTATTCAACTTTGCGTTAGTTGCAGTAGTCTTTCATATATGCATCGTAATTTTAGTAGTCAACGCATACTTTTGGAGTAACAGACCTCGATATTAAATATTTGTCTTACATTTGCTAACTCCATAAAACAAGCAAATCAACATGCATCATTTCTGCAGTATCTATACGTAGGAGTCTTCAGTTTTTACCAATTCTTTTAGTTACTTAATCGCATGATCAACACTGTTGGTCGGTGGTATAAGCGACAATATAGTGACTTACGTGTAGAATGATGGCTTTATATTCAATTATTTAATTAAATGCATAAGACAGTCAGCTCGGAGGTTAGATGGTTGATTTTTCTTTAATCCCATTAAATGCTATATTAGTAGGGATCTAATGGCGTTTGCTGAAATCACCTTCCTGTAGCTAGTCAGATCCTATTGCAAGTCTTCCCTACTCCTAGAAGGTATCTTATTGAGTTTAACCGATTATTTTGTTTCATAGACATAGTTATTAAGAGATATTTTTAGCTAATTAGATATCTATTGCTCGTTAATAGGTATATCTATATATATGCTTTGAATAAGCGGGTAGTTGCTTTGCTTAACGTCGTCGGGATTGGTAATAATCGGTACTACGAGGTCTTTATTCATTTAACTCTCTGATAATCATCTATGCGTATCAGTCAACCCTTTTGATACATCACACGACATGTCTAATAATGAATGGCCTTGATATGGGTCTAGAACCTTGCTCTATAGAGAGATCGTTACACGATCAAGCAAAGCTTTGATTAAACAGCCTCTTAATATTCTTTAAGCATCGAAGCGGATTCTAATACTTAGTATCTACAGAGAGACCGCTACACGGTCAAGCAAAGCTTTGATTAAACAGCCTCTTAATACCTTCTAATTAGCGATAGCGGGGTCTAGAACCTTACTCTACAGAGATGTTAAACAGATTAATACTAAATGGAATACTCATAAAAGAGGGAATAAACGCGACCTTGGGCTCTAGAAGCGAGAGTCAAAGACCCTTTATCAGTTGTTAATCTATATCGCAAAGTATTCATGAGTGATTTAAAAGCGACTAAGCTGGTAGTTAGTACCTATTACACTGACGATTCTTTCTTGATTCGCGAGTTTATAGACCAGCGAGTATAGCAATTACCTATCAACTAAACCATAAGCAATTAAGCAGAGTTAACGCTTGAAGTGCATAATAAGCTGGATCAAGAGATGTGCGTAACTACCGATCATATAAGAATTAAAGGCAGAAGTGCAAGACAAACCCTATAACTATGCGATCACTACTTGATATGCAAGCTCGGAATTGGCAAAAAGTTGTAGATGAGTTTCAAATTTAATCAGGAGAAACCCGTTAATAACGACATATACAGATTGGGTCTCTTCATCGCTACCGATCCTTCACCGACTGAGGGTTCTATGCAATTGTAACACACTCGCGATGAATCGATATGCAAGATGACCTCGTTTGGGATGCTCACGAAGGAGTAGTTTAAGAGCAGTTTGCTTGTATCTAAGGAGTTTGAGAGTATCATAGAAGAGAACATAAGCGGTGTATCTGTATAGGTATAGAAGGACCCGCTTGGAATTGAACCAAATAGCATGTCTGTTTAGATTAATTTTGGCACGTTCCCGCATTATGTAGTAGACCCGGTGCTGTGCATTCTGATCGCAGAACTCAAAAAGAGTCATACACAGATATAGATAAACCTGCCAAATAACCAAATAGTATGTGTAACAACACAGTAGATAACGATGCAATCCATACAGCACCTCGAGAAGATCACAATAAACGCTATTTACCAACTCTTATCGGACTTAAAAAAATTAGAACAATCGCTTCAATCTTATGTATAGTGAATAGTATTAATTAATGCATATGTATATAGGTAATCGCTTGGGTGCGGATGTGTTCACTAGTATGCGAGGAATTCGCCCTTCTTCTTGAACCTTTTTTTAATTATTTATTATGTCTGCTGTTGTGGTTGCTCGGTGATTGTAATTGGGTTAATTGTTTAGATTAGATAGTCGTAATTAGTTATGAGTTTGCTTAATTCAGCATATGGAAGGGTACCAACCGCGCTTCCTGTATTTAGCGAATACACTCGTTAAATGGCGTCTAGTACGATGTGTTCTTTATCCGATGGTGTTTATTACATTAGATGATCGTATATATAGTTGAATAGGGTATATTTTTTATGTATGTCGGACTAGACCGCGACTTCAAGAGCAATGAGTGCTGATTGTCCCTATTCATTGTATAATCGACCTTACATTGATTTATGCGGAAGTGCGGGTCTATCCTTGATGATTACTCTCGCTTGTGTGTTTCTGTTTATATATTTTTGCATTTGAGGACGTTGTTTCATCTGTTATGTCTTTTATCTTTTACTATACATTTCTTTAAACTATTACAACTTCTAGGACCTATAGACCTGACCCGACTATTAAGAGGACGTCAGAGCTCCGCTTTACCGGGTTAGACAATGTCTGCGTATTCGCTCACTCATTGTATATGACATGCTTTAGTTTAATTACCAATATGATACAAACCGCGACTACCATGAAAAGCAATATAATCAGTTATTAGAGCTGAATTATGAATAAGTCGAGATGGGTTTTAGCGAACCGTTCTATCTACGACTGCGCCTATACTACGAACTAGCACCTTTCGGGGAGTTATATATGCTTAACTGAATCGAGTATTCTCAGGTCAGAAGCGACGAGTGTGTATCCATTTTAGATGCTTATATCAACCCTGGTGGGTATATCTATTTCTCTGTATACGAGTCCCTGATATATATCTAGATTTGTATTATTTTACAGCTTTATACTAGCAATCGGAGTCTCGGTCTTTCTGACTATTTACAAGTCCTATTCGAACTAAACCAGTCTATAATGATCATCTAGCAGTTGAACAGACCCGCATTGCATTATATCTACGTAGACTCCGCGAGGTAAGTATGATTTGTGGTTGTTTATGGATACAGTCGCAAGATGGTAGTCATTCGAGTCTTTGGGTTCTATTTTAATCGATTTGATGATTGATATACACGAGATCTTCTGATTGGCGTATATAAGCTGGTATTTACCTCTGAATAACGTCTCTTCGTATACTATTGCTTTGAAGTCGGGGTTAATGTGGATGTTCGCGAATCTGACATTAGGAATTGATATCTTTGGAGTTGATTCATTGATAGTCAGAGTATCGCATTTAAATATTTACTTTTCTGGCGTATATGTAGTAACAGTTTACCATTCTATATCTAAGATCATTTGAAGCATTAAAAAACTCATACACAGTCACTATCTAGCAAATCGCATTATGTCCTTTACAAGACACTCGCGTCTTTACTACTCTCTAGCCTTCTTCGCCTCTGTAAACGCTTCATTTAGCTGCTTAAACTCCGTCTTAGTCTTCTGATACGATTTTGTTATTTCTTATTACAATTAAGTCTTGAATGCAAGGTACTCTTACTAGTTATAGTGCGGGTTCATGAATTTAAATAGATATAGGGGGTATTTGCAGAGATCCTTGATACTATCCTCTTCTTTGGTGTAGACCCGCGGTTATCTGCGTCTGTAGTCTAAGTACTTCTTGAAAGGCTCTTAGTAGAACAACCCCTATACTATAATAGTCTCAAATACACTTGGATACTCTAGACTGAAGTCCTTATACTTACTGCACAGCTCTGATTGAACCGATTCTACAGTTGCGTCTTTCTACTTTAACATGTGATTGCGAGTTTTGAGGATTTCTTTAGCAATATGTATTACTTACGATTCAGTCTTGGTCTCGTAGTTGAATTACTTGGACAGCATTATTTATATCTCAAATTATTAACACAAACCGCGATCTAGCAATCAGTGCACATAACACATATATCATACCGAAATACATACACAAAATGATCAAATATACAGTCGCGGGTGTAATATTGCGGTTTTATATCTAGCAAAAATAAAAAAATTATACAAATTAAATACATGCAAAATATGAATATATCAAGTTCTATCGCGTTCCTATCCTGCTTTTCTAATTTAGCCATGGTTAGATATGCAAAATAGCAAGTAGACCAAAATCAAATATCATCCGATATCAATAACCGATTAGATGCCTTAGACAAGAACGTGCACAAATTATCGCTACATACCATCGAAACTCAAAATCTACTCATCAAATATATAGAATAGAATACAGACCGTAAACCAAACCAATGATCCAAAAGCATAAAAAATGCAACTAATGCAGTTCATTACTCCGCTTCTGTTTCTGCTTTAGATGCTTTAGATACTTTAGATGACTTAGGTGCTTTGGGTGTCTTAGCAACTCTGGATTTAGTCGGTTTGCGCTTTGGTTTAGTGTCTACTGCGGGGTTAACTGGTTCTGCTTGCACTTCTGATTATGCTTCTACTTGCGATTCTTATTCAACAACCGCATCAACTTCTGATAATTCTAATGTCCTAGTATTCTTCTTAACTCGCTCTTGTAGACTCAGATACGTGTTAAAGTGAGTGCGGTCTTAATGCTCAATTGCGAAGTCTCTGAATGTACCCTGATACCCACCATCGCAGGCTTAGTCATATTGATGCTGAGCAAATCCAACACTTGTAGTAACTCGCCACGAAAGTCGTCCGAGTCTCGCTTCAACCGAAGCAATGGGCAGTACAGGGTTATATCCAAATTGCAGATAATTGCGAATCAAATTAGTTATAGTCTTGCGTTACCAGTCGTAGTTGAATTATTTAAGATTAGTTGAGTCAAATGCCATAGTATGAGGTTTAGGCAATATAATGCGAGATTGTGAATGTAATAGATATAGTTGATTCTGTTATACTGGAGATCTGTCTTTATCGCAACACACGAATAGATACGAGTGATTATGATCCAAATACTCAACGCTGGTACCAATCTTATCTAATTCGCTCCTAATAAATTTAGACCAGTATACGGAGTTTGGTTCATTTTTTGCAATAGTAATCCATTCATCACCCCAGTTGAGAACTACGACTTGAGCACCGCAAGGCATCAATGTTATCTTAAGAGTGTCGTCTCCTTCACTGAGTTTGGTAGCGATTGTTTATCCCGCTAAATGTGCGAATCTTGCTTGGTAGTATCTGCTCTTGCGTTAAGCATACACGATATCACCGCTCTCATTGTCTAACTGTATGTACTCAAATCCTGATGCTTCAAATTAATACTGAACAAATCTGTTGTTAGTATCTCTGCACACCGACGATCCTTGGAAATGACCTAAAACCTCTTCAGATCCGCCCTTCTTATGCAGTTCTGAAACAGTCTATGGTGCGAATGATTCTTCTTTGGGGGTTCTTCTGTTAACTTTGGTATTCTATCTTCTTGACATTGTGAATGATCTTCTTTTTTATATACATCTGTTTAACATCTCTGTATAGTAATCACCTACTTCGACCTGACCCAAGGACGTGCAAGTGCTATATAGTGACATTGACAGGGACGACAACTCGCCTTATAGACTGAAGGAAGGGATAAACACCTTTACAGTTAAATATAGTCTTGTATGGTCCTTTCCTTACACACTCGCGTTGGTTTGTTGACTGTACAGAGATGTTAAACAGAACGTATATAAAAGATATAAAACTATGCAATCATACACATACGATCTTGAAGGTACTAATGTCGTCTCTGTTTAGCAATTCTTAGAGCGCGACGCAAGCAAGGATACACTCATATGGAGAGACCCCGCGTCAGGTGATAAGGCCAAAAAGTAAGCGATTATGAAGTATAACGTCCAAAAGGGTGCTATTGGAGGAGTTGGTTCAATGTTTGGTGGTATGTTACTGGTTTAGGGCATGTAGAGCAAGTTCGTGACTCATTCGTTTACATTTGATTAGGCCAAGAGCGCAATGCTCAAGGAGGATCTCTCAACTATACTCGCTAATAAAGAATAAATGCAATATAAGGACCTCAAGGATTTGCTTAATCTGTAGTTGTCGTTCTGCTTGTATTCTCAAGACGCATGTTATCAACCCGATGATGCGAAACCTGCAATACAGGCACTCGAGTCACTTCACCAAAGAGTGTGTCAGAGCGTTATGCCAGTTATCGGAGACTTGCCTAAGAATGCCAACATCCACAATAATGGATTCATATAGAAGAAGGATGACACATACCTCAATGCTGAAGTGTATAAGATGACTGCAAGCGTACATATTCGCAGTCTAAGTGATAAAGTAGATGACTAGACTCGCATATACACATACGACAACGAGAACAACTCACTCAATGAAGTCACACAGGACTTGAAGACTATAAACGACTACAATATGCTTTTGAGGAATAAGAAGATGGATATGGTGTTATATGTAGATTCCTGCTCAGTTAAGAAGCAGGGTAGAGACATTACCATTATACCCAAGATTATGGTGCATTAGATAGTCATTTACGATTACTTGAAGAAGAAGCAATAAACAGTAGGTCTTAATATAGTTTGATCCCGTAATACACATACATAGTGACACTAATTGGTTGAAGTTGCGATTATTTTTTTTCTGTGTACCGCTAAATGACAACGTCGCAATATATCATCAAACTCAACAAAGTACTTAATCAAGGTGGTCAGTCCACTGTATACGAAGCTGAGTGCGTTTAGCAAGACTCGCAGGCTATAACAACTGCAGTTAAAGTGTTTGAAGACTCAGAAACCTGTGATGAAGAGCTTTAGGTACTCAAAGCAATACAGCATATACAAGGAATAGTCCATCCGATTACATACGCAAAGCATAAAGTCACCGACTTACAACTGAGTGCGTTAAGTATATAGTAGCTGTCAAAGAATAGGGAAGGAGATCTAACTGTGGGGGACGCGATTCTGTTTGACGTGATGGACTGCGATTTGTTCACGTTCGTACTCGACCACAAAAAACCAATGCATCCCACTGATTTGCATACTATGACCAAGTAGATACTAGAAACGCTTGTGTAGATGAATAAATGCGGATACGTTCACAACGATATAAAACCCGAGAATATAATGCTTTCTGATAGTAAGGTCGGGGTTGATAATAAACTCGTAGACCCGCAGTTCAAGATCATAGACTTCGCATACGCTTCCAAAGAATGCATAGTAGCAGGCACTTCAACATATTTTTCACCCGAATAACTCGCGCACCAAACCGGAGTCGTTAGAACATATGGACAAGCTCCTAAACTCACGTTCCCGATATCAAACAAGATAGATGTGTGGTCATTAGGCTGCGTTATAGTCGAAATGTTCTCCGGAGTGCGGTTATTCGATTTTGTTAATGACACTCGCAGATTTGCAGGTATATACGCAGTTCTACTAGATTAAGTGCAACAAACGCCTATATATACTTCAAAAGTGCAATAGTATATAAGCACTAAACTCAATACTCGCAAAGACTAGAAACTGATCAAGCAAGCACAAGACCTCATTATACGAATATAAAAAGAAAACCCCCTATTACATGACTTAGTCAAACAGATGCTCGTTATTGACCCGCGGGGTAGAATATCTCCTTCTTAATGTCTAGAACACCCCTATATCACGTAATAGTAATCCTGATCATACAAAGCATCTGATTACGCAACAGATAAATCCCGCGAGTCTCAGAGCAAGTAATTAATTTGAAAGCTGTAAAATGTCTGATATTAAGTATCTGGGTTATAATACCAATATTAAAACATAATTTTGGGCACTTGTTGTGTGTGATAAACTCAATAATACATCCTTGCTATAGATTGTTAACGAGGCGGTGTTGTATATGCAAACTAGGTAGGGATTTAGAGACGCTGTTATGATTGTGCGCGATGGACTTATATAGCGAGTAGTCATTCTCAAAGGCAAAATGGACGACCTTGAATTCATTAGAAGCAGAAACGAATCTAGATGGGATCTGTTGCTAGAATGCAAGATAGCGACTGGTGATAGACTGCATTTAACTGAAGACTCTTTGTAAATCATTAGGTATTACAGTCCGCTCTATTAATGAACACTCGTAGTATTATTTTTGTTGTAAATGTCCACCTTTACTGGTAATTAGGTCTGCAGTTTGTAGATAACCGATACTCAAATCCAACTAAACGTCGATTCAGCTCCTGCAGTTACATTATAAGTAGGATCCAGCATTAATCTCAATAACAACACCATCACTAATCTCGCAGGTCTCAGTTCAGAACTCAGTATGAATAGTTTCAAAATAACAGGATTAGGATCCGCTACGTCTAACACCGATGCTTTGAATCGTCAAACAGCTGATGGTCGCTACTATCTAAACAGCACTACCCTCGATTCAATTACAGCACCAACTGCGTCTCTGTCTCTTAATAACCAACTCATCACCAATCTCGCCAATGCTGTGTCAGGAACCGACGCTCTCAATCAAGACACTGCAGATGGTAGATACTATACTAACTCCACTCCTCTCAATTCAATCACTGTACCCGATGGAAATCTGAACCTAAACAGTCATAAGATATATAATCTCGCTAATCCGACTTCAAATGGAGATGCTATCAATAAATTATACGCAGAGAGCAATTTTTACGCAAACACAACCACTCTAGATGCTATCGCGGTCCCAACGTCCTCTGTATCACTTAATAGCTAAAATATAACAAATCTCGCAACTCCCGCAAATAGCAACGACGCTGTGAATAAGCAGTATGTGGACTCCAACTTCTACGGGACTTCAACTACACTAGACCAGATAAATGCGCCAGTAAACACTGTATCTATGAATAATAACAGAATCACCAATCTTGATACTCCGGTTGGAAGCGGAGATGCGGTTAATAAAGGGTATATAGACTCCAACTTTTACTCCAATACTACCACTTTAGATTCTATATCAGCACCTACAGCATCGCTGTCTCTTAACAGTCAACTTATCACTAACCTCGCCAACGCGGTTTCTGGGACCGATGCTCTTAATCTCGATACTGCGGATGGTCGATACTATGTCAATACCACCACTCTTAACAATATAACAGCACCTAATAACGATTTAAGCATGAATAGTCATATAATATACAATTTAGCTGATCCGATTGACCCACAAGACGCTGTAACCAAGAACTATCTATCTACCAACTACTTCGACTAAACTGCTGGAGATGGCAGATACTACTTAAACACCACTACTTTGGATCAAATCACAGCACCTGCAACGAATGTATCGCTAAACAGTCATAAGATATCAAATCTGCTTGATCCAACCTCCAATCAAGACGGGGCTACTAAATACTATGTGGATAGTCAGATTTCAGCACTAATAGCATCATCTCCCGATCTACTTAACACCCTGCAGGAGATAGCAGACGCTCTTTAGAACAATCCAGACATCATCCAGGACTTGCAAGACGCAATAGCCAATAAAGTAGATAAAGCTGGCGATACTATGACTGGAGTGCTTGATATGAATTAAAACGCGATTGAAGACTTACCAGCACCTGTTAATAATGGAGATGCAACTAACAAGCAATATGTCGATGGATCGGTGTCAGTTAGACTCACAGAAGCTCAAGGAGACGCGAGATACTACTTAAACAGCACAACACTTGATCATATAACGATTCCAACTGATGTATTAGATATGAATAACCAACGCATTACTAACGTAGGCAATGCTGCTGCAGCTACTGACGCACTCTCTTGGGTAGTCGCAGACACGATCTATTATAAGCAAAATGTACCTCTCAATGACATAACAGCACCTGATGACAATCTAAGCATGAATACTCATAAAATAACTAATCTTGTAGACCCGACTAGCAATTAAGACGCTGCTACAAAGGCATACGTGGACCAGTAAGTAGGAAATGCATTAGATCAAACAGAAGCAGATAATAGATACTACTTGAACACAGTCCCTCTCAATATGATTTCTTCCCCTGATGGTGATATAAACGTTGGCGGGTATAGAGTCACTGCTCTTGGAAATGCGACTGAAGGAACAGATGCGTTAAACCGCGATACTGGCGATAGTAGGTATTACCTCTCCTCAACCACACTTAATAATATAACTGCTCCTACTAATAATCTATCTCTCAATAATTAAAAGATAACCAATCTCTCCTATGCAACTAACTACAACGATGCAATGAACCTCGGAATGTCCTTAGCTTACCAGTTCAGTCATGGCGGGTTAAGTGCTGATATAACGTCTTCGCTCTCTAGTCCTTACAAAGTCGTATTTACATCTATAAACGAACCAGTGCTTAATGGAGTAACATATAATCAACTATGGAGCACAGATGGATTCATATTGCTAAACGCTCATAAGTACATGGTAACTGTTATGCTGGAACTCGAGTACACTGGCGGTACCAATATAGCTGCAACTGCATAACTAAGAGCTTCTGACGATACAACTATTGTTAAATCGTGGATCACTAACCGACCCTTTGCTGTTGATTCGAAGGTCATAACGCACTTCTAATGTATTATTTCAACATCGCAAGAAGAAACTATCAAGCTGTATCTAACTAACACGACCAATCTAAGCAAAATCGGAGCCAATTCTTTCGTTCTTGTGTAGACGCTTGTTTGATTACGTATATTTTTTAATTCAGAATCGTAAATGTATCAAGCTAATACTAAATACGATGCTTAACGCGGGGTTATCCGTTATGCTAAATACGATACAGAACAAGACATCACCTTCCACTTCGATAATCTAGTCAATATAAAGCAGAATGAAGCTCATAAGATATAGTTCAAGTTATTAAACGGAGAGATCGTATACAACCACTATGATGAAGGCTTATAGGCGTATGAAGGCGTAAATCACCCTTTAACAGGAAACTACAGCAACAACGCATCGCTAGAATTTATATAGATAACTACTACATCTGCACTAGCACTAAACACGGACTTAACAGGATTCACCCAATCTGTGTAGAATGGAGGGACTCTGAGTCTTTAGAGCGGGTCGAGAATACGCATTCATCCGGGTGTGTATAAGTTTGATGTATGTGCAGGTATAGACTTCTCCAACGCAAACGGAATAATTCACTTGGACGTATTAAATCACGCAAATCACACTCATCTAACAACACCGCAATAGATATCGGATATAACAATAACTCCTTCTAAACACGCAGATGACTATGGATACCAGAGTAAGAGCTTTATAATAACAACTGCTCAGGAAATAGACGTGTGTTTTAGACCTACCTAGATTCTGCACTACAATTCAACTCTGTATATCAATATAGTAGTATAGAGGATGTGAACGCATACCAATACCATTTATAGACCCACGACGACTAAACAAGTGATATATATTTATGCGTTATGTTTTCTGATTACTAACCGCGGTTACTACGCATAAAAAATATATAAAGACCTAATAGAACTCAAGCCTGACCATCGAAGAACATACGCTTAACCAGGAGCTTTTCAGGCGTCTGGTGCGTCTATTTGCAGTCTAATACCTCTTTAACCGCTTATAACCGTTCGATGAATTCTAAAGCCTTTTACTTCTTAACCGCTGGTTTATATCGTTCAGTATTGACTTATACTACGAATATGCTCTTTCCAGCGGTTTCTGATAGTTTAGTATATTGATTCACATCGTCTTTGAGTACAGTGCTCTGTTTAACGAATTCCAGCAATAGGATCTGGTTATCGCTTTTTTGCATTCTGAATACGGTTTTCTTAGAGTCTTGTACATCATTGTATGTGTCTTTGTAGTTGAGCATGAGTTCGTGTATCTGTTTCTATACGGAGTCCTCGCATGACTAACACTCGGTTTGCTATTACTTGGCCCCGCAGAACAGAACCCCGCATTGCGAACAAGCGACTAACGAGCAGTTTAAGTCATCAGGAAGTCTGTGATCAGAGCATCGTTGCGGACCCATCTTAACAGCATTGGTGAATACCGCGGGTTTAGTACATATTCCACTAGTGCACGAGTTAAGCGATTGCAAGACATCGCCAGGCTTAGCGTGCGTTTTGCACCGTTGAGCACCTTACCCAGGTAATGCGTGGGTAGATGTGTTTTTGCATCCAGTTGAATCGCAATTCATTTCCCGATCATATAAAAAATATTATCATCGCGAGGTTGAAACGATACCTATAACAGCATATTATTGGGATAATCATTGCTTGAGTATCTCGGTTAGTGTAGGGAACGATTCGTATTCGATGATATACTATCTAACCTTGGAAACAGCGTCTTCAGCTCTATTAAGCAACTCGGGGTATAGACTCATCTTCTTGGACATCATTATTATATTGCTGATGCGTTCGTTTAAATACTGCAACATAACGACGTTGGTCTTATCTATATCATACTAGGGAATAGGAGCTACGGACCAGAACACTAAGCAGGCAAATGCCACCTTTTGGTCATCTGGCATATCGGGTTCAAACTCTTTAATGAAGTACTCCTATAGCGTCTATCTGTAGTCTGGTGATCGCATGAATTCTTAAATGTCAACTTACATCGCTTTTATATTGGATTTGTTTAATACCTCGGTTCTTATCATTGCATGAAATGCGTCTCGGAATAGTATTGATGTTTGTGCTGATATTCGCAATCGTCTTAGTACTTGTTTAGCCAAAGCAGTGCAAATAGGAAGTCGTAGAGTCGTTAACAGAAAAGCAATAAATACCAATAAGCAGAACTGATGGCATAGAAGACGAACCAGTCAACTAATCAGGCGCAGCTACGCATATCGTGGACTAGTAAATGCGGTTCTAATCAATGTGCTTGCTAATGGACTATTATAATCAAATCATGAAATTGTAAACAGACGAATCGGATGATCTTATACCACTCGTTGTAATCGATTTCTCGGTTAGCAGTAGCACTAACATAAGCGAAACAGAGGTAACTGGAACGCGCGATCTGCAAATAGATATAAACGACAATAATATCACTACTAGCTACGCGTTCAAGCTCCCGAATCAATTTAGAATGACTAATATGCAATTAATGAATAATATACAGAAAGGACAACAGTCAGATGCAGATAGACAGAGAATGATCATGGAGCTTATATCGCGTCTTAATGTCCCTAATGTAGAAACGCTTACCAGCAAGAAACAGTTCGCAGAGTATATGATAGATATTATAGAAACCAACATGACTCCGTTCTTCACGCTTCTACGCAAAAGATAAACCCCGAGTGCAAAAGGTCCTCTATTCAGCTATAAACTAGTCCAAGCGTCTATAGGCGATAAATAGTGACTAGATGCACTCTTTTTTATTAAATGCGTTAAAAAATAAAAATACATTGCCAATACGATCACTTGCATAGAGCGAGTAAGTCTTGAATGCGTTTGCGCTCGACTTTAGATGCCTTCTTAAGCTCGTTCATCTGTTTAGTTATAGCAGCCTTCTAGGCCTTGTGCTCTTATGCATTCTCAGTCGGTAAAGCAGTCAACTAAGCGTCTAGTTCAGCTAGTTTGGTCTTAAGGTCGGTTGTTAGCTTTTTGGCTTCTTCTTTTAACTCGTTGCGGGTTTGCTATACCTGTGTCTTAGACGCTTGGAGATATTGTTTTGAAGTCTAGATCTGACTAACCGCTTAGAGCTTGGATTGGTTGGCCTCCTTTAGACTCTTCTTGTGTTGTTAATATGCTCTCAATAGTTCTTCGTTGCTCTGCATCTTCTTCGCTTTTATTATACATTTGTTTAACATCTCTGTATAGTAATTGCAATTATTTGGACCCCGCGGTAAGAATCTGACTCGCTTTATCCACTGTCTTGCTGTGCTTTTGCATATATTTATTATACTTGCTTATGTCCTAAACCAACTCATCTTGCTTATCACATATATACTAAGCCTGCTAATAGAAGAGCTGCTACTCGTGCAACTATGACATAATCTAGTAAGTCTACACCAACCCGCGAATAGTAACCGGAATAGCCCGCAATTCGTCGCTTAGCACCCTACTCATATATGCATACAGCTGATTACCCACTCTATCGATCTATACTCGCTACTTACCCGATATAGACTAACCAAGACTTATAAACAATCCAACTTCGCTCTTAGTGTACTCCATATCAGATACGTACTTAAGCACCTCAATCTCTGGAACCGTGCTAGAATAGTGCTTGCATTCAATCAATACATTTAGACCCTATATACATACTCTGAAATCGCCTTAGTGTGGTTATCCAGTAGTGCGGGTTATAACTCCTTCTGGAAGCGACTCCTGCAGTATCAGCTCTATATCATCTTCTAAAACCCGACCTTTAACCTGCGAGTTTATCACCTAAGCACTTAACTATCCAGATGTATTCAGAGCATTTAACGCGTATTATCCAACATTTATGACATACTACTTATGTTAATCCGAAAGTGTATTGAATTACTGCATCTATTTACTATATTTCCTTTTAATATCTCTGTATACACATACGCAACTCATCCGATTAGACTCCGCGGTTAGTAACTGACCATATAATGAGCGTATAGTAACAGATTTGATGCTTAGATGAATGGGTTAGGACCCGCGGTTTGCAACTGATCATATAAAGACCGAGTATTCAACACAAAACTAGACTCGCGGGTTCAGTGGTCAGAGATGTTAAACAGATATATATAAAAGTATTCATATGGAAGAATCTAAACAACAAATCTCTCTCGTATAGACAGAAGACTCAATCCTTAAAGCGTAGTAGATGTATTAATTCTTTGATGAGCAATAATTAGAGATACCTAAAGAATTCATTCAACGCTTCATTTCGAATTTTATTAATAGAGATACTTCAATTAGTTCCGAGTATCTTTTTGAATGGTATCATACAATAAAACCAAAATATTAACATGACGATTTCCTCAAAAAACTACGCAAGATTTGCAAAAAAACTGAATTGACTGAAGTGTCGGATAATATTTCCGAGGGTTTAAAACCGGGAATGAAGGGGTATAAAAAACAATACCTAATTACTCAAGATGGAATAAAGCGATTTATGATGAAGGTTGACGATGATGCCCATAATTAATATATTAAAGCGGAATCTATACTTGCATATTATAACAAATAAGAATAATAAAGACTTCAGTCCCAATTATAGCGATAGTAAGAGTATATACATAAACATGAATAGTTTATTGGAGAATTAACCAAATATAGAGATATACTATCGGTTTAGAATTTCTTGTTTTAAGACTAATCAATACGTATATAAGGCACCAAAGAAGAACCGCTTTTCAATTGTTTAGATATTATTAAGATACTCGGATGTAAGGAATCAAATGATAACCGCTTCTATAAAGACAATAAACGGAATGAAGACTTCGTTAAGACCCTGACTATTGGTCAGGGTATCAAATCAGATAAGTATTTCACCGAAACGGGTTTATATGAATGTCTATTTGCCAGCGATTCTCTTATTGCCAAATAATTTAGAAGAGAAGTGATTTAACTGCTTAAGAATATAAGACTTGGAGTTGTAGGTATATAGATACTGAATGAATAAGAATTCAATAGACAGATATAAGCGAAGGATCAGATTATAGTTTAGTAATTAGACTAATTGAATGAATATACTAAACAACTGTAGGACTTCGGGGATTAAATAGAATCGCTATAAGAGGATAACGCAATGCTAAAAGCGAATCCACAGGTTAAGACTTGTTCCTTGTATAAAGAAGTAGTACTTGACTCTAATAATTAAATAGAATCTGAATACGCGGGGTCAACTACTTAGAAGCCTTAGAACCGCGATAGGTAACACAGATCTAATTCAAGTAATAGGGGTCTTAGGGAAGCGTTATAGTAAGGTAAAAGGGTGGAGTTCTAATTAGTTGATACTTTCTAATATATAGATGATTAAGACCGAAAGCGTAAAGAGCGAGATCTAATACTTAGCATATAGTAGAATAAGCGGTTGAATATACAATTGCCAAGAGTCAGATGAAGAAGAGGAGGAAGAGGAATGACCCGCTTCTATATCTTTTTTATGCATATCAGATGAGTTTAGGACCCGCGGTTTGCAACTGATCATATAAGGCGTATATATGAAATCATTCAAAATCCTCGATTCCAAGTCTTGTAAGTAGGTGTTTCTTGCGGGGTCTATCTTTCTGAATTATATACAAATAGTGCTCTATAACGGTTTTGGATTTGAATAGTTCTTATATGCGTTGTATAATAATCGGAAATACTTCTTTAATGCGTTCAGTGTCGTTTATAGCGATTTGCATAGCAGTTGCAGACGCTTGATAAATTTAACGAATGAAAGCTTTAATAGACGCTTTTATTGATGGATCCTTTTCTAACTGCAGGTACTTGAGAATATGGAATAGTATAGAGGATACACTTTCTAAAGCAGTGTGTTGCTTTAAGAATTTATTATATATCTACTAGAAGGTGTGGAAGCGTTTATGCGATTTAATGAGCTTTTGTGTAAGTTCCATGATATTATCTGCATACTTATTACTCGGAGGGTTGTAAAACCGCATAAAATCTGCGAAGAGCTGCATATAGTCATTAATCGCATATATACCAATCTTATACTTGTGTTCATATATATACGGGATAAAGTGCGAATTCAGATACACTTCATCGACTCCGAATGGAAACCGGGTGTTTATGCTTGGTTATATCTTTTGCTGGCTCTATTAGTATCTGATATTCAATTTATCCTTCTAAGACGTGTTTTATATAAAGTTTTCCAGTATCTTGATATCAATGGGTTTCTATATAAACTAAAATCCAGCGTATACATAAGGAACAATAGAATCCGGAGAATTGTCTAGTTTGTAGTCATCAATATGGTAGAGGTAATCGAATTTGTACTTAGATTCTATCAACGCTTTCATATTATTAAGTAAAGGGATAAAGCGTATCTTCAAGTCTATATCCATTATAAAATGCTTACCGGGTTGAGACATCGCTATAAATCTAACGATCGATCCAAATAAACCCTCGTGGAAGTCTCCTTGCATATATCCCGGGCATTTAAATACTACTAGCTGTATATTATTCGCTTTATATACCCACTTCAGCTTAATTAATTCATCATATCTTGATTAATCGCACCATATCCTGAGAGGGAGTTTCTCTTTTACTGTATACTAATACAACAATTCCAAGCCTTGGGTATAATGAGAATCGTGTTTATAGTTAGTGTGTACTTTGAAAAATACCACCTCTATTACTAACTATTTTGATGATATCTTCTCATATCCCGTGAATTAACAATCCAAAAACTGTAATTAGTTATCCATTTATAATCGGGTTTAAATTCTCTCATGATATACCTTATTTGTATGCTTTGCTTTGAACCCGATAATAACGACTGATCATCTAACGGGTGTATACGACTTAAATGAATGGATTAGAACCCGCAGTCTAAACTAGAGAATTAGATACTACTTCTGATACCTTTATATGATATAATTGGTCCGACTAAAGACTCGCGATATTTTTATGCATAATAGAAGATATAGACCGCGGAGCTACTCTGATTGCTTTGCAATCGATCTTATAAGATCCCATCATAGCCATATAAGACTCAACTCCTAAGTAGTATAGTAGATAAATGAATGGATTAAGACTCGCGGGTTCATATGTTGCAACTTGTTGCTCTATACTTTGATTATTGCTTTTATATGACTGGGTTCTAACTCGCGGGTATAAACTAGAGACTTAAGCAATATTATGTAGATGATCTGACTATAACTCGCGGTTTCCAATCAGACTATTAAACCACAAATACAAGCAGTTATAACAGATAAATGAACGGATAGTAACTCGCGGGTCAATCTAGAGACTTAGATACTACTTCTGCCATTGTTTATTGCTATATATGATCTGATAGGATATGTGTGGGTATGATGCGGATTGGTATAGGTGTGAGATATATATATATATTTTATTATTTCTATAAATGCAATCTATACTACAAGAACGTAAAGAAATGGCTGATCTAGAACGAGTTCACTTTGACCACGAACTGATTGAATTTCACGAGAAATACACTTCTCACCTGCTAGCCAGTATCATTGTTATAGTGATTTCGATCATAATGTTCATCGGTTCTAGCACTATCACTGGGTTAATCGAATCATCAAGCGGAAAGGCATTCTTTGCTAACTGGATCGTTATACCCCTCGTAATCGCGTTTGGTGCTGGTGGATACCTCGGAATGGCATATCTGAAGCGACCTCAGGCACTTAAGTAGTTTGGGTTATTCGAGATTAAGAACGCTGCCAAGGAGGTGATTAGATAGAGAGTAGACGAATCGGACTTCAAGGAGTATGGACTCATACACCCCGACGAAGCCCCTTGCCTCGCTAAAGCAATCATTCACAAAATGCAGAAATAGTGAGCATTGCTATCTTTTTTATGAAACTTGGAATAGTTTAGAGAAATGGTATAGAAATACAAAGAAGTAATCATAATGCAACAACACATAGCAACATCGTTTGAAACCTACCAAAAGAGATGCTCCCTATTAAAAGAAGTACCAGTTGAATGTTATGAATTGCAGTTCTAAAAGCGTATGTATGCTCTATACACGTCAGCGGTTCAACTATTCAGAGAAGTCTTCGAAGAAAAAGACCTGATCGCCATAACCACGCTTTAGTTATTTGCAAGGTAGTTGAGGCGAAAATATAAAGATATAGATGACATCGTGCAAGAAATGAGTCAAGTGAGACATGTGAGTATTGTTATAGATAAGCAGTTTGAAAGCGAAGAGCATCACTTTGCCCGCAGTTTGCACTCCCTCGCTCATATATTAGACATCGCCTACTATTCGAACACTAGACTACCTCATATCACCCAAGTCCCAGTTGCTTACTATGCTAAGACAGACGGTGGCATATACA
>Ga0078894_10000222_pt1 | contig 38072 bp, 28 predicted proteins | sample LauGreSu1BDMLBSD_2_FD_67506 | JGI IMG/M metagenome (GOLD analysis project Ga0078894, IMG submission 67506) | Freshwater lake microbial communities from Lake Michigan, USA - Su13.BD.MLB.SD (version 4) (version 4) | ecosystem: Environmental > Aquatic > Freshwater > Lake | place: Lake Michigan... | reverse complement strand
ATTTCGGTGATATTAATACCTGGGCTGATTTGGAATGCCATGTGTTCTCTCCTTTATTGGCGAAATAAATTATTCAGTTCTCATCGTATGTATAAAACAGAAAAGTTCTATTGTTATATCTGTTTCCATTCACTATTTTCACCAAAGGGATCTCCCAATCCATCATCTATAAATCCAAAAAACATATCCTCTTCTAATTGACGGATCTCTTTGCCATACATTTCCAAGGAAATATTACCACCAATCAAATCTTTGAAATAGAGTTGGGTTGTAAGCCATGCAAAAAGCACCAGTGTCATTACCAAATCATCATGGTGTCCCACTTCTGCTTCATATGTATTCTTTTTTGAAACAAAAGAGAATAATTCTTTGACTAAATCATAATCTTCGATTATCAGTTTATCCTGTTCAACCAAGCCTTTAAGGGTTGTGCAGCCTACCCGCTTTACTACTTCGGTTGTCTTCACACCCCTCTGCTGGTTCTGTGCATTGAAACCGCCGTCCAACACCTGTCCCTTGCGCCCCTTTACCGAGGTGTTCATCAAGCCGTCGTATTCAAACTCTTCATGGATAATGTCTGCCACCTGTCCTCCAATATCATTCAGTTCAACCAGAACCATAGCATTGTTGAACTGCCGAGCCGCCAAGACAATGGCTGTGGGATACATTGCAGGAGGCAGGATGTTGTTCCGAAAGGTTGCAACCACCCGATAGGGAGCCTGCGTCATGTCTATAACTGTGAAGGCATGGTAGTCGTTGCCTGTTCCACGGGAGGTATCGGCTATAAGGATATAATTATGGTCTTTCTTTGGCTTCTCGTATACCTTGAATCCTTCTTCATTCTTATGAATAGGATTGACGAAGGTAAGGGTCTTTAGTTTACGAGGCGATATAAGGGTATGGACAGAGCCAACGAAATCGCATTCGAACTCTGTACGGAACTGCTCTTCAGAGGTGTTCTTGATGGTCTGCTGCTTCCATGCCTCATCACGACCAGGAACCTCGTCCCAAAACACCTCTACAGGAACATACTCGTTTCGCCCGTTGACTGCATCTGTCCATAACTTGTAGTACATATTCATGCCCTTGGGGGTGGACACAATGATGACTTTAGTGTTTTTACCTGACGAGATGGTTGGATATACAGACGAGAAGAACTCATCGGCTATATTGAAAGGAACATAGGCAAACTCGTCAAGAAGAATAAGGTTGAACGAATTACCACGAACAGCGGATGAAGAGGTCGCAGCAGCAAGAATCTTGGAGCCATTCTCCAACTCAATTGAACCTTTGTTCCAACTCAAGACTCCCTGCTGTATCCACTTTGGAAGATACTCATATGCCAACTTTAGGCGGTGCAGTAGTTCACGGGCAGTAGCCAATTTATTTGCAAGAATAGCAACATTCTGATTAGGATTGAAGAGAACCGCATGGAGGATATAGGCAATAACCGTGGTGGACTTTCCGCTCTGACGGGGGAACTTTGATATCGTAAAGCGGTTGGCGTGAATGGTATTGACAAATTTCTCCTGGAAATCATAGAGTTCAAATGGCACAAGACCGTCATTGAGGTTCACGATTTTTACATAGTTCTTGATGAAATATACTGGGTCTTGAGAGCATCGGAGATATTCACCGATTTGCTCCTCTGTGAACTCTACAGGAACATTTGCTCCCTTGAGGTTTGGGTTTCCGAGATATGCACCTTTATCCTGTTTGTCCGTCATCATTTTCCTCTACATTCTCTATCACTTCAGCCTCAACAACTTTGGCATCCATCAGTTCTTTATAACGCTCTTTGACTATTGCCTGTAGATCACGGGTACTACCGACAAATATAGAGTTATTGGTGATGCTTGTGGCTTTTTGAGCCGTGCTATCTCCACCCTGTATTTCCTTTACCTTCTTGTGGATTTCAAGCAAGTCTTTATTTACATCGGCAACAGCCTTTATTAGTTGTGCTGCTACCTCATAGGCTCGGGGAGAATCACTTTCCTTTGCAACGGTCAGAACAGAATCTATTGCATCTGCACCTGTCATCAGAATTTCACGAAGGTTCTTGCGAACCGTGATATAGTCTTTCTTCAAATCAATATCATCAATAGGCTTGCCCAATTCAATAGCAGCCACATCTGGAGATAGTTTTTTAATTCCTGTTTCCGGAGTGAATGGTATATCTAAACGATTTGATATTTTTTCTTCTTGTGGTAAATCTTCTTCCATAATAATTCCTTCACTATCCAAATATTTCATCATCAGTTGCAGTTGCTCCAAATATTTCTACATAATAGCCATATGCAGTTGCTCCTGTACCAATTCCACCTGTTCCTGATGTTGCTCCAACAACAACTGTTTCAAGTCTGGAGCCAGTGTTCCCATAATCAAAAAATTCACTTATAGCCCTTGTAATTATGGCTCCATTTTTACTAGGGCCATACAAATAACCACGAAGACTAAAATTTAGAGTCCATATGAGTATTTTATGTTCTGCTCCATCATCTGCTTCTCCTTCATATTCTATGCTTTGTTCATATGAATCCAAAACAATTGGAATATCTACTTTTTTAGCAAAACTACCCAAATCTAAAGTGATTGTAAAATCTGGCGCAAAATAAGGGAGAATTTGTTCTATTATCTGTAAACCATCTTCCATTTTTCTAGCCATAATATGAACAGAAAAATTAAAATTATATGGTACTTCTGCATATGCATATGTGTATGAATTCACATTTGCTGAAGGTTGATAGACCTTATGCATAGTATTTCTTTTTCTTGAAGCATCGTAACCCAAGTTTGATAGTTCAAAAGACATACGAGGCATATAAGAAAATGCTATGTCTGGATTATTTTCATCGCTCTGTAGAACAGGAAATTCTTGCAATCTACGAATATATTTGTCTTTTTGTGAATAAGAAAGAGGAACACGAAACCTCGAATTATCTCCATCTTGATTCTGTCTATTGATATAGATGTTATTAAAGATAGTACCAAAAGCAACAACATATTTTCTTATTGTATTGTGATAAAAATATCCAAACATCAGTAATTACCCTCACTAAAAGGATCAACTTCAGAAAAATCAATAATAGTTCGGCTCTCTTTTCTTATTTGATCGTTTGTTGCAAATGGATTAACAGTTACATAATCCATAGTATTTCCTAGATCGGAATTAACAACAGCCTGTGCACCAGACTCGCTTCCCTTTATCACAGAACTTATCACAGAGGCTACATCGCCTTCAATGTCTTTCAGATACATCTTGTTTGGTGTCAATTCACTCCAATTAGTTACTATTCCAGAGAAAGTTGCAGTATCAAGTGTTGTTCCAACATATACTGTTTCATTGACAAGGAATTCACCAGTAATACCTCCAGTAAGACCAATATAGGTGAGAAGATCTTTGGAGTTAGTTTCTATGGAATCAATATTTTCCATACCAGTATCAATTTCTTCTTGATTGTGCTGATATGTCTGTGCAGTGAGTTCATATGTGAAGTTTTTGTTTCCTTGATAAAAAGGAACTTCGCTTTCAACAAATTCTATTTCATATATTTCATAAGTGATTGGAGAATAAATCAAATCTCCTTCTCTTGGTCTTTTTATATCAGGAAACGCTGCTGTTACTACTTCTTCAAATCTCTTTTTTGAAACCACGACTGTTAGGCGATCTTTTAGTTCTAAACCAAATCTAGAAAAAAGTTCTCCTCCATTATGCTGTTCATAACTTTTTAGATACATTTCTAAAATTGCACTATCTTTAAACTTCGAATTTCTATCCTCTCCAAACAAATAATCTCTATCAAAAGCCTCACGGGTGATATAGACATAATCATCGCCAGTTACTTTGATGGACTCTATTATCAATTCTTCCATCAATGCTGGTTCGCTAGATTGGTATTTGAAATAGGGATTCTTTGCCATCTATTATCCAACCATAAAATCGGGTGGTAATTCGTATTTTTGTTGAACTTGTTCTTCAATTTTATCTATTTGAATTTGTGCATCATCGTGTATTTTTTGTGCATCAAACTGAACCCCACCTGGAAGGGCAACATTAGCAAATTTAATTAAATTTTGCCCCCATTGTCTTTTAATGAGATTAGTTAGATACTCTTTTAGAAGCCTATCGTTATATATTTCTGTATAGGTGTTTGGATTGAGAACAACATATGCTTCAATCATAATATAATCACCTATTTTTAGCATTTCTGACCAATTCATTTCCAATCGAAGTCTGTTCGTAACTCTACTAAAAACTAATGCTTTCTCTGGCTCCAAATATTGTTGAATGAGTGAAATATATTGTTGAGCAATGTCATAATATGACAGATTGAAATTTCCATTTCTTAAACCAAAATAATCTTGCAAATGCATTTGATATCTGGCGCTGAAGAAGTTTGTTGCGGAAACTCCGCTTTCACTAAAAGGAAGGACTCGATTGACTGTGATTATATTTGGGCTTATAGAATCTGTGTTGATGTATTTGTTAGTAATATCTTGTGCTGTAATCTGATATGGAAAATACATTCTTTCGACACCATCAAAATGGTATTCAGAAAAGAATTGTAGAGCGTCATCCAGACGATCCTCTACTTGACCGTCATCTACATTTATTTTAATTACAGGATAGCCCAAACGCCGTAGACAGTAATCTTTAAGAGTTTGCCTTGAATTTGGTTGACCCATTTATCCCCCTATTCCTTTTTTCTAACTTATGTATAAGGGGTATAAGATAGAAATCTTTAACTGACCGCTTGATCGGACACAAAGAGAAATTCTATCAGTTTAAAAGCCTGGAGAGGCATAGCAATATCACCAAGTTTGTCGATATTAATTGGTTCCCAATCCAATTCAACCTCTTGTTTTAAGAATTCTGCCAAATCTTGTTCATAAAATGGCTTTTTATCGTCTTCCATATTATATTTGCCATCAGAATCCTTTGATCCATAGAAAGACAACAATTCTTCTTGTTTATTTGCAATTACAAGATATTGTAGATTTATTTGATCTATTAACTTTCTTGCTGCAACAATTTTATCTAGTGCAAAAAATTGCTGTGCTAATATCTGAAGGGCTGGGTGTGCATCGAAAAGAGTCTGTAGTGTTACTTTCATTTTTCCTCACATTCTGTAAATTGTTTTATCCTGCGGTGATTCTGAAAAATTATCAGAGAAAATTATATCTTCTAGCGATCCCGTGACCCCATATGCTTGTGCATTAGTCATGGCATCAATATGTCTAATGGTAGTTAGTCCAAATGCAAAAGTCTTGTTTGTATTTCCAATAGAGCCGCTTGTTACTCCTTTAAAGGCATATTCATAATCTTGACTCTCGTAGGAGAGAACTTCTTTTGGCAATCTTCCTTTATAGATTAAACTACCTTCAATTCTTCCTTTATAACCAAAGTTAGAATCAGTAAAATCTCCACCACCAAGTGTTATGGGATTGATTGGAACAACTTGTATTTCTGGTGATCCTATTCTTTGTCCCCATTCTTGCCATTGATTTCCAAAGGCATAGATTTCTCCATTTGGTGAACCAGACATTCTTATTTTACCAGAATCACGAACTTCCCAATTTTTAAATTCTGGAGTAAGCAAAGAAAGAACATTAATATCCGTCCATCCCCAAGTTCTATACCAATTTGGCCCGTAAGAATATGGTTTTGCTCCAGTAACTCCGGCAGCAATAAGAGCATTTCCATCTATAGTTAAGAATTTAGCCAATTCTTGTGGAGTGCTATATTGATATCTAAAATACTCAAAAAACTTATCAGGGCCCCCGATTTGAGGATCTGATGGAGAAGGCTGTTCCACTTTAAGTTGTTCATTGACAGTTTGCCAATCTGCAAATCCATAAGCATCATATCCATATAGTCCTGCATCAAGGCACATACATCTGTGTTCCAGATTTTCTGCACCAGGAATTTCAGTATAAATTAAAGAAGCAGAGAATCCAGGAATATCAGAAATCTTATTATAATTGTCAATTAAGTTGTTTACCATAGCAACACCGTCGTAGTCTCCATTCACAGTACCATCCCATGCCTGACCTGTGACAAGAGAAACAACAGAATTACTCAATGTTAAAGTTGAAGTAATGGCATTTTTAAAATTTATTCCTGCTGTAAAACTACCACAATATTTAATCATGGCATATGTAAACAGAACAGATTCTTCTCCACCCATAAGTGGAATATCGGATTCATTTAACAGTTCTTTATAATTGTCCAAATCTGTCTTATCAATAAATCCATTGAATATTGGAATATTAGACAGATACCCTCCATTACCAGAAGGATCATAAATCCAATAAGGAAAACCAAGACCATCTAATCTTGTTTTTACGGCTACTTCATCATCAATTCTATCTCCATATAATTCAACGAAAGCGGAGCCTATTCCTGTTACTCCATTTTGACCAAACCAAAGTGATCCGATATCAAATGTAAATCCTAGACCTTGAAAATCTCTATCACATTTTCTAAATGTACAATCACAAGGAGTATAACTTGTTCTCTTGTAATTTTGTGGTCTTCCAACAAGAGATCCTTTTTCAGATTGTAGGTCTATGGTTCTAGCCTTTACAAAATTAAAGTCCCACGGATTAACACAAATACCAGCAGTTCTTCCAAGAATATCTCTGGTTAAAAAATTCGAAACCATATGGAATGCAGCCTGATTCAACGCTAAAAATCCATTATACTCCGAAGAGTATTGGGTAGACCATGTTATACCCGACTCGAATACAGGAAAACGAGCAGTAAAATTTCTAGCGGGAATGTCCCCAAAATCTCCTCCTGTACTCATACATTCTCCTAATCCGGAATAAACTCATTTGTTGCAAATGTATCTGTTGGGAAAGAACCTCTTAATCCAGACCAACCATATACAAAGAATTCTCCATATTTTTTACTATTGTATCTAGAGATAGTATTATCAGCAACTATCATAGAATCGGAACAAGATGCAAATCCAGAACCAGCATTAAATTCAGATATTGTGCTATTGCATTCGTGATAAAGAATATGAATACCATGTGTGGGATTACTATTAATCTGTGGCACTGCTTTGGGTAAAGGAGGCCCAAATCCTTCTGGTGTTATAATAGTCACATTGTAAAGATGAGGAGGCAATGTAGACCATATTCCATAGTAGTCTGTTGAACTTGCAGGATTTAAGAACAAATTGTTGTCTATCAGTTCTCTTCTATAATTCGCCCAATTAGCAGAATTTGCTCCAGCAGATATGAGAGATGTGTTCTCTGCAAGTAGTCCATCTCCATCATTTGATCTACTTATAAATTCATAACATTTTGCAGTAGATTTCGTTGTTGCGTATAATCCATGAGAACCATTCCAAATACTACGACTTCTATGGCAAATAAGAATACTGTTATTTGCAACACAATATCCTATTCCTGTATTGAATTCAGAGAAAGAATTAATGGCTCTCATATATGAATTAAAATCAACAACATAACCGTGCTTATGGCTAGAAACGGACATACTGTTTGAGCAATCCATAGAAGAATTTGCTATTGCAAGATAGTTTCCCTTTTTTGATCCAGAACTAACGGTTCTTTGAGCATTGACATGGGATTTAAGACTACTCTCTATTCCTACTCCATTTGCAGTAACAATTGCTCCTGGATCTATCGGTAGCATTATATCTCTATTAAATGTATTATTACTATCTTTTAGATCTGCTAACAGATTGATAAGAGACTGATTTCTTGCTGATATACCACAAGAAAAACTAGAAACACCAATATTTGATGCATTTATAACAGATTCTCCATTAGCCATAAGACCATAGAATCTAGAAGATTCTGTTTTATTCATACCAACCAAACAAACATCTTTTAGAAATCCTAATTTTGTTTTATTTGTGACAGTTATTCCACTCTTACCAAAACGAAGAATTGATTTGAAACATTTTGCTCTTATATTTGTAGATTCGGGTGAGTCAATGAAATTAATTGGTGGGCCATTGTCCAAATCAACTCTATCTTTCGATATGATATTATCATTGACTGTTGTTTGACCATTTGTAATATATCCTAGAGAATAACGATCAAATATCGCATCTCCAAACAGACCAAGCCCTGCACCAGAACCTTGTCTTACTTGCATAAAATTTACTAGTCCAGAATACCAAACACTACCCATTGATCCACGGAGAGTGTAGGCTAGTGTGTTTCCAACATCTCTACCGCCGGAGGTAACACCGCTTTCTTCAAAGAGATACACTGTTTGATCTATATCACTCAAATTTTTAGTAGCACTTCTCTCATTTGAGAAAGCACCTTTACTTCCACCGGATACTCCTGTGAATATAGTATTGGGATTTGCAATATATTTTGGATACTTATCTCCAAATAAAAGATGATATCCATTAATATCAGTTGTGTCTTTTAGACTTGGAATATCGTTTCCGATTGTACCTATAGGATTTGTGACATATCTTTGTTTATACCAACCTTGTGGAGTAATATATCCACAGAAGAAAGGGCTTTGATTTCCTTTCTTTTCAAAACGATCTAAACGAAGACCATAGAACGAACTGTTTTCATTATACCAAGTATTAATTCGCTTTATTAAGATTGGCTGATACATTTGCCCATTTATTGGTGGATAGATGTTATAGTATCTTAATAAGATTGATATTTTTTCTTTATTTGCATATTCTTGAGGATATGATTGAGTATCTATTTCTGTGTTTGGAGTTCCACCAACTGGTGGTCTTACTGCTCCTGATTCAAAAGGGCCATATCCATATCCAGGATGGTTGTCTTCATCCCACGGTGGGACTCCATTGAGTAGTTTTGCACCAGCCAAAAGAAAATCTCTTATTTTCTTTGCAGCAGTGGAAATCTGTTTGGTTGTTATAAGAGCATCATTTGACTTTGCAAAATACCAAGGAATGTCTGCATCTATTCTTAAGTCTCTAGAAATCTTTTGATACAAATAGGGAGCAATAACACTTGCAATATAATTTCTCTTTTCACCTCTTAATGCTGGATTATTCCATAGTCTCAATACATTATCTTCTGCAAGACCTGTAAATGGATTAATAACTCTACCATTGATTTCATCAATAGGATATTTGTATCCCCTTAAGAGGATATCAATGATTTCTAATTGTTGCACAATATCAGAGAAATAAAATTGTTCATATTCTTTACCTGCTAGAGTTTCTGTTCCAACCGAAGAAAGCATTGCTGCTCCATAGAATATCGGAGGAATTGTGTTGCTATTAAATCTTGCTTCTAGCGGAGAATTTCCAGGGCCACCAGCATAAGTAAATAATGCATCCCCACCTTTTGTGCCAAGTGTGTTCCAATATGGAACTTCATTAAGCCTTTTATGGGTATGATTGTTGCTCTTTATGTGAACTGTAACTAATCCTATTTTCAAGTCTAAAGGATCAAATATTTCTGTAGATAGATTGGCATAGTTTCCAGTATGTTCCATCGAAGGGCCAATATCTACCACTTCATGGACACCCAATATCATATCACATCTTAGTGCTTCTACATAATTATTATTTGTTGTTATTGTTCTTGATGTGGGGCTACTTATGTTGTTTCTAACCCAGAAATGAGATGGATCTTTCTTCTTTATCTTCAAATGGTCATAAATTCCCAAATAATTTCCAATAGAAATTTTATCGTGATTTGTGACTAATACTTGGCAATAAAACCCATCTCTATCGCTTGCCTTATCAAAATAACTAATTGCTATAACTTCGTGATCTGTTGGCTTTTTGCCTTTGATCTTTACTCTTCTAGCAGAGTCAAAATCAATAGTTATCTCTTCCTCTTCAAAATATTTTTTATTGCTTCCATCAGGCATTGATTCCATTTCGCCTATATTGATGGTTACAAAATTATTCTTTCCTATTTGTTTATTTCTAATGATACTAACAGCCTTGCCAAGAGTTCTGAAAGGCTCTTCTTGACTGCCATTTCCTGTTGTATCATTTCCTCTAGTGGCAACAAAGATATCCATATTCTCATTAATAAATGGAACATCATCTGGATCTTCAAAAAATTGAAGGTTATTAGGCATACACTATCTCCAAGTAATCAATATGTAGGATATCCATTTTCACTCTCTTCATCGTTTGTTCCCATAGATTGGGATGGGGTGCTAGAACTATTAAGTATTGCCGCTGCTTCTAGCGTAACTCCTACTGTGGTTGTCAGTGCTCCTGTTTCTGGATCTTTTCTTCCCAAATTCAGAATATATGGAGCATTGTTAATATAACCAATTTGAGCAACAGGATCATACAATTCTGCTGCTGACAAGAAATCTTCAGAAGAATATCTTAAACGGTATCTTGCATCTCTTGGATCTAGTGCTCCTTGATTTCCCATCAGTCCTGTTTCCGAAAGACTTTGATCCAAAATTACCAATTCACTACCATTTTTATTACCAGCATATCCTATAAGAGTTGCTGGTTTGTCTAAAGGAGATGCAGTAAATCCTGGATAAAGAGGCTGAATTCTTACACCAGTACGAATATCATAGTATCCAAAATTTGCTATTCTACCAGCAAATGCTATCTTCGCAGAATCTCTTATTTCTACATCATAATTTGGAACAACAAGCGATAGTGGTCTTCTTGGATCTTGATAATCTGTCAATTGAGAAACACAAATGGTATTCAAGAGAAGAGAGGATGAATCTGAAGTACAAGCAATGATATCTGTTTGTAGGAAGAATTCTTGTTCTGCTGTTCCGCTTGCTCCTGATAGTATTTCGTCTATTGTGTTTGCTGGTGTACAAGATGGTATATTTGTTCCACCACCAGCAGGAGCACCTGGTAAATTACTACGAAGACCACATCCAGGCAAATATCCCTTGCAAGCAAGTATCTTGCCGATAGTAAGACCAGAATTTTCTCCATATTCTAGAGCCAACGCTTGTGTTATTGTTTCATATCTTGCTTTTGATACAGGTATTTGTGCAGTAAGTCCAGTGGAATCTGAATAAGGTATGCAAAATGATACTAACTGTGTATTTTGTGGTAGAATATCATTCAGAACAGCATTGGTATTTCCTCCACCAAATGTTATCTCGTATTGGGCATTATCACAATATCTGTATGCAGCATCACAAGTCAATCCTGCCGAAGAACCTCTCAAGCAAAAACCAATTGCCTGTGAATATATGCAATCAACATCTTTAAGTCTTCCTAGTTCTCCACCAATTCTTGAATTGTTGTATGTCTCAAAGAAAGATGCATTAACAAAGGAATCGGTTGAAGATGCTAATCCTGCAATACCATTAAATCTTGCTTGTGATATATTTGTTGGATTCTCAAATCCATAGTACACATCAGAATAACCATAGTATAAATCCCAATCAATTGGTTCTTTTGAAGAATCACCACATACTATCATAGAAGAGTCATTTGCTACGATTCCGTCTTTTTTATTACTTGAAGATATAACATCAAATGCTCGTATCTCTCCGGAAGAGAAAGCATGAATTCCATTTCCATAATTATAGCAGGCTCTTCCAGAGTTTATTGTCAACAGACTTCCATTTGAACAGAAAAAACCATCCGAAGCATTAAAGCAAGAGAAGGCAGAATCAGCATTTATGAAACTCTTTCCTACTGACACTATGCCATATTTTCTTGAACAAGTTGAAACAGCAGCATAAGCATTGATATATGAATTCTCTGCACAATAATAGTTTGCAAATCTATTGCCAGATGCAACTGATCTTGGAGCATTTATATTAGAATGATTTCTTGCTTCAAATCCTGTATAGTTACAACAAGAAAAAGCACCAACTTCTCTAAAGACTTCTGGATCAGAGAACTTCTCTGCTATGATGTTAACGGTTGACTTATTGTTTGCAAATATACCAGCACCATTTTGAAAACCAACAATAGCGACTTGGTGTATATTTACAGAAGAACTATTATCTACTCTTATTCCGTGGCTTTGAGTTTTTGATGTTGCCTTTGAAAGAATAAGTATATTTTTTATTTCTGGTGGTTTATTTGCATTGAGGATAACAAATCCATCTCTCTCACATTCTATTATAGTTTTGAATCCCTTTGCACGGAAATCGTTTGTATCACGATAGTTTCTAATTGTTAGATTATCACCTGTTGTTTTAGCCAATCTATCATATGCTTCCCAAACATCACCAACACCAAATGATCCTAATGATGTTACGAACATTCCTGTTAAGCCTTGAGCATTTCTTTCAATAGCAGATAGTCCTGCTAAAACTTTACCTGTTCCTTCATTGAAGAAAGTGATGTATGCAGCCTGACCAGATCCTGATTTGATTCCATAACCAAAATCAGAAGGGTTTCTATAACCGGGAATAGATCCCGCATCTTCTCCACCAGAAGAACCAGAAGAAAGACCACTAAAGAATAGAGGATCTTCTAGAACAGTCGAAGAACCATAACCCTGTTCATATCTTCCAACAATTCCTTGTGGAGTAAGATATGCTCTTCTTGTGAAAGAAATTGTATACTCTTCTAATCCTATTGAATAGGTGGGATTATAGTTATTGATATGTACGGTGACATAATCGACTTTATTTCCTGGATTTGGAACATCTAATTTTTGATCGTTGAGTCTATTCTTTCTATCATCTAGATCTATTTTATCTACTATTCTGTGAGTACCAACGATAAGAGATGCTCTCAACTTTTCAGCAGTAACAGGATAAGGAGTAGCAAATAATCTACCATTGACTTCATCTCTGAACTGATAATATGATGGATTGAGGTACTTTTGATAGCGGTTATCATATACTGCAAGATATTCACCGATCTTTAGGCTGTTTCCATTAGTGATGATAAATTGTGCAAAATATCCCCAATTTGATGCAGTAGCAGCATTAAAATAACGATCTCCGCTTATGCCCAAGTTACCATGTTGAACAGAATCATAGTAAGAAACTCCTAATATGGAGTGATCGCTTGGTGGAACACCTTCTATAACAAGTTTGTCGGCAACGGGATGGTCTATTACAACAGGAGCATCAAATTGATGATATGTTGGAGATTGTCTTGCATCACCAGTGAATCCATTTATCGCTGTAAATTTCAAAACTATCTTTACAGAATCGTCAATGAATTGATCGTTTAGTTCATTGAGTGCCTGTTGTATTTGAATGTCTGCTGGAGTATCAAGTGTTATTGTTTTGTAAGGGATGGGAACAGAAGACCCAGATGATAGTTTTTTGTAAAAACTACCATCTATGTTCACATCAAAATTATATCCTGCTGTGTATCCCATTTTTTCTCCAAATCAGTAGACAAACTTCACATTATTTATTGTCAATTTATTTGCCTTGAACTGTGCTCCAGTTTCTGTTGAAAGATAATATGCATATTTATAATTTGTTCCTGTTGCTCCTGCATATGTTTGTGCCGCCACAGAAGCAAAGAAAGGAACCTTTACTTTTTTGCTATTGGATTGAGAATAGTGTGGAATTGTCAGGGTGTCTAGTATATCCAATCCATTTGTGCCAGAATAACCTATAATATTTACATTCACTGTTCCGTCAAGAGATCCAGATGGCTCTATCTCAAGAGTGCCATTCAGATGCAATATTCCTTTTCTACCGATAGGAATATCGGATGTTGTTCCAAGATAGTAAACAACAGAAGGTGGACGAGGTGAGCCATTTTTATGGCTTCTTTGTGTTATATCAATAGAAATATTGGAACCAGATGGAGGACTTGTTTTGAATGTCGGTATTCCATCTGCATCTACTGATTGAACAGTTATAATATCATTTGCGATAACATCAGTTGGAACAATGACATCATTTAGATTTGAGAGTGAATTTTCAATAAATCTCCAAAGACTTCCGTCATATCTGATTATATCTCCAGAAGATGCAGTTAGCCCTTTTTCGACATTTGTCAAATTTTCAACATTAACATCAACAAGAGAAAATTCTGTTTCTGCTTTTGCTCTTATTATCCAATGTGCAACAGAATATGGCTGCATATTATTGTGAGGAGAATTTCCTCCAACTGTATTTGTCTTATATGATGGAGCAATAAAACCATCTGATGGTTTTGTTGTAGTTGTTGTAGAAGTTCCATCATAGTCAAAATTAGGAGTTCCTACTCTATTATCACTTCCCCACCAATGGTCAACTCCATCTTGATTTGTTATTGCTGGCTTGTGATTGTGTGCTGGCATTTCTGGAACGCTCAACAGGTGAAGTTCCTCTCCTCCATATTCGCCAATCAATCTTGTACTCAATCCATCTGCTTTTCCAGCACCGACAACAGTTCTTCCACGGAAATCTGGTAATTTAAATCTTCCATCTTCTACTGGCCCGTAAATAGATCCCAATAATCTGAAAAGATCAGGATAAGAATCTATACTAACATATGATCCATCACACAAAAGCCAATTTCTAGGTATTAGATCTGTATTGCCAACGAATGGGGATAGAGTTCCTACTGGCTGTATACCACTTACATTCATATACCCTCTGTAAGATCCACCATTAACAACACCAGGTGTTCCTAATATAAGATAACCATTATCTACTTTCTGTGCTACTGCTATTCTTGTTGTACCTAGTGCAGCAGGAGGTGATGATTTTACAGTTCCAGGAATAGACTCACTCAAAAACCAAATTTCACCAACAGATGCAGAATCCATGCCTTCTGGCATCTCTGAAGAGAATCCTTGAGTTATTACGGTATATCGACCATTGCTAACATCACTAACAACTCCTAATATAACTGATAGTGCTCTATTTGATGCATCGGCTCTTACTATAGAGCCATCTGATTTATATGCAACTACTGTTCCTCTTTTTATGCCGGATTCAGCAACTGATACTGTTACTTCAAGTTTATTTACAGGCTTGAGGTATACTTCAAATGGATTGTTTCCGAAAATTCTAGTTGTAGACATTTTATGCTCCGATCAAGTCATACCAACAAGTCTTGAAGATATTGTTCCAGAAAAACCAGACGCATCTAGACAATATACCGTTTCAAAATATCTATGGTATGTTGAAGACATTGAATCTGTATCTCGAAATACCGAGATTGAGTCTTTCATTATCTTTTGTGGATCTGTATCTCCGCTTGCGGCACTAACTCCAGAGACAAGAATATCTATAGCCTCTATTACTCTTGGTGTTTCTGCAAGTGGAACTTGTAAATTCACTCCTCCAAATATTTTCGGCCCAGAAGAGCCTGTAAATATTGGATAGTATCCTCCGTTTGCTATGACTACATTTTGGAAGAATCTATTAGCCTCTGTCTTCTCGCTACTCGGTGATTTCTTCTCATAAGGCTTGGGGGATATTCCCTTTGAAAGTTGTAGTCCTGTAATAAACAGAGAGAATCCTGTTGGTATTGTTCCCAATTCAATATAGGGAGCAATAAATGATGAGTTCCAGCCAGTTGCTCCAGAATAATTCAAAGATTCAGAAGAAAATGCCATTTGGTATCTTTGATATGTATTTCCAAGAGTAACGAAATATGCTGTAGATCCAGATATTCCTAATCCATTTGAAAGGAATGCGTGTTTTGATTCTATTATTGCATAGGTTGATCCAGAATTCCAAACAAAAGGAACGCCCGCACTTATTCCAATATTTGTTGAAGAATTTGTTCTAGCATAAAAGGAGAAGTTCAGATCGTGGTTTCCTAGTGACTTGTGATCTGGAACTATAGCATAAAGTCTAGCCTTCGCAGTATTTCCCGCTGCACCTGTGACTTGAGTTAATACTAATTCAAAGTTTGGTGGAGAAGTCATATTTGGAAGAGAAGCACTCAATGGTTGTCTTTTTATACCAATAGTTCTTGATCTGTTCTTTGTGTCAAAGAAGAATCCGTCTGCGACATAGGAAGAAACTAGAATATTATTTTGATAGTCAGCGGGAACACCACTGTATGTGATTCCAAACGGATATTGATTTCTAGTTGTTTGGTTAAAGGTTATTCCTTTATAGAGAGCACTATCAAATCCATTGTATGTCTTACCGGCAGCATCCAATCTTGTCCAGAGATCAAATCCAGAGTTTATAATCTTATTTCTTCCTGATATTTCACCAAGAATATCAAAGTTATTTATTTCGCTAGTGTCTCTGTCATAATAAACTGGTTGGAGATCAGCAGAAGTTACTGCCTGTGTTAGACCCAATCCCTGATATGGCTGGAATAAACCAACTCTCTTTCCATCCATCAATCCAAGATAGATGAAAACAGGCTTGGCAACATTTGCTCCAGAATTATAGAATAATTCTGGATCAAAGAGATTTGATGGAGCATATGTCACACCACCATAGCAAGAACTATCGTTTCCACTCATAGTTCCACCAAGATAGAACAGATATCCAGCGGTAAGACCTAAAGATGAGATCTTGTCATAACCAGTAGCACCGGTTCCTGCCTCTGGAATTTCAAATATACCTTGTCGTACTATTACACCAAAATCAACAGAAGTGACCGTTATTCCTTGAGAAGCACTGATACCGATGAAATCTTCATCTGCACTTCCAAACAGAGTAGCACCACCAACAAATATTGTTCCAGTATTCTTTGTAAATGATCCTGCTGTTATACCTGTTGGGAAAGAATCAACAAATATTTTGATTCCGCTTATGCCATTTGCTGGCAAATTTTCATAAACATAACCACGAACAGTAAATCCATTTCCTTTAATTACAACATTTTCATTAATGGAGAATAGAGATGTAGAATAAGTTGCTCCAACAAGAGTCCTTACTGGAACTTGTAGTATGAAATCATCGGATGTGACTTTTTCAAGAATACCAACAACTTCTGCATCTTTATATCCGTCAAAGGGACTCGCATCCCATCTTGCTCTTTTGTATTGACCAAATTCATTAAAAGTCAGAACTGTTCCTGGCTTAAATGAAGAAGTAGATTCAGAGAATAGTCCACCATCAGCCGTTGCCTGTATTCTGACTATATCACGATTTTGCCAACTGTGATGGAGGGTTTGTTTTTCTCTTGTTCCTGGTATACTGAATTTTGCTGCTTCAGTTTTGAAACTTCCATCTCCACCAGTTCCAGAGTAGATAGAACCTATTTTTACTTCTGAATTGGTGTATAGTTCTAGAGAATCAAATTCTGTAACACCCTCTCTCTTTATTTTCAGAGAACCCACTCCAGCACCGGTTACAGATTGATATATCTTCCATCCAAGTGGTAGAGTCGAAGAGTCCTGACCAGATGTACGAAGAGCAATGTATGGGGCACTGCCACTCACTCCTATAAATTTGAAGGCTCCACTTGGAGAAACAAAAGATTTAGAAGTTTGTATATTTTCTGATAGTAAGAATGAATAGTAACCCGTTCCTCCATCGCTGCTGTTGTAGACGATATACTTATCTCCTGATGCTCCTTTTATTACAAATCCAGAACCAGAACCTCCAGCAAGACCTATATTTGAAGTCAATCCACCAATCCAAGAAGGATTGTCTGTGTTTCCTGCCGAGGCTAGGAAAAGTAATTTATCATCAATATGCAATTGAGATGAGTTTAGAACAACTTGAGATCCATCAAAGAAAATATCATTACGGAAACGGTGTTTTCCATCAATATTATATGGCAGAGAATCTTTTGCAAAGACCTTTAATGGTCTGAAAACATTATCTCCTCTAGATCCAGATGCACCTATTGTGACGAAATCATCATCTGCAACAGAAACTGTTGCACCACTTGAGCCAAGAAAAGAAGATGCGGATTGTAAACCTTGATAATTCAATCTCAAGGCAAATGTATTTCCTTCCCATTCTGATCCAACAGTAGAATTTGGATTAGCAAGAGATATTATTCCCAATCCATATCCATGACCAGCAGTAGAAGCCAAATTTAATTGAAATACTTCTTGTGTCGAAGGAACAACTTGTCTTTTGTGTATAATTCCACCTGTTGCTTGAACATCATATAATTTAATTTGATTTACAACAGAAATGGTATCATTGACTCTAATATAGAGGTCTAAAAAGGTATTGCTGAGGGTTATTCCTGGTATTGTATGGAGTGATTGGCTCATCTTTATCCTTTACCGCCGCTTTCGTTTTTTGTTTCCAAAGCGGTTATTTTATTCATTAATTCTTTGATAATCGCTTCTAGCGTATTTATGCGTTTATCTAATATGGTTTTTTCTTGTTTATTTTTTAAGAACTCCAAATATCCTACCTCGTCTTCGTTGATGTATAATTTAGATTTATCCATATCATTACCTCATAGAAGAAACAACGCTGAGATTTCTTATTTCTGGGTAAAACTCTATCTTGTTGGTAGAAACATCTGTACTATTAGATGTAGTTATAACCTTTACACAGAAAGAAATGAAATTCTTTGAATTTGGAGAAAGATCCAATTCGAATACTTGTTCTGTGAATTTATCTTTTGATATTGCACTGGAACCTAAAATTTTCTGCATTTCAATGTAGGGTTGGCTATCAAAGTCCAAATCGCCTTCGTAGAGAACCTTTGCATACAATTTGATATCAATATCTGTTGGAACAACAGCATCAAAAGTTGTTCGCAAAACATTTGCTGGTAATTTCAAATCAGTTCTTCTTGAAATATACTTCATCAAAGAGCCATTAGAACCAGCAAAACTCTTTGTTTCTGATCCATTTTGCATAATATCTGTTGTCTTTGAAATATGATTTTTAATCAATAATATTCCAAGTTTTCTAATATCGACAATCGAAGAAACATCTGTTCTTGATGTTGCTACTCTTACTCTTAATTGTGTTGATGATGTGTCAAAGATATCAGATCCTTCTATATCAGTATTTGATGATATATCAACTATGTCTTCATTTGCTAGAGCATAGTCAACATCTCCTGTAGTGAGTCTCCAGTTGTTGTTTGCAAAATAAATCATGTCGTAAGATATTTCTTTATTCAAAGGAGAGAACAGTGGCAATCTTGGTATGAAATATCTCTCTGTTATTGATGATGTTTTGAATGATTTCCTCTTGATATAGAATCTTAAGCAAGAGTTGAAATCTTCTGCCTGTGAGAAGAGGCTTCCGGCAAACAAACCGTTAGTCCCAAATACAGATGTAGCCAATATATCTTCATCTTCTTCTGATGCATCAGTGTCTACACGGATAAGTCCTTTTTGTGAAATATGAACTTTGTATAGATTCGAATTGGTTTTCAATAGTATTGAATATTCTCCAGAAGAAAGATATATTGGTCTATTGAATGTAAATTCAGAATATCCAATAGTTGTTGGTAGTATTTCTGTTCTAGAACCTCTTATTATATTGTGATCGTCTACAACACCGTCTATAATCTTTCTTATCTCTATTGATACTGGTATATTTGTGTCTATATTAGAGAAATAAACTCCAATTCGATCCAAAATAATTCCTTTTGGATGCTCTGTTCCATCTATAAAGAACTTCTGATAAATTCCCGTATTTGATATGTTCTTATTGTATAGAGTCTTTTCGTTCTTTAGAAGAACATCTGTTCTTCCTATAGGATAGAATTCATATTCAACCGTATTGTCATCGCCTTCAGCCAGATCTTTCCAATCTGCTCCATTATTTTGGTAGATTGTCGATGCATATGATGGATTGCTGCTTAAAGTATTCTCTATTATTTTTACTACTTTATTTCCTGTGATATATGCAGCATTTGGAATATAGAGAACAAATTCAACTGTTCCTGCGTCGGAACTAACCAAAGATTGTAGAACTTCGCCATTTAAATCCATTATTCTTGATGGTAAAACAGGAGTGTTGACATTATCAAAGAATACAGAGAAAACAGTGTTTGGTTTCAACCCAAAACCTCTGATTATGATGTAATTTTCCGGAGTAAAGAAACTTAAAGATGAGTCAACATATCTGTTGCTCTTTCTATCAGTCATGCCAAATCCACCATTTCCTATTGTTTTTCTATTAGGAGCAAACAGATCATCATAATTGATGCTTCTTGTGAAGCGAGAAGGTGCATTGTTCGTGATTTCATCCGAGAATCCTTTAGCAACTGCTCTGTCTTTTTCATACGAAGATGGTGGTAGCAATCTATCTCCAAACCAAAGATTCTTCCAGAATCCCCATTGTGTTCCAAATCCATTCAATCTTCCATTCGGCTGAACGGATTGTCCACCAGATTCCCAAGCATCGTTTTGTCCCTTTTGGTTATTTCGTATGACAGGTTTTGAACTTTGGTCTATCCAAAGATGAAATGGTCTGTCTATTGATAGATATCCATGCCATTCATTTGAACCAAAAGAATTAATTGTAGCAACAGTTGTTGCTTGTAGATTCTGAACTAGAGTAACGCCTACATTTTCTTCTGCTGTGAGGAAATAGCCAGATTCTGCGGTTATAGATGTGGGATATCCCAAACTTGGTATAAAATCAAAGAAGTTTGTAGTAAATGGAAGACGAAGAGTTCCTTTGGAAAAATCCATAGAACAGTTGTATTCATCGTTTGAAACATCACCAACATAGTGACCACCGAAATCATCGACAATCATACCTGTTAAGAATTCATTTCTTAAAGCAGCACTTTGAATTTTAGCCTTATTTTCAAGGGTTTGTATTGAAACGGCTTTCTCTAATTCTGAAAGTCTTCCTTGCAGATCATTCAATTCTGGTAGAGTCATTGTTTTTATTAGAGGTTTTCTGATGATAAAATCTTCAGAAGAGACAATAGTACCAGGAACATTAATTTCAGCAATAACACATCCGTCCTTTGGATATTCTGGTGGAACGGGATTCTTCGATGGTTCTCCTTCTAGAAGAACAAATGTACCATCTTCTCTCAATACCAAAAGATCTATTCTTGGTAAATCTAATTTATAACTAGACTCAACCGCAGAAGAAGAATCAGGAGATGGGAACCATCTTGCTCTTAATATTGAAGATTTGCTTACTCCATTTTCTATCAGACCTTCTTCTGTTCGGATCATTCTGTAATCTATAGCATCTGCTAGAGAAATAACCTCTCCTGATATTCTATCCAAGAAATTTGGTATCTCGTAATACTGTAATGTCATCTGATTTCCACTTAAGTCTAGTCCGTGGAAACCACTGATTGGAAGTCCATTGGAATCAAATCCATAAGAATTAACGGTTATTGGGCCATAGAAACCAGGAGCAATTGGTTCGTGTTCAAAGTAACGGAATAGTATTGTGTATTCCTGTTCCGAATTATCAACAGTTATTCCTGGTAAAAGGCTAACACTTGCATGATCGTAACGGTCGTTTCTCTGTCCATCGTCAAATATAAATCTATCTGTTATGTCCGTTCCATTTGAATTGACAATTGATTTTAGTGTATAAACATCAGAGAATCCTAAACTAATGGTAGGATCAAGATATAAATTCTGCACATACGATCCTCTTGCTTCTCTTAATTTTTTCTTTCTATGCGGAATTGGAGTAGAAGAAACCGCTCCAGATGGAGTCGCAGAAGATTTTTCTGGAAATCTGACTTTTGTAATCAGATATGCCTTTCCAGCAGTTGGGATAGTTATTGCAGTTGTATTGTCTTCCGCAGTTGGAGAAAATTCAGATGTACTCAACACTAAAGTGACTTTAGTCTTGCTTTCATTTATTCTCATATGAGGAGTTTTTGATGTTCCACTCTTTAGAGGAATAACTTTTCCATTGACAGAAGCAATAAACATATCTGTGTTTATTGTTGTATTGTTGTCGTTGAATACTCCATCGGGAATATCCATATTGAATTCACAGACAACAGCAGAAATGGGAGAACCATTATTTGAACCAGGTATTGTTGCCGATGATATATCACCTACAAAATCACGGGTTATCATATAGTCCGAATCAAACACAGACCTTATATTAGATCCTCTAGGCATACGATAAACAAGTCTTTTTTTACCGCCAGGAGTAGAATCCATACAAGTTACAGGTGTTGGGCTTTCTATGGTGAATACCTTTTCACCATCTAAAGAAATAGTACAAGCATCAGAGAATAGATTCTCTGTTGCTATTGTTGAAACATAACTCTGAAGTTCATTATAGTATAGGCGGAAAGATGTATCATCATTTTTTTCTATGTCTAGTAAAGTCAAGCAACCTATTTTAATTCCATCGCAATTTACTATTTCAAGTCGTGTTGCTTCATCGGAGAATAATTTTCTTATTTTACCACTACCGAAATAGTTTGTGTTTACTGAAGAGTAATTATTGCCAGAAACACCTGCAAATAATGGAGTTTCAAAATTGCTCTGCACTATAACAGCATCAGAAAGGCACTGATCGTTATATGCTTGATTGAATAGTTTTTTGTTATCTTGACCTTTGGTCAAATTAACAGTTTGTGGTTCTACTATTTCTATGTCCGTACAATTGACAATGGCTCTTCCGCTATTAATATTAAGAGTGGAACCGATAATATCAATAATGAATGGTTTTAGTATTTTATCACCATCACAGTTCTTACTAATAAATATATTAGAATTTGATTGTGATTGTTTTAATATTGGATCTGATGGTCTAGTATTACCATTAATAACATCGACTAATTCTATTACATCAAGGTTTGTATTATCACCAATTTGGATTAAAGATGGGACAATTTTGAGTCTATCTGCTCCAGGTGCTGCAAAGTTATAGAAACCAGCAGAAGGATCATAGAGTGTTGGGTCTTCTTCGGTAGTGACATACTCTGGAGATAACAAAAGACCAATACGGCTATTCTGTAAAGTTGGTGCATAATTTGTGTAAATTCCAGAGCCACTGCTTTGTGTTGATATCTTTAAAACCAAAAGTAATGGTTCTGTTGTAAATACAAAATATCCTTTTCTATAGAAAACTCCAGAATTGAGTCTAGCCAAAAGAGCATCTCCGTAAAGAGATAATCCTGTGTCTGCATTTCTATCAACTGCGGAAAGAGTAGAATAGTCTGGTACTGATAAGAAATTAAAAGTAAATATTGTTTGTTCTAAATTCTCTTCATCTACAACTGTACCAACAAGTGATTGGTCTAGTTCTGGAAGAGGATTAAAATTAAGAGCGGTTGTGAATTCATTTCCAGAACGATATTCAAATAAAGCAGTATAATTATTAGAATAAGAATCGCTAGTTTCTATTATTTCAAGAATTTTTATTTGAGTTACACTATCACCTTCTCCAAATGATATCAATTTATTCTTTAAAAAGTTAGGATTCTCGTCATATTGGAACTTAAGATATTTAACTTTTACGATTTTAAAGTCTCCTCCAAACACAATAGGAGATCTAATGGTCTTATCGCTAACAGATGATAACTGCTTTTGTAATATGGATTGAATTTGTGTCAATTCACGGGACTGAACAGCCCTTCCTGGTCTGAATAGTATTTTGGAATAGTTTTTTGATGGATCAAAATCATCAAAATAAGGTGGTTTGTTTACAATACCTAAATCAGACATCAGTTACCTCAAATCTTAATGAGTATGGATATTCTTTCGGTTTGAACTCTATCTCTAGTTTTAGCCTCTGTATTTTCTATGTAGACTATTTCACCAGAAAGAGGTTCGAATTTAGGAGGACTAATTGATACAATCTGTGCTGAACCGTCATTTGGATCTATTGTTCCTCCAGCAAGTAGTCTGTCAAACGACAGAGATCCAGATGAGCCAGCGGCTATTAGATTATTCAACCCTATAACTCCCGTTAACTCAACATAATGTGAAGCAGAACCACCACTAGCAGTTCTTATTGAGAATACTCTAGAATAGAATTTCTCTGCACTTGTTCCAGCAAGATAGGCAAATCCTTTCTTATAGGTTGACAGTGCATTTGAAAATGATGCTGCTGTTAAACCAACAGTCGTGGTAAGTCTATAAACTTGATTTGATGCATTTGCCGCAAGATATGGAGAAGAAGAAACAACAAATCCAACATCTTTTGATAGTCTTTTGAATTCAGAACCAGCGGCAGGATGCGAATAAAGAGAAATACTCTCACCATTTACACCCGATGATGTTTCTAGTAAATTACCATTAAGAGAATTTATAAGAAGAATCCAATCTCTTCCAGTATTTCTTACATTTTGAATTCTACCGACGCATTTGGAAGTTTCACCGAAAATATAATTTCCAGAGATCATGTGGGAGATATCAGCAGTTGCCGAAATAGTTCTCACTACGATTTCATCAAATTTTGCATTTTCTGTTCCTGCAATTTTACTAGACTCCCAAAGCAATGGATCTTTCAAAAGCATTATTTGCCTAAATTCTCCATCGGCAAGATATAGTGTTGATGCAGTTTCTCCACCATTGATATCAACACACAGTTGGATATAAGATGGATTTAGTTCTTTTATCGCATCAAATCCATGACCACCAGGAGGAGCAACATTTGCTTGAGCATCAAAATTTACTAGAGAACCAGATGGCCCTGGATTGCTCACTAGGGCATATGTGTAATCTCTACCAATATTGGTTACTACAAATTTTTCAAGATCAAATGATTTTGGATATTCGGTTAATTTGAGATATCCTTCAGCACCTGTTCCATCTCCTAATATCTTTAGTGTTGGTGCTATCTGATAGTTTGATCCAACAGGAACATCTCTTGGCAAAGGAGTAGTGAATGATAATACACCGCCTGATGGGGCATAAGTATAACCAGTAATCAGTCTAGAAATACCTCCAGCCAAACCATTGGTAATTGTTATTGTATAATCTTTGTAGATATTCGTTGCCTGTGAAATAAGGGTAGCACTTCCAATTGTCATCGTGGTTGCACCAGATAAACCAGAAATTATCTGATAATCTCTGCTTTTTGCTGTAGACACACAAACATTTGCAGCAGCACTTGGATTTGTTTTTGAAGCAGAAAGACCTGTTGTTGGACTTATGAATACGCTATCAACAGTACCTTCTATTGCATTCTCTTGAACTTCGAATTGTAATATTCTTTCACCAAAAGTATAATTTCCAGTAGGTCTTGATACTGGAATATAGTTTGTTTCATCTGTAAAATTCGTCACCAATCTGTTTTCATAATCAGGTATCGAATACAGATATTTCCATGTGTATCCGTCTGGAGTTTTAAATGAATTAATAGTATCTTTTACATTTGGTTCATACAGAGAAGGAAGACCTGTTTCTATTTGATTTCTTCCGTTCTCTAGACATTTGTACACACTACCATCTGATGTATAGACATAAAATACATAATTTTCATCAAAAACATTAACAGATGAAGAATATTTCGCATAACGAGTTCCTCTAGTCCATTGTATCAATGGTATCATCAAGCGTATATCATTTGCTCCGATTCTTTTTGCAAAAAATCCATCTCTCGTGCTCTGATTGAAATTGTCTACGCTGTCAATAGCATAAGGGATAGTCTCTCCACCCGCTGTGATTTTTACTCCTGTTAAAGACTCCCAAGGATAACTTCTTCCTAAAACAATAAAATATGATCGTATAGGATCTAATATTTCCTTATAAAAGGAACTGGCTATTCCTCTTCTTATGACTTCTTTTGTTGTTGTTTCTACAGGCATATTAATTCCATCTTTTGTTTTTAGTATCTATGTTTGAAATTAAGGTATAGCAATTTCCCCTGCTGCTGGAACTACTTTATCTTTAATTGTTGATGGTTTTGATGATTGGCTTTGATATACCTCTATATTTGTTAATTGACCTATAAGTTCAATTTCTCCTCTTATAACACTATCAAGGGTACTGGTTGATTTCACTATTGGCTGTGCAATATATTCGTGAATAACAAGATTGTTTTGTGGTGTCTTTACAACAGAAGAACCAGATGGCAAATCGTTCTTTCCGACAAGAGTTGTACTTTTGAAGCCTGTGAATTCTGGCATATTTAATCTCCTCTATTATGATATGATAGGAACTGGCATTTTTAAAACATCTGCTAGTTTTATTCTACCAAATGTAGAACCAATAGGAACGGATGCCATTCCTCTGACTGCTGGATGTGGATATAACATCCAATGAGTTACTCCAGGATATTGACTTTCTTCTGGATTTGCTAAAAATGTTATATTTGGAGCAAATAGACCATTTTCATACCCTGCTCCTGCTGTACAACAAGATAAAACTAGATTTGGGTTTACCGATGTTGCTCCGAATGGGAATTCGGAAAATACAAAACCCCATCGTTTTCTTGGATTCGGATCGCCAGGAAATGTTGGATTCCACGGTAAAGTAGATCCATATCCTGTATTACTACCAAGTAAATATGAAGCATAAGATCCTATGCTTGTTCTTTCAAATGCCAATATTCTTGTTTTATATTCACTTGGTCTTGATTCTATCACATTATTGTATAGAGAATTAAAGATGATAAATCCTGATGGATGTATGATATTTTTTATGGCATCAATATATTCTTCTAATGATCGCTTTGATTTTACAATATAAGAAAACTGCTGATATTCGAAACTGTCTTGAATTTTCGAAACTCTGCTTAATAGATTTTTATTGTCTTCGTATTCTTGAATAACTTCTGTTAGAATTCCTGTTGTAATACTAACATTACCACCTGTCCCAAAAGGAGAATCAAAAACAACTATATCTGATCCATTGTAATTTACTGGATTGTCAAAAATTTGAATTCCGTTGATTTTGCCATCAATTGATGTTTGTGATATAAATCCCTTGATGTGTTCTTGATATGTGTTTCCTATAGAGAAGAATTCTCCAACAGAATATCCAGAGCCTCCATTTTTAACAACAACATCTACGACACCTGGGACGGCATAGTATTCATAAACAGTTCCATTTTGTGTTATTTGTAGAGGACTGAAATCCGATTCAATGAAAGTACCAGAAGGATTATTTACAATTATGACATAGTATTCTTTGCCATTTTTTGATATATCATATATTGAATCAATAGTTGCTGTTGCAATAAGATTGACAAATCCTTCATATTGATTGATTTGTAATCCTTTAACATTTGTGACATCAAATCCATCAGATAGATTTGTATAATCTTTAAGAACATAGATTTTATGATAATCTTTATAATTTCCAGATGAGAGTTTAAACATATACTCTCTAGGATATTCGATGATAGTATCACTGTCTGCAATGATTTTAAAGAGCAATTGTATAGATTTTTCATTACCTTTGATCTTATAGAATTCCCTGATGTTTTTCATCAAGGCTCTTTCGTCTAAAGTTACTTCATTGTGAATTTTAATATTTTTTGGAAATGATTCAAGATATGTTTTCTTGAAATGATCTAGAAAACCATCCGCAGTGGTATCAACATCAAAGTATTTTGTTCCATTTTGTAAAAATTCAATAGGATTTCCTTCTTGATCCAACCACTCATAATATGCTTCTAGAAAATCAATAAAAAGAGGATATTCTTCAAGAATGAATTTAGGTATAGACTGTTTGAATATTTGAGAAACACCACTTCTCCTTGTGGTGTCCATAGGTCTATCAATAGGGGTTGTTGTTGTGGAGATAAATGGCATATCTTATGAGCCTATCCTTCCCAAAGATGGAATAGTTATGGGTACACTGTTTGGAAGAGGAGGAGATGGGGGGAGATTCGGAACACTGAATATAGACATTGATTGATTTGTTCCTGTCGGAACTACGATTGGCCCATCTGGAATTCTTCCTCTCTCATTGAGATAATCGACAAAATCTCTGCTTGCTCCACGCATTATTCTCTCTGTTTCATCTTTTGTCAGAACTTCAACATAGATGCTATCGACAGTTGTTGTTATTATCTTGTTCTTCATAACGAAAATATCATTTGATTCTGGCATTATTCTGATTTTGATATGATCGTTATCTCCAAAATTAACAGGTTTGAATTCAAATATAGTCATATTTCCTGTATTATAATCAACTTCACCTGCATCTTCGATAATGAATTTTTTATTTGCACCTTGTCCTGTGACTATTGACAATTTGCCATATCCATTGTCTTCGACATAGGCTTCTTTGATTTCTCCAACAGAATTTTTATAAGAAAATAGAGAAGATCTTACTCCACCTTTATGACCTTCATATGGATGGTATATTCTGTTATAGAACTTTATATCAACAAATGTTGGATATATCGTGCTTGGTCTTATTCTTTGTTCTATCATTGTCTTTATCTGTGTTCCTAATATCGAACCATCAACTTCATCAAGAATTTTATTCAGTTTAGAAACATACAAAGGACTATCAAATTTTTCTAATACTTCATCAAAGTAATTCATTATTGCTTTTTTCTGTAGAACAGATATTTCACTTCTCGACAACGGTGTTTTTGATGGATTAAAACTTGTATTAACAGTTAAAATTCCGTAGATAAATTCTGGATCGACTATTTCTGGCACTATTCCTACTACTGCTTTTGTTCTAATATTTTCTACTATTGTTCTTTTATCTACATCAGAAGCATATAGAGCACCATTTGGTTTAATTGAAATAAAAACCTTGCCAAATTGAGGAGGTTGATTCTCTTCTCCACCCCAAACCTTTACGCTTTCTGCTTGAGGAAATACTTCTAGAACAGAACTCTCATAATCTTTAGAGGTTACACTTCTGTTTTGGGCACTAAATGCCTTGAAAGCATTTTTCCTAATATCCACAATATCTTCGGCAGAGGAACCACCAGAAGCAATGGAAACAGTATCCACTGCACCTCCAGGAAAACTGAACGAAGTATAATAATTTCCATTTTCACCTGATGAAAGCAAATATTCAATATAGATGAGAGCACCATTGTTTAGTGATTTTCCGAGTATTCCATCTCCGAAATATATTTCGTATTGTCCATCATATGCTGCTTGTAGAAAATAGATTTTTTCTTCAGAACCAATCATAGAAAAATCAATTGCTCTTGTCCATGTTTCGGTATCATCATCTGCTGATGCTGCGCTTTGTCGTATCTTTACACGAACTGTGCTAATATCTGCATTGTTTGGAATGAGGAATTTCTTTTCACGAAGCCTGTTATCATAAACATAGGTTAGTGTTTGTAGTATTCCTTCAGATAGAACTGCATTTTCTATAATCCATTCAGTAGAAGATATTTGTTTGAATTCATAGTCTTGTAAAAATGTAAACACTGTTGATATGTTTTGATTATTATCGTTAATATAACGACCTATCGCATAATCACCACGATTTACTGTTGATGAACTGTTTCTTCTAATATTGACTACTGCTTTGGCAGAAGTTATTGATTTTGGAACATAATTGAGCATTTTTGCGTGAGAAACCACAGAATCTCTTTTAGTTGCACTATCCATGAACATTTCATTGCCAACCATATTGGCATAGAAAGCAGCATAGTGTGTATTATATGCAAGAATATCCATAAGGATATTCATAGAAGAACCTTCAAAATCATATCCATTGAATTTTGGTTTTGATCTTAAGTATTCCTTAAAGTTGTTTTTGATTGATTCGAAATCAACCTCTGTTATGTCCATGAAGTTGTCGTTTGCCATTTTATCTCAACCTCTCTATAGGAAGGAATACTTGAAGTTGCTGTTTACTCTCTATTTTCTTAATAGTAAATTCTAAATCTACAGAGTATTTATTCTCTGATGGCAAAGGAACAACAGTAACAACTAAATCCTTTATTCTTGGTTCATAATTTCTAATAAGAACAGATAATTTTACTTCCATAATTGTTGCAGTAGGTTCATCAATAGGTTCGAATAGCAATTCATACAATGGAGATGCTATCTGTGGAGAAAAAGGTTTGTCATACGGCAACAGTTTGACTAGATTCTTTAGAGCAGATTTGATAGCAACATCATCCACTGTTGTAGCCAAATCTTTTGTCAGTGGGTGTGATTTGAAAGTGAAATCTAGATCTCGGTAAACTGGTTCAGCCATTTTTATCTCTTTTTATCTGTACTTATCGTATATTGAATAGAATTTCTTATCTCTACAAATTTTTCTTCAAATTTTTCTTCATGTACTCTATCTGCAAATACCCAAGCACACCATTCACATAGAACACAGCCAATCATTCCCCCTTTTGTATTTTTTATTGGAAGAACAGAAAATGCAATAACATGATTTGATTGCAGATATGATTTAAAATAAGAATCTTTAATATTACTTACAGTTATCATTTTTGGGGAATCTTGTTCCAATATATCCAACATATCAACAAATAGAGAGAGCATCTGATCTGTTGTTCCTCTTGTTGTTGGAACCATTCCTGGATGACACGATTCATGTGTCATGGACATTTTTTTCATAGATTTTCCATTGGCAAAACTAGAACCATTGTGAAATTGTAAGAATTTAGTCCTGCAAGAATCTGATTCGTGTCTTAATTCTGCCAAATTATTAGAAATAAATCTGTCTATTTCAACATCTTTTTTATCTTTTCTCAATTTCCATTCAGATATTATTTTATCTAGTACCTTTTTTGCCAAATACCAACCAACAATTAAACCGGATATCACGGCGGCGGCGGCGATACCCAAATCAAACCAATACTTGATCTGTGTCATGGAACAATCCTGAGTTTTGATGATAAATCGCTGTTCAGAATACCGACTTGGCTATTCAAGTCTTTCACATGGTTTCCATTGACAGTTATTTGAGATGAAAGATCAGCACCTAAAACCACGGTGCGCCCGTCTGGAAGTCTTACAGTTGTAGAAGAAAGGATAGGAGAACCATTGGATGTGTAATTTTCTGATAAAAGTCCAGAAACAGGTACAGATACTCTCTTACCAGAAGAGTCGGTATAAACAAATAAATCTCCTGATTTACCTACAGGTGTCCCCATTTTTCACCTCCAATATCCTATGTATAGGAAGAAAAAAGGGAATATAGAAAATCATCAGAACTCGTCTGAACCAACCTCTTCAAAATGGTCTGGACGAAGATAGGGTATGCGCTTTCCGCATCGAATTCCCTCCACAATACACCTAGTGGGGTCTTGGGCTATTGTTCCCAAATATATGAATCGGTCTTCATCTTTTATATCAAAGATAGCCACATCTGTATCTGTGATATCAATTGCCTTTACAATGGAATTGACTCTTGGTGCTGGCATTGTGGTTCTCCTTATCCACTAATGAGGAAAGATCGCTCTAGTGGAACTTGTATTCTGCAATGGATATAATCTAATATAATATATCTTGAAGTGGTGGTAGTTGTTGTTTGTTTGTGTATAACAGCACCCACACGCATCTGATCGCCGCTTGCCGAAGGATAGAAACTTGTATTCGATGGAGCGGCAGTTCCGGATGTGTCTGTGTTGTCTGTAAGGTTCTTTATTCTCCAAGATGTCGTAAAGGTTCCAGCGGAATTCCTCTCAACAGAGAGATACATTTGGTATAGTTTGTTTGCAGCAACCGTGACCGCTGTGTTGACTCTTTCCTCTGTTGTGTTTCGGAATACCACATACCATGTGGTGTCTCCACCTACACTTGGCTGATTCCATTGGAAATAGACACCATCTGTTGGGTCGGTATTGAGGGTGTCTGTTCTGAATCCTGCCTCTATTTGACCAGGAACGGCAGTAGTAAAGAGAGTACCTTCGGTTTCAAGCATTATTTCCATTTCATATTTCGTGACAAATCCTGATGCCGGAGTGGGTATTCCTGTAAGTATTGGCCCTGTTGCTATGGCGGCATAACCTGTGGAATTGCTTGTCGTTCCTGTTGCCATTCTCAAAACACCAATGCACTTGTTTACTCCGATGGCAGTTTGATCGGCACTACTGTTTATCGTATAAGATCCGCCGTTTCCGTTTATCCCAATGAACACGCCACCAGATGCTGGTGTGGTTGCAGAAAATGAAGCCATTGTGAAGTCTGTTGAAAAAGACAGATCACACTGTGCAGTTGAACCCGACAGAGAATTATATCTGCTGATCTCGCCGTGCATGGTGTTTACACGACCAGAAAGGCTGTTTAGTGTCTGTACTCCATATGCCATATGCTCTCCATTCAACTAATGGTTGTTAGATGTCCTCTTTCGATGGGAAACTGAACACGGGTTGCAATATAATCAACAAGAATTGATGTGGATGTAGTTGTACTGGTTGTCTGCTTTTTCAACCCTACTCCTGTTCGAAGAATATCTGTTGTTGCCGATGGATAACGAGCGGTCGTTACGGCAGTGAGAACGGCACTTGTACTCGTTCCATCTGTAAGGTTTCTTGTTGTATAGGTTGTCGTGTATGCTCCAGCCGAATTCCTCTCCACATAGAGATATAATTGGTATATTTTATTTGCCGCAACAGTCATGCTAGTTGATGCTCTTTCTTCTGTTCCATCTTTTTTATGAACAATATACCAAACCGTATCACCGCCTGTGCTGCCCTGATCCCACTCAAAGTATACTCCATCAGTTGTTGCTGCATTGGTGATTGAATCAACGAATCCAGCGTGTATGCGTCCAGGAACAGCAGTGGTGAAAAGAGCGGTTGTGGCTAATCCGCATTCAAACTCGTATTTTGTCACAATTCCACTTGGAGGTGTTGGGATTCCCAGTATTGCAGTCCCAGAAAGAATGTTTGCATATCCCGTGGAATTGTTTGTGGTTCCAGTTGAAATGCGATTCACTCCAATTCCACGATTGGCATATGTTGTTAGATCTGCCGATTGTTTGACTGTTGTGCTTCCTCCGTTTCCTGTTGCCAGGATATATGTGGAACCAGAAGCAGGAACAGCAGTGGTAAAAGCAGCCTCTAAGAGATCTGTAAAGAAAGAAATATCCGCTTGGGCAGTGGATCCAGAAAGGGTTTCAAATGCCATTCTTCCAGATTCCAATAGCCGTGCATTTCCAGAGAGATCGTTGTATACTTGTACTCCGTATGCCATGATTCACCTTATACGATAGACCAATTGCTACCATTGCTCACAAGATCAATTGCAAGATACTGCTTGCTTATGGTATAGGTTGTGGAACCGTCAATTGTCTGTGATGATGTGGTATTCAAAAGAACACTTGAAGTAGTTGTACTCTTGACAGTGTACCTGTTTGTATTTGAGACTGCCGTGGGCATTGTAAGGGTCAACCCTGCCGTACAGACATAGACATAATCTGTTGATGCCGCCGATCCAGCAGAGGTGTTTGTGGATATGCTTGAAACTGAACGGGATATGCCTCCACCACCAGGAGTAGACCAATACATCAACCCGCTTGCCTGTGTTGTTAGGACTTGACCTGTTGCACCAGTTCCTGTTGGGAATGTGTTTGTATACACTCCTGTTGGATCTATAAAAGACACAGTTCCTTGAACTTCTACTGTTTCTGCTGAACCACTCGTCACAATCCCTATTCCTGCACTATTTCCTATATTTACCGTTCCGTCAAGATTTGTTCCAGCGGAAATAGTCATTATTGAAGCGGCATTGCCAGGAACTTCAACGAAACCTCCTGCGCTAACAGCATAGAGCAGAAGAGGCTTTGCTCCACTGCCTATCTGTAGTGTTTCGTTTCCTGATGTATAGACCAATCCATCATCACCAGAGAATCCTGCCGCCGAATGGTATTGGATATAACCTGCCGATCCTGCTGGAGAGGTTGAAGCGGCTGCTATGGTGTAGGTGTTTCCACTTGGGGTTATGGTGATGTTTGTTCCAGCAGAGATACCAACAGTACCTGTTGATCCATTGAGAGAGGAAACATAGTCACTAGAAACCGACCCTGTTGCTCCTGTTGCTCCAGTAAAAACAGATACCGAAGATGTGGCATTCCATGCAGTACCATCCCATGTCCAAGTGTTTGAACCACTTGTATAGATTTGGTTGACTGAAGGTGATGGGGGAAAATCTAATGGCATATTTTGTCTTTCCGTCTATCTATGGGTTATCCGTATCTTCGAACATGGGGCTGAACTGTGGTATTGCTGTTGGTGACGCTTGTTGTTCTTCCAAAAGTATCAACAACATCCCGTATTAGAGGAGTGTATATTCGTAAATTCTGCGGTCTGACATGGTGTGCCTTTACTCCTGTATAGAGTGTGGCGATTTCTGCTGTCGTTAGTTCTGCATCCCAAACTGCAAATTCAGCGATATAGCCCTCGAATGCCGGAGCAGCACCGCTTGACCAACTTCCACCAAGAATCCATGCTGTTGGTGTCGTAAGGGTCTTTGCTGTAGTATTTGTGGCAGAACCTCCATTGTTGAGATAGACCGTTCTACTTGTGCTTGATGCGCCCACTCCTGTAAGCATATTCCATTGGGAGGCATTATATGTTGTTGCTGTTGACGAATTTGCAACGGTTGTATCGAATGCAGAAAAGAGTGCCCGTGTTGTTGTTCCATTGAGAGCGAATCTAAAAACATGATTATCTGTGGTGTTGTGCATGGCTGCAATAATATTCACACCTCCAGCAACTGTTACTGGATAAAACCACATATTCATGGTGAAAGGATAAGAGAATCCTGATGAGAGTGTTCCATCAAGATAGGCAGTTCCCAAACCAGAGATATTATCAAATCCTATAGCCATCAGCCAACACTCCTTATCTCAACGGAAACCAACTGGGCATCTCCAGTCATATCATCGGTTCCAGATGTTCCGTCTGCATCACGGTATATCTTCAAACGGAAAGGCTCTCCCACGGCAACACTGTCGATTGTTGTTATGGTGATTTCAGTTGTTGTGATGATACCTGATGTGCCGTTTGTCGTGCTTCCAGCCGTTGCCGCTGTGTCAAAACTATCCGAATCCAAGTCGGTATTCATTCTTTCTATTTGAGCACCCCAACGACAGGTTCCGGTTGTTGCCGTATCAGCCATCCAATTGATTCGTATCTTCAAGCCGTTTGTCAGTATTGCAGTCTGCGGCATGATGCTCACGAATGTTGCAGACTCATCTGTGGTTGCATCAAATTCAAGAACCATGATGCCATTTCGGGTATCAATTGTTGCATAGTTTGATGCAGGAGGCTGATTTTCCAAAGGAGTAAATGTCAGGCTCATCAGATTTGGAGCAACAACGGTGCTGTTGAATTGGAGCGTATTTGTCGAAGAATTGTAGGTGACACCTGTCAATCCGTTTGATGATACAGGTTCCATCCATTGGGAAGAGTCTCCATCATTGATATAGACAAACTCCTTTCCTGTATCGGAATCAATCCAACGATCACCAACAGACGGCGTACCAGGAGCAGATGCCGCATAGGTGAATCCGCCGCCACCACTTGCCGTTGACGCAAAGGTAAATGTATTGCCACTCTTTGTTATGGTGATATTTGAGCCAGCATGGAGATTTACAGCACCTGTTGCTCCGCATATTCCAGCCACATAGTCAGATGCTGTGTTTAGGAGAGTTCCTGTCTTTAGGGGCATAGTTTGTACAGTGTTTGCAGTTTGATTTAGATTTGGTGCTAAATCTGCAAGAGTAAATACAGAAAATCCATCATCAACTATGAATCTAATCAAACCAGAAGATGGAAATTCTGGTATTGTAACAGGACTATAAATTCTCAATTGATTAGCAGCAAAACTAATACCAGTAGAATCAACAGTTAAATATGGAATTCCTGTGGTTGCACCATTGAAGATTGTGAATTTACCACTACTATTTTCTAATATTGTATTATAATTGCTTGTACCGGCTCTTCCTAATTGGATTCTTCCAACTCTAGAAGCACTTGCAGCAGGATTTGTATCATTTGCAACCACAAGACCAATACTACCTGTTGTTGTGCTGGTAATCTGTATGGTATTGCTTGAAGCAGATGCGGATATTCCAGCAGAAAAAACCTGTTGAGTTGAAAAAGTGTTGCCTTCGTTTGTTCTAGCAACATTGCCTATAGGACCCGTTATGCCATTTATTGAAATAACATAATCTGTTAAAAATGATGCAACAGTAATACCGCTACCACCAGCACTACCAAGATAAATTCTTTTATTTGTGGTATCTATAGCCAATTCATTTTCAACTAACCCACTTGCAGGATAGCCGTTACCACGCCTCGGTTTGATTGTTGCCATTCATGCTCTCCCATACCAATCATGGTTTTTTTGGATCAATAGATTTCACCGTCAAGGGCTTCGGCTGTTGCTCCGTCTATTTTCTTGCGTTTCTTTGCAGTATCTAGTTTGGATTGCAAAAGATCAACCTTGTTTTGGAGATCCTTTGCTTTTTCCATTTCGGCAAGCAATTTACCCTCCAAAACAAGGTTGACTGATAGCAAATCTTTACATTTTCTTTCCAAATAAGGAAGAATAACACTTTCATTGTAATTAGAATCACTCATAAAATATACTCCTTTACTGTATGTATCAGTAAGATCCTCCATCGACTAATGCCTCAAGAACAGCACAAGTAAGTGTTCCTGTTGCCACAGCATATGAAAGAGCAGTAGCACCAGCAGCATCAATGAGAAGAGCACCGGTTGTACCAGCAGCAGTCATACCAACAAGATAGAATGTTCCTGTTGTTTGTTCTGTGGAAATAACATTGACAGAATTTGTTGCATTTGTTGCAGATGAAGCATTGCCGCTCAAAGCACCAATGAAGGTTGTTGCTGTAATTGCATTTGACGATGCATTATAGCCTAGACTAGAATTATACTTCTGTGTTTGGTATGAATCGGAAGCAGTATTGACAAATGTCAAGAAACAAGTGGTGTCTGATGTATCGCTATTGACAAGTATTGTTTGTGCATTTGCGGCAGCAAAGGCAGTAAATCCTGATACAGTTGGATCACTCCATTGTGGAGCGGATCCAGAAGAAGTAAGAACACGATTTGCAGAACCTATTGACAAGAATGTAGTTGCATTTGCACTACTTTGATATGGAAGGCTTCCAGCGGCTCCACCATGAATATTTGTTGCATTTGTTCCATAGAATGCAGTAAATCCTGATGCGGTTGGGTCAATCCATGTTGGTTGAGTTCCAGAACCATTAGATTTTATTATATTATTAGAACTTCCAAAACCACTTGGAGATACTAGATTTCCGTCCCAGTCAGGCACAATGTGTCTTCTATTTCCTGTCAGAGTCGAAGTGATAAATCTTGTGTTATTTGCACCTGTTCCAAGGTAAAGACTACCAAAGGCAGCATCTCCAAGTGTTCCGCTGAATACTTCTGAACTGTTTGTAGCGGTTGTCAAGAATATAAACCGATCAGCACTATCATCATATCCAAAGAATCCAGTATTTCCGCCATTATAATTGAATTGAATACCACGATCTTTAGAATCATCAACACCGACAGTTCCTCCTAAAACTATAACAGGATCTTGAATTGTCACAGTTTCGGAATTTACTGTTGTGGTTGTTCCGTTAACAATAAGATTTCCGCCAACAGTAAGATTTCCTGTTGTGGTTAGAGAACCAGGAGCAGTAATGGCACTTGGAAGGCTAAGGGTAACAGAACCTGTGTTGAAATTAGCAGTAATTTGATTTGCTGTTCCAGTTATTCCTGTTACACCTGTATTTACAATTGTTATTGATTTATCTGGATGGGTTCCTGGTGTAATAGAAACTCCGCTTCCAGCAACAAGATCAACTGCACCTGTGACACCTTCAACTGAAGTAACAGCACCAGATGCAAGATTGTTGTCAACATATGCCTTTACTGCCTTTTGTGTCGGTAGTCTATCATCACTATTTGCTGTAAAGGTATTATCGGTGTCCACTTCTGCACCAACACGGACAGCAGTAGAACTGCTGTTTGTGATATAGAAAGAATTCTTTCCCTGTACGAATGCTGGTTCACCAAAGGTCAAACCTACTGGAGTGCTTGATGTTGTTGTTCTCCTGATTTTAATAATAGCCATTGTCTGATTCTCCGAAATTTTGTGATTTTATATGATTCTATGGATTATGTAGGTTTATCTCAATTTATCAGTATTCTTATAATTTATTCCAATACACCCTCTGCACCATAAAAGTCTCTTATTTTCACCAGAACTTAAGTGTACGCCACATTTCCTGACCAGTATGACGCATCACATACAGGTATTTCAACCCATCCGCAGTAGATACCACTTCCATTCTACTGCCAATTATAGCAGTGCTATGTGCATATGGAATTGATGTGGATGCATCTATTTCCATACTATCCAAATCAAGTTGATAAATACGATTCGTAGCATCTTTCGTGAAGAATAGAGAATCTGCTCCGTCGTAAGTATACATCGAACCAGTTGTTA
>Ga0078894_10000221_pt1 | contig 38094 bp, 36 predicted proteins | sample LauGreSu1BDMLBSD_2_FD_67506 | JGI IMG/M metagenome (GOLD analysis project Ga0078894, IMG submission 67506) | Freshwater lake microbial communities from Lake Michigan, USA - Su13.BD.MLB.SD (version 4) (version 4) | ecosystem: Environmental > Aquatic > Freshwater > Lake | place: Lake Michigan... | reverse complement strand
ACCGATCGTTGCTTGTAACTGATCTTTCATTTCTATCGAAGTAGGAGCCTTCTCTCTGCTGCCAGTGCGATTGACGGACTGATCCTTAAAGGGGTCGAAACTGAGAAGTTTGTCAGCACCCGATATTTGCGCTACTGATGCTTCTAAGTTTCCGACAGATTTTGCGGAAACACTTTGCGGAGAATTAATACCGTACAAAATCGAACTTTCGGATGCTGATTTATCGGCAGCGTCCGAAGCCAACTTAGCTACATCAAAGCGCACGGTATCCATGCCCTTCATCTGCTCGCCCATGACGGCAAAAGCATCAAATGTCGACTTCTTTAGGGCCCCGGGAGCATTGTTAGCGATATCTTCTGGACGCCAGTCGCTAGGCATTTCCAGCGGTTCGTCGTTCAGCACGATTCCATCACGTGGTTCGGCGATCACTTGAACAAAACGATCCATACTTAAAGCAGGTGCACTCAAGTTTGGATTACCCGATTGCGCCGCAAGTTGCATTTCGTCAAGACTCACTCCGAAATCTTCGGTCTGATCGTCACCTGTAAGTTGGCGCACAAGATTAGCAATTACGGCCGTTTCTTGATGAGCTCCCTCAATCTTGAGCGTAGGCACTGAATCGGTACGCGGTTGAACTAAATCTACAAGAGCCATTGGTTGAACATTCTGAACTTGCTGACCTGCGATCAAATTTGCAGCGTTTATGAGCGCTGCGGCCTGCAGGTTATTGTCGTCAATTATAGGACGATCCTTGCTCAAATCACCTAATTGGTTCGCTAACAGAGCTGGTGTCCATTCATTGGAAGCCTGAGACATACTGGAGTCTAATTTCATCGTATCGAGAGGATTTTTAAATGCACCTAACTTATTTGGTTCGGTTGGCATGATTTTTGGGTTTTTTGCTGATAGAGCTTGGGCACGATTCAAGTAGGGTAGCATGCCCTCTGCTAGCACGTTGCCTTTGAGAAGGCTTAACTCAGCAGTGACTTGTTGTGGATCGACCCCAATTGCCTTCAAAAAATCTACTGGCGCCATCATCTGGTCAGGCTCGATGCCGAGCTTCTGAACCTCAGTGATTAGGGTGACGGGGAGACCCAAATTTCGTACGAGGTTTAGTATCGAAGTTGGCTGACTCATGAACTGGGGTATGTCTTCGTGAGCCATCGCTTGGCTGAGGAATGGCGTATCCGCCACAATCGTCGGTATCTGCGACGGGTCCATGGCATCGAGGCGCCCAGAAATAAAAGCTACGCCTGGAGCGGCATCGATAGCGTCCTTAGTTGCTACCGCTGCGTTCTTCACGGTTTGGGATATCTTTTTAGGCTGATCTGCAGCTAAAGTTTTTTCCTTTTCAGCCGAATCCTTCGAATCGCGAGTGATTTTTCCTTGCCGGCTATCTCGACCCGCCTCGCGCTCAGGGGAGCGAGCTAGTTCTTCGGCGAAGCTGCGACCTCCCGTTTCCTCTCGTTTCGGTGCTGGGGTGACTGGAGGAGTTTTCGGTGCGGCACGAGTGATATCAGCTGCGGGTTTTGAGAACACAGGTACAGCTACCGAGGGATTGACTATGTCATTGGCCACGATAATTCACTCCGGGTGAAAGGAGAGAGATATGACTTAAGATCGGTGGGAAAAAACTATGGCAGGTGGCAAGGAGTAAGCACGAACTGTGCCAGGATATGACATCAATAAATTCAGCTGCTTATAAAGTGCGTGACGGGCATTAACTCGGCAATTTTAGCTCACGGTATGCTGTTCTTGCCTACCCAATCAGTAATAGCGTCGGTAAGCTCATCCGGCTTGTCTGCCGTAATTTCATGACCAGCTCCCTCAATCTCAACAACTTCAGCCACAGGGAGTAACTTAGCTAACTTCCTGCTGTTGATATTGGGCACAAACTGATCGTCAGATCCATACACAACCAATGTGGGAATTGAGAGGTTTTTTAGTCGCTTTTTAACTAGGAACCTCCCTGCCCCGAGCAGCTGTTTAATCACAGTAACTGCTCCAAATCCATGTAACTCAGCAATTTGTGCATAGGCTTTGGAAAGCTCAGATTTATGCACTGGGTCACATGAGGGAGACACCAACACGTCAACGAGTGACGAATGGAACCTTTCATCCCGATACCGCACGACTTGCGACAGTACCATCACACCCTTCGGAGATAGTCGCAAAGTGCCTTGGCCGGCGATACTCGTATTCATCACGACAAGCGATTGAACACGATCAGCAAACTTTAAACCAGTCGCAAGAGTAACCATGCCACCGAGCGATATACCCGCAATATGCGCTTTTTCAATTTGCAGATGATCCAATACTTTTATGACGTCGTCAGCATTCGCAAAAAGATCGTCACGCCATCTGTAACGCTGACTGGACAATCCCATCCCACGAAGTTCTATGGTGATTACACGTGCATGTTTTGCCAGTTGTTTTTCGTATCCAAGCCAATGCTTAACGGTACGACCCAACCCACGGAGCAATACAATGGGCTGCCCAGAGCCATGCACCTCGTAATAAAGAGAACCATCGCCAGATGCTACGATACCCACGTTCTTTACCTCTTATCTTCGAGGAACTGAACCCGTTCAGATAGCTTTCTAAGTTTAACCTGAAGTTCATCAACTTGTCGCTGAGTCTGACTTAATATTGAGTCTTCGGTTTTTTTAATGTCGGCTAGAATTCGATCAACTGTAACTTTTTGCTGAAGAGGCAAAGTTGAGCGCAACGCCTCTAGGTAGGCAATACTTTCCTGGGCACGAGCCAAGCCGAGCGACTTTGCTGCCTCTAGACGGATATTAAGTTCGCTGTCGCGAAGAAGCTCGGTGAGACGCTCGACGATCCGAGAGTGTTTTGCCTTGTTAACATGCGGTACTAATTTACCAAGTCCCTGGATAGCGCCGGCACGCGCTCTATAGGGGGTCTTTCCTTCCCAACTGTGCTCCAGCAAAAATTGTAAAGTCTCTTCCGATCTCGTCGCTCCAAGACTACGCAACGCTGCCGCCTGTTCTTGACCACTCGTACGCTCGGTTTTCGCCGCCGCAATCTCCAAAGTTTGAATTGGTGCATTTTCACGTTGTGCAGCAAGCGCACCATAGGCAGCCGCTACAGCCTGCGGACCGAGATCGCCACGACCAAGGCGAGCAATTACAGCCTGCTGAATGCGCTCATCGCGGTAACAAGCCGCTTTATCAAAGACTTCGGGTAACACCATTGGATCGCGTTCACTTCCAATAATGTCAACAATTGCGGTGAGCGCTAATTCGGAATTGGTATCCGCCAGTGCACCTAGCATCTCCTTACGGACACCCCAAAAGGTTTCACCACTGTAAGCCTTGATCACATCTGCAATATGCGACCTCTTGCCTGATGCACAAAGGTGCACGCTCGCTTGAATACGCCCTACAGCGTCAGGCGCATCCACGAGTTGCTTTTTTAAGAGCTTTTCGCCAGGATCAAACTCCAACTTGTGAAGAATCCTACCGCGCGGATCAAATCTAACCTGCTCGGGTTCATCAGCCATTGGTACATCAAAACTGTGCCGTGCTGCCGTTATTTTGACCTCACGAAGGTGTAATTCACCTTTGACTGTCCAGCCCAGCTCGGTAGTCAGTGTGAACGGGCTTGCATCCTTCTGGGCCTCAACTTGCTTTTGGGTGACCTCAAAAGTCCCAAGCTTCCGCTCTGCATCGTAACTAAAGCTCACTTTGATATCCGGATAGCCCGGTTTGTAAATCCATTGATCGAACAATTGCTGCAAAGAACGGCCTGAGTGCTTTTCTAAAACTCGTTGCCAGTCATGGGTCTCAACCACTTGCTCACGATGGGTCTGTAAGTAGTCGGTAACTGCACGCCAAAAAACATGGTCGCCAAGCTCCCAACGCAAGGTATGTAAGCGGCAGGCTCCACCGGGATAGAGATGCCGGTCATACATCTGCCAGGATGAAGTGAAGTTACGAGTTACCAATGGTCGCGCATAATGGTCATCGGCCTCAGTGAAATAGGCTTTGGCGTTGCAATAGAGATCATACCGCTGCTCGTCGCTGCCACGCTTATCCTCTAGCCAGCAACTCTCCATGTAAGTTGCCCACGATTCCTTAAGCCATGCGTGGGCAAAATCGCGACAGACCACTAAATCACCAAAATAGGCATGAGCCATCTCGTGGACGTTGACCTGGTCAACCAACCAAGTACCCTCGGCAGCGGAGCGCTCGGTCAACATGAACTGATCGCTCCAGCTCACCAGGGATATGTTCTCCATGGCTCCGCCAAACTCCGGAAGGGCAAATTGGTAGTATTTGGGGAAAGGAAATGGCACGCCCAATTTACCAGTAATCCATGCCAACATCTCACCAGTGCGACCAAAAGTGCGCTCGAGATCGCGCGGCGTAAAGTCTTTACAGGCGAAATAAGCAATCGGAATTCCGCAAAAATCGCCATCGCCAAAACGAACTAAATCACCAACAACAAAACAGATTAAGTAACTTGGACAGCGCTCCTCAAGTCGCCACACGGCGGTCTTTTTACCGTCCTCTTTGATCTCTTCTGTGATCAATTTACCGTTCGCTAAGATCGTAAAGTTCGCGGCCGCCGTAATATTAAATTCCAGAGATGTACGAACGTTAGGTAGATCTACACATGCTAACCAGTACCGGGCCAGCTCGGTTTCGTGATCGGTAGCCGCGAAGTAGGGCTTCAGGGGCTCCTTGGCCGTCGGCTTCATGAAGAAGAGCCCGCTCGCCGGTTTTTCGACGCGATACCTGACTTCAATCATACGATGTTCGTCGATTACGAAAGGATCATTCCATGTGATGGTGATTTTGGCAGAGTCGTAAGACCATTTGACCGGAGCGTTAGCTAGGTCACGAACTTCAAGGTCCAGGAAATCGACTCCATCGAGTACCAGGGTCCTCACGCCAGCAGTTCGTCCGATAACTGTATGGACCACCCTGAAGGCCCCCTGCTGGCCATCTAGGTCAAGATTAGCCCAAATCTTGGTCGCAACCGGTTCTATCTCCAAATTTGGCGGGTAATGAGGGGCTGCGGCAGCGCCGCCAAAGTCGCCTAGCGCCGCCAATTGCCCCAGTCCACGCCGGCAGTGACAATTACCCTGGTGACCGAAACCCCGCGTGACGCCATAAGAAATTGACATCGACCTCATGCTCCCCGATTTTGTTAAGGTAACTTGATTGTCTATTTGCTATACCGCGGCTATTGCGCGGGTGTCCATGCTTGGGTACTCGAATGGGGTGCTGTCATGGGATTCCAGTTGACAGAACCCGCTTGATTAGTCAAATATGTGACCCTTCGCGAGGGGTATCCAGTTTCGGAGGAAGTTTCCTTATGTACGCGGTGATCGTGGCCGGCTCCCGGCAGTTTAAAGTAGAGCAAGGTCAGACTCTGACCATCGACCGGGTCCCTGGTAACCCTGGCGACAATTACAAATTCGACCAGGTCCTCATGGTTGGTGGCGAGACAGTTAAAGTCGGTGCTCCGACTGTAGCTGGTGCTTCGGTTGAAGCAACCATCAAGAGCCAAGGTAAGGGCGAAAAAGTCACTGTATTCAAATACAAACGCCGCAAGAATTACAAGCGCACGCAGGGTCATCGGCAGCCGATTACCGTGCTTGAGATCAAAGCTATTCACGCTTAAGCGGGACGAATTAAGAGGGCGAGACCATGGCACATAAGAAAGCCGGTGGCAGTACAAAGAACGGTCGTGATTCCAATCCCCAGTACAGGGGCATCAAGGTCTACGGTGGCCAAAGCGTTACCGCTGGTAGCGTGCTAGTGCGCCAGGTTGGCGGCACTGTCAAGCAAGGCGTCAACGTTGGTGTTGGCCGTGACTTTACGCTCTTCGCACTGGTAGATGGTACCGTTAAGTACGAGACCATCGCTGGTAACCGTAAGCGCGTGAGTGTACACCCCCACGCCTAATCAGCTGGGGTTTTTCAGACAGCTACGATGGCCTAGCCTGAGTTTCTTGTGAACAGTACGGCTAGGCCTTTTTTACAAGCAGACAGATATTCCCGCCGTTTTTACAGCTGACTTCCCACTGGCCAGATTCTTAACCTAGTAATTCCGCAAGCGACAAACATCATGAAGTTTATCGATAGCATTGAAATTCGGGTAAAAGCCGGTCGAGGCGGCGATGGTATCGTCAGCTTTTTGCGCTCCAAAGGTAAGCCTAAATTAGGTCCGGATGGCGGCGATGGTGGCACTGGCGGCGCCGTGATCATGGTCGGGACCCGACGCCTCAACACTCTGAGCTCACTCCGTTTTCGTGCAATATACAGCGCCCAAGACGGCGGCAAGGGCGGTAGCAATCGCTGCCGCGGCAAGTGCGGCGACGACCTTTTAATTCCGGTACCAGTCGGAACAGTGGTATTCGACGAAGCCACCGGCGAGAAAATTGGGGAATTACTCGATGAGGGTGAGGAGCTGCTGGTGGCAAACGGTGGCCGCCACGGCTTAGGCAACATCCATTGGGTGAAATCTACCCATCAAGCTCCGGAAGAATTCCGCCCTGGCGGCCCGGGAGAAGAGCGGGATCTAAAGCTTGAACTCAAGCTGCTAGCCGATGTGGGTTTAGCTGGATTCCCTAACGCAGGTAAATCAACTTTGCTAAGTCGGGTCAGCGCTGCGCGACCGAAGATTGCAGATTATCCATTTACCACACTTGTCCCCAATTTAGGGGTCGTTGAGCTGACGAGTGACGACTATCAACAACGTGCCTTCGTCATGGCTGATGTTCCAGGACTAATCGAGGGAGCAAGTGAAGGACGGGGCCTAGGATTACAGTTCCTAAAGCATCTAGAGCGCACTAGCGTTATTGCTTACATGATAGACGTCTCTGACGCTGAGAGGTCGCCGGCTGCTACCCTAGAGATCCTTCAAGATGAGTTGAGTAGTTTTGGCCCAGATCTAGCTACCAAACGTAGTCTAGTTATTCTGACAAAATGCGAGCTTATTGACTCCGAGGCTCTGCAACAAGCTCAAGCAGAGTTGGCAGCTGTTGGCCACGAGGCTTTAGTCATTTCAGCAGTCACTGGGCAAGGTTTGACAGCACTTAAAGATCGACTTTACGCTCTAGTTAGCGAGATCAAGATGCAAAGCGCCCTAACTGCGGAACCAGCGGAATCTTATGAGTCGCCAAGCAACCCATACTGATTCCTCTCCGGAGGTGATCGTATATGGTGGCTCATTCGACCCACCACATAATGGTCACGTGCAGATGATTGAGGCGGCCATGGGTCGATTTCCCGCGGCGCAAATTGTTGTGGTCCCAGCATACGCACCATCGATTGCGGGGATGGGGACTAAAGCAGTTGTAGCTTCATTTGTGCAAAGGCTGGCGATGGCAAAACTCGCGTTTACAGGAATCGCACCAAAAAAGGTCACCGTTTCGTCGGTTGAACAAGAATTGCCAACGCCAAGTTATACCATCAATACACTTCGCATTTTGGCCACCAATACTGGCGCAATGCGTCTAGCTTTGTTACTCGGACAGGATCAATTTGAGGCCCTACCTAAGTGGCATGAGCCCAAATCTATCTTGAACTTATCGGATGTCATTGTCGTTCCTAGAGTAAACGACAACTCTAGTAGTGAAACGCTAGTAGAAGTATCTGCAAAAGTAGGCAATGCGCTCGACCTTGGCCTTGATTGGAACGATGCTGGCGATTGTGCAACGACCATAGATGGGTCCAACATCCACATACTCTCAAGCCCTGTATGCCCTGCGAGTAGCTCTGATATTCGAAATAAAATCCGGTCCGGAGACCAAGTACCGGCAAATTGGCTTCCTGTTTCGGTACGGCATTACATCGACAAAAATCAACTCTATCGACATAGCGAGGTTAACTCATGAACTCTCTTGAGATTGCACGGCTAGCTGCTGAAGCGGCGTCGGACAAAAAAGCTCAACGTATGGTGTTACAGGATTTGAGGGGGTTATCAGACCTCTGCCAATACCAGTTAGTGTGCTCAGGTGATAACGATCGCCAGACAAGGGCCATTGCTGACTCCATAGAGGAGCGCTGTAAGAAGTTAGGCGTTCGACCTGTCGCAGTCGAGGGTAAACAAACTGGCAACTGGATCCTAATAGACTTTGGCTCGGTGCTTATTCATGTATTCCTCGAGGGCCTCAGGGATTTTTATGCTCTTGAGAGCTTGTTCCCAAAGGCAAAATTTGTGCAACTACCTACCTTAGTTCCAGCGACCGCACGCACCGTGGCGGCTACCGAGCCCTCGGCTGATGATCGCGAGGACCTAGTTTGAAGGTTCGAGTCATCAAGCTCGGCCGCATCGCCTATCCCGAAATTAAGCAACTTGGCGATATGTTCATTAAACGCTCGTGGCCACTAGCAAGGCCCGTACAGATCGAGAGTTTAGAGCTTAAGGAAGACGCAAATGTTGAGGCGGTATTAGAGAAGCCTGCCTGTAGCCACCCATTGATTGCTTTAGACGAGGGTGGACAGGAGTGGACTTCTCTAGGCCTTTCGGACCGGCTTCAGCAGATGTTTGATGATCCCGCAATCAAGTCGATATCATTTTTAGTTGGTGCTCCACACGGGCTCACAAGTGAACAGCGGCGCTTAGCCAAGTTCATTTGGAGCCTATCAAAAGTGACTATGACCAGTGACATGGCCTGGCTTCTGCTGTGCGAGCAAATCTACCGTTCGGTAAACATACAAAAAGGCACCGGTTACCATCATGCCTAAGCGACTCAGATTGCTGGGTAACGCTCGAGCAAAGCTTTGTGCCTAGCCAATAGTTCTTGGACACGCTTGAGCTCGACTTTATTTTCTGGTCGCCCATCTTTTTTAAGTGAGGTGCCCACTATGAAGCCTGATGAATAGGGCATTAAACCTTCGATCGTATCAAGCGATACACCACTACCAATTAGTACTGGCGCCCTTTGGGCTGCGTCTCGTACCAATTTGAGTTTGTTAATATCTACGGCTGCACCCGTACCGCTTCCCGAGACGATAACAGCATCAGCCAATCCACGTAGGATTGTGTCCTTAACTTCATCAGCTAAAGGCCTAGCTGCAAGAGGAGCTGAATGTTTGACATCCACGTCAGCCAGAATCCTGACCTTGTTTGCGCCAGTGGCTGCTTGCTCGCGAAGCAGAACATCCGCTATGCCACCGATAACCCCTTGATCAGTGACCCTAGCCCCTGTGAGCACATTGACTCGGATAAAATCGGCTCCCGCTGCGAGAGCAATCGCCAATGCGCTGACTCCGTCGTTGCGCAGAACATTTATCCCAAGAGGCAGCGTTACCTTCCTCTTAACTTCAACGGCAACTTTAGTCATAGCCGCGACAACCGTAGCCGATACTCGCCCCGGAAGAAAAGGAATGTCTCCAAAATTCTCCATCATCAGCGCGTGACAGCCACCGGCAGCCAAAGTCTCTGCATCCTCTAGTGCACGCCCTACTACCTCATCAAATCCGCTATGAGCGCGAGGAGCCCCTGGTAAGGCACCAAGATGGATCATACCAATGATAGGCTTTACCCGTAGTAGGTCATCAAAAGACTTTTGTTTCGATCTCATACTTCTCACCGCGGCAAAAACGAATTTAGATCCCCGAGTAACGAATCGCAAACAGATGCCAAAACATCGCTAGCGGTCCGACTCTATAGGCTATATCCGCCGATGAAGCAACGCCTGCTAAGGTAGCGGCCGAACAGCAGGTGGCAACCACCGCCCCTCTAGAATCGCCTCTGAAGGCCAGTAGGCTCTCAATATTAAATTGAAATTAGCCCTCGGTGCGGGCAACCAGTTGGATTCAGGGGTACCAGGAGGGACCTCGGAGGCGATAAAGACATCTAGCGATCCATCGGGATTGTACGCCAAGGAATCACGTCCACCGAGGGCAAACCGGGAAAGTCTATTGGGAGCGAAGAAGTGCGAGCTATCATAGAGAGTTACTGACCAGAAGGCATAAACTGGTGGGGTCTGCCCCGGAGAAAAATGAAGGACATAAGCCTGATTCCCATTTAGGACTCTGCCATTACTATCCACCTCGGTATAAGGATAAAAAGTGTCGGCGGCCACACTGGCACCAAGCCCCATTCTTGCTGCTACGGCGCGCTCCATGTAGCGAGAACCGTAAGATCCAAGCAAGTAACTAATCACCCAGCCGTTATTATCACTGCTGCTTGTCGACAAGGCGGCATGGTCAATCGCTGCAAGTGCCTGCTGACGCCCCTTCTCAACGGCCGCCCAAGTATTCGCGTCTAAGCTCTTAGGGTCAAAATCCTGACCCACGACGATGCCCAGTGGTTCAAGCCGCCTGACGATACCTGCATCAGCGGCCGCCGGTGGATTTGCCCGTATTGCTTTAGCAAATCGGTCAAGAAATGCATGAGCATCCATCCTTGATAACGCCTCTACCGGCGGAACCTCAGACGGAGCCGCCACAGATGCTGGCCACTCGACAGGTCCAGGCCTAGCCCCTGCTAGCCATGCACTTAGCTTGGTCAGCGCAAAGCCATCTTGAATCTTATTCACCGGGGGAATGTCGGCAAGACCGTCACACTGGGTGCGTCCGACTATCCAGACCATGTTTGTGGGCGACTGAATAGCCTCGGTGTCTTGCGGCAAATCACCTGCCCAACCTGGACCAATGATGGCATAAGCACCGGTCTTGGTCCCAGTAGTGCGCTTACCTAAAGTCGCAAATACATTGGTCCAGGCGTCCATGATAGGCATCAAATAATAGCGACTATTGGTGTCAGGAACGCTCAAGATTATCGGTTCCTGGCGCAAATCCAGCCAGGCCAGTGAATAAAGTGCGTCAACATTGGGACTGACTATGTCCGTCATAGAGTTATCGGATAACCGACGGACATGGGCGAACTCATTCATCGGCGCCCGCCCGCCTGTTGGTCGCTCAACCGAGGTCATCAGTTCCTTGGTCAGCTCCATGAGGACTAGAGGATAGGCATAAATAACCGCCTCCTCCATCAGCCGCGAGGCCTCTTGGTCTCCTAAGGAGTGAGTGACGACTTCAGCCTCTGAGCTAGCGACTGCTACTTGGCCGAGGGCCAAAAGAGATAACAGCCAATACTTCCCTAATTCGAGGGACAAACCTCTCATAGGACCACCCTCCAGGCGCAGACTTTGTTCGCGCTATGTTATTCCTAATATCTAGCGGTACATCGACTTTGGTCTGGTGGCAATAGAGACTGTCAATCGACCGGGACTACCGCCCGCACAACGAGAGCCTGGTTAAACTGGAAGCACCCCCGGTCGACACCCAAGTCTTACCCAAAACACCAAGGCGTAGCGAGTGACATGCACTTGCTACGCCCTGATGTCATTCTTACTCGTCATCGGAGGGGGGGAGGGGGAGGCCAAATTTACCGAGGTAAATCCTTGGTGGTCTCGATAATCTTGCTTACGAGACCGTACTCGACCGCCTCTTGAGCATTCATCCAGTAATCGCGGATGGTGTCCTTCTCAACTTTATCAATAGCGGTACCGGTCTCTTTGGAAAGCAGCTTGTTGATCTTCTCGCGAGTCTTCAAAATCTCGCGCGCGGTTATTTCCAAATCAGAGGCCTGACCATACACCTGACCAGGGATCAAAGGTTGGTGGATCAGGAATTTGGCATTAGGCATCGAGAAACGGCGCTCTTTTTTAGCCGCTACATTGATAACGGTAGCAATACTTGCACATAGCCCCGTGTTGATGATGGTGACCGGTGAGCTGATGAATCGAATTGTATCAAAAATGGCGAAACCGCTATTTACCTCACCACCGGGACTATTGAGATAGAGAGTAATAGGTTCGCCTGGTTTGTCATGTTCCAAGGCAAGAAAGTCCGAAATATAGCGCTTAGCCGTCTTAGCCGTGATGGCCTCAGAGATGAAAATGCAACGACGCTCGAGCAATTTAACTTCGGTAAACTGATCGGCCATGGCATCGGGCAACCCAGCCATATAGTTCGGATCCGTGGAGCTACCGCCTGAAGTTACTATGTTGGACATTCGGCAATCCTCTTTTTGGCTATGGTTGTTCGCGAAGGTACCGTTTTAGGGTCCTCATGCACAGGTAACTAGTTTAGAACGAAAAGGAAATTAAGGTAAAGTCCTGACGGGGAAGCGGCTTCAAATCAGGCTTTGAGGGTCGACATCGATGCGCATCCTCATATCTCCGCCCAGCTTTTGAAAGTCGCGCGCGAACCAGCTCACCACGGCCCGCAGTGGGGGAACCTGGGGGCTACTAAAGATTAATTGCCGTCGATGCCTCCCTCTGATGGTTTCGATGGGCGGAATAGCTGGGCCAAGCATCCGCACCTGACGGAACAAGTCGGGTCTACTAGCGGAACCTCTTTCCAACCAAGACTCCATCTCCGCTACTAGCTTGTTCAACCTCTGCTCATTAGTTGAATTGATCTCAATCGCAATCATGCGAGAAAACGGGGGGTAGGCGTGGATCTTCCGAAACTCTAACTCATGCTTAACAAAGGCAGCATAGTCCTGATTTATCGCGGCTGAGAGAACCTCGTGCCCCGGTCGCATGGTTTGCATAATCACGCGGCCAGAAAGCTCTGCTCGACCAGCCCTCCCTGCGCTTTGAACAAGTAACTGAAAGGCTCGCTCTCCCGCACGAAAATCAGGGAGACCCAGCAGCTGATCGACTTCGAGCACCACGATTAGCGTCACATTGGGAAAATCATGACCCTTAGCCAGAATCTGAGTTCCAACTAAAATATCGATTTCTCCTGCACGAAATTTTTCTAATGTCGCCGGTAGCAGATCCCGATCGATGACGGCATCTGAATCGAGTCGCACGATGCGAGCAGTTGGCAGATACTTTTTTAATGCGTCTTCAGCTTTTTGGCTCCCGTACCCTATTGCAACAAATTTTTGCTCGGGATGCTCAGCCATTAAGGCCGCGACGGACTGACTAGAATCGCAGTAATGACAACGCAGCACGGTGCTTCGTGCGTGCAATGTCATGCTAATACTGCACTGCGGACAAACGACCGGCTTTTTTTCATAAATTGAGAACAAGTAATATGCGTAGCCACGACGATTGACTAATACGATGGCCTGACGCCCTGCGGCCAAATTTTCATGTAAAGCTGATACCACCTCTGGTTGCATCGGAACTTCGGCATCATCAGCCGTGACTGCTGACATAGATTGACGGCCGTCGCCGCTACTAATGAGCAGCCCGCTCCGCCGCTGTGTTTTTTGCTCAGGAACAACAACACTCACAGTAGGAAGGGGGCGACCGGTGGCCCTCTCTAGCATCTCGATTAAGGTATAGCGCCCACTCAAGGCATTTTGATAACTCTCAAGTGACGGAGTCGCACTTCCAAGCACGACTACTGCCTTCTCCATCCGCCCGCGGAGCACCGCAACGTCACGTCCATTGTAGGTTAAGCCGCTACTTTGTTTGTAACTCGCATCGTGCTCTTCATCGACGATGACGAGACGAAGATTTTTGAATGGTCCAAAGACCGCAGACCTTGGACCGATAAGAATGCTAGCAGACCCAGCTCTCACGCGATTTAGTTGTGCCCATCGATCACTATCCGACATTGCTGAGTGCACAACAGCAACTCGCCCCGGAAATCGGCGCGTAAAAATTCGGGTCATCTGCGGCGTTAACGAAATCTCTGGGACCAGTACGAGCACCTGACCCTCGGCAGATTCCTCGCTAAGTATCTCAGCGATGAGACGCAAATAAACTTCAGTCTTTCCTGCCCCTGTTATTCCATGAAGCAAAAAGGGCTGAGCTTTACACGGATCAGCAAGTGCCGCACGAATAGTATCGACTGCATTTTGCTGAATTGGCGTTAAGCTAGGGATGACAATCTTCTCGTTATTTCGATCCAAATTGTCACTTTCGCTGTAGGCCTCATCACTTTTGCGTACCGAGATCGATGCCCCGACATCGACCGTGATAAAACCACGTCGCTTCAATGCACTAACTTTTGCCGTTTTAGTGTCTACACTGGTATCTAACAGAAGCTTCTTAAGCCGTAACTTGGCGGTGGTCGCAGCAACCTCCGATTTCTTGACACCAAATACCGCCAGCAAAATCCGCCCTAAATGTGACGAAGGATCTGCTCGTTCCTGAACACCTAAATCAGTGAGACGCAACTTTTCGCGTTTGGTCTTCTTGTTTGCGGCGGGCAGCATGCTGCGCAAAACTTCACCAATTGGATGCATGTAGTACTGCGACATCCATTTAGCGATCTCAATCACCACTCCACTGTACACTGGTTCGGAGTCGAGAATTTCAGCGACATCTTTCAGAGCAAAGTCACGAGACTGGTCTGGATCATAAGGAGATGATGCCAGAACTACTCCCACTACCCTCCTTGGCCCGAAAGGAATTAGCACACGGCAGCCGGCGGATACTGGTAAGGCTGCCTTGTAGGAGAAAGTTTGCGCCAGGGGGCTGGGGACTGCCACCTCTATCTGGAACATAATTACCCGCAATCATTGCTTAATTAAGAATCTTCGCGGCTAGGGCGTATGTCACTTGTCGGCCAAAAGCAGTTTACTCGCCTAAGTTTATAAAGCTAGGGACATTCGCTCTTGCTCCTTTGTCTCTTCTGTTGTAGTTTTCCCGACTCTCGCAGGGTTTATCAGCGTGTGGTGCAGACCTTTATTCGGACGGCCCAGAAACCCTAACAAACAGAGTTCCATTAGTTGCTGGAGGCTGCATGGCTCCGAAGACAGGTAAGAAAAAACGTCGCCGCTTTATGTTGCGCAGGAAGCGCACACTCGATCCGACTACTCCGATCGATTTCAAGAAGCCTGATACACTCAAGCGCTTCATAACAGATCGCGGCAAGATCATCCCACGTCGTATCTCTGGTGCGACCGCTAGCCAACAGCGAGCGATTACTACCGCTATCAAGCGCGCTCGTTACTTAGCGCTGCTGCCGAGCTCGGTATCGCATCGCCCTGAGCGCGGCTTCTCCGGAGAGATGGCTGCAGCGAATGCTGGCGGCGGTTTCCGCGACGGCGGTCGTGGACCGGGTGGACCAGGCGGTCGCTTCGGTGACCGTGGTGGACGCGACTTTGATCGTGGTGGACGCGACTTTGACGGCGAGGGCTCAGAAGGCCGCGACGGCAAAGATGATGATGATTTTGGCGGCCGGGAGGACTGAGCCCATGTCGAGGAAGTGCCTTAGTGGCAAAGGAATTCAAGTGGGTCACCGTGTGTCCCACTCCAACCGCAAGACCAACCACCGCTTTTTGCCTAATCTGCAAAAAAAGCGTTTCTGGTCGGACGAGCAAAAGAAGTTTGTGACGTTGCGAGTTAGCACGGCTGCGATTCGGACGATCGATAAGATTGGCCTAGACGCTTTCCTGCGCCGCGTAACACCAGCAGTTGCTGGTTAAGGAGGTACAGTCATGGGTCGTGGAGATAGTCGCCGCAGTCCTCTATCGCGCCGCCGTAAGGCTTGGCGCCGTAAGAAGTTGCGCCTTCGCGCTAAAGTTGAAGCTGCTAGCAAAGCAAGCAGCCCAGCTGTGAAAGCGAAGAAGAAGTAATTAGTCGTTGTTGATTCTTGGAAGGCATCTGTGCACAACAGATGCCTTTTTCTTTTGAATCGAATTAACGGCTGAGGATGGCGGGGTTAGCGCGACCTCAGGGACTGATGCTTGCGCCATGATTTTATTTGGTGCGCGGCACCCTGACCCATTACTGCATGGAAACTGGCCCACGCGAAGGCAGCAAGTGTGACACCATTGGTGCTGAGATGCCTTAGGCGTTGTAACCGCCGCCGCAGATAGCCCGCATTAGCGGCAAGTGGCTGATTTTTAAATTCACTTAAGGCAACTGCTGAGGTCATCACGCAGGCCATAAACATATTACCCATGGCGTGAGTATTAACTCTCTTATCCTCGAGCGCCTGCATAAACCTTTTAGTAGTGTGGCTATCAAACCCAAGCATCTGAGCCTGAACTTGGGCATAGGCCTCTACCACCCGGTGTGGTTCGATCTTTGCTAGCTTCATCAGAGCTTCGTTAGTGACTGCCACGGCCTTTTCAATCTTGCGGGCTAATTCTTCCACATTGGCGAAGGCTGGGTCGTTTTCCCAGGGCGACATAGGGGTAGCTCCTCAATATCCGAGTAAGTCCAGACTCCAGATTGCAGCCTAGCAAATTGCGCCGACTTAGCCAGGCAGGTTTTGCCGCGTTAAGTCCGTCTCCATCGCGCCGATGAGGTAGCAAGCGTACCTGTACGACAAGGAGGTCTCAGGATGCAAAGGTCTAGAACGCTTTCCCGTATCAATTTATTCTTAGCTATCTCACTGTCACTTTTTGCCACACCTATTCTGGCTGATTCACCGGCTTTGACCTCTGTGTCAGAGGCGTGGATTACAACGTCCCATTTGGGTTTCTCAGTCAATGACCAGTCGTCTACAGGCTTCAAGATGACCGGTGGCACCATGGCGATATTAGACTTAACACGTCCAATTGGCCGCAACATTGAACTAGGTCTCCGCACAATAGCCAGTGGAGCCCAAGCAAAAACTCAAGAATTTTATAGACTAGGAGCTGGTCCGATGGCCGCGTGGCGGTGGGACAGCAAATGGAATATCCATGGGGCTATCACCAATTTTAACGAAACTGGGCTCAAACCAGGGGCTGACCTTAGCTACCGGTCCACGGGTTTGCAGTACATGATCGGCTGGGAACGAATTTGGCAGATCGGTAAACGGGTTGAGGCCGTGGCCGGTAACTTTTTAAACTACCATGCGGGTAACGTGTCTGATGTTGCGAGTGTTCGAGGACTACAAGCTGATCCACGAGGCCTCGGCTCAATGCCAACTAAGAACTTTGGTATTTCGCATGGCGCTGAATTCGCCATACGCCTCAGCTTGTGAGGACTGCGCTTGACAGTGCGGGGAGGTCTTGCTAGAAGCAGACACTTCGCAATTGGGCCCGGCATCTTCAATTAGCCGGTCTTTAGGGCAGTTATCCTAGCGTAGCCGAGAGGGAATCTGTGGCACATCATAAGTCAGCTATCAAGCGTATCCGTCGCAACGGCCGGGCAAAAGTCCGCAACAGCCAGTATCTTTCCGCAGTTAAAACTGCTGTTAAGAAATTCCGCCAGGCGGTACTTGGTGCAGGTCAAGGCACATTCGAGAAGACTGAAGTAAGACCGCTCTTTGTTAAAGCGCAAGCCGCTTTGAGCAAAGCTGCAACTAAGGGCGTACTGCACGGCAACAATGCCTCCCGCAAAATCGGTCGCTTAGCAGCCATGTTGCGCAGCGCAGAGGCTGGTCAAGTTGCTCAGGCAAACGTTAAGGCTACCAAGAAATCTGCCGCTGCACGTCGTGCAGAAGCTTCTGCCGATGCACCTGCTGCTAAAGCCAGCTCGACTGCCGCTAAAGCCAGCGCGACTGCTGCTAAGAAACCTGCGGCTAAAGCTAAGGCTAAAGCTAAGAAGTAAATTAATTTGCAACTCAGCGCCCATTCTCGAGTAGTCTACTCGAGCGCGGGCTTAGCTGACATTAGAGGCCGGGCCTGATGTTTATTTGTCAGGGCTTGGCTTTTTCTTTTGCTTTTGCTGCGACCCAGAGAGCCTCTAACTCGTGACGAGTGGCGTCTCGCACGTCTATGGCTTTTTCTGCAGCAATGGCCTCTAGAAGCTCAAATCGACGTATAAACTTTTGATTGGCATCGAGTACGACGACTTCTGAGTCTAGGTCTAGGTGGCGGGCTAATTGCGCTAGTGAGAAATAAACGTCACCCAACTCCTCTGCTACCTTTTTAGGGTCGAGACGGTTTTGCTGTAATTCTTGCTGCAGCTCGTCAATTTCCGCCCGGACCTGCGACAACACCTCTGCCGGTGAGTCCCAGTCGAAATTTATCTTTGCAGCAATCTTGCCAATTTTATGAGCCTGGGACAATGCAGGGTAATGGGATTTAGCTTCCGTGAAGATGCCTTTACGAGGATCACCTGATTTATTTTCACCTCGCTTAATTTGGTCCCAGGCCTGCCGAACTTCGTTTGATGTTATGCCCTCGTGTGAGGCATCACGGGCAAACACATGTGGATGACGACGACGCATCTTTGCATCGATAGCCTGGATGACCTCTACCAGCGAAAAACTGCCAGTATCTTTAGCAACTTGAGCGTTAAGCACAACCTGCAGCAAGACATCCCCAAGTTCGTCACGAAGTGCCGCGACTTTGCCCTCGCGCATGGCTTCAGCGGCCTCGTAAGCCTCCTCAATCATATAACGCCGTAAACTCACGTGATCTTGCTGTAGGTCCCACGGGCATCCACCCTCGGGATCGCGAAGCTTGGCAATCGTAAGGCAAAAATCACTGATGGCCTGCTGCACAGCTTCTAGATTGGGGGATTTCGCTTTAGCAGAAAGAGTAACTCGCTCAGTCATAACTGACTCACCTTCCGCTTAGTTACGAGGCTCGGCAAATATTGCGGATTGGTGGGCAAGCCGAGAAGATCAATCACAGTATTGGCAACATTGGCCAAAGTGCGCTGGCTCAGATCTGCTAATTGCCATGATTCTGTACCTTTTCCATAAATCACCAAGGGCACTGGCGCCAAAGTATGCGAAGTCTTGGATTTCGGCCGCTTGCTTCCTGGCTCCTGCCAATTCGGATAATCGACCTCTTTGCCGTCAAACATCTCATCAGCGTTACCATGATCGGCAGTAATAATCAGGATAGTCCCAGATGTGTCCGCCGCCGCCATTAAGCGGGAAAGCTGCACGTCTACGGTCTCTACCGCGCGAATCGCAGCTGATAAATCACCTGTATGCCCAACCATATCACCATTAGCAAAATTGATCCGACCAAAGTCAAAGGAACCCTCAGTCATCTTAGCGATAGTGACATCGGCGATGGCTGCCGCCTTCATCTCTGGCTTGTCGACAAACTCACTGGCTGGATCGGATGTAACCTCAACATAATCCTCGCGGGAAGGGTCAAAAAGGCCACTCCGATTGCCATTCCAGAAATAGGTGACATGCCCAAATTTTTGCGTCTCGCTGCATGCAAACTGTCGTACGCCAAACTTCAGTAGATACTCTGTAAGTGGGTGATCGATGGCGGGAGGAGCAACAAGAAAGTGCGGCGGTATGTGCAAGTCGCCGTCATACTCCATCATTCCGGCATAAAATACCTTTGGAACACGCCCGCGATCAAAATAGCTGAACTCCGTTTCAGTAAAGGCGCGCGATATTTCTATCGCCCTATCCCCCCGGAAATTAAAGAAGATGACAGCATCCCCATCGCGGATCAGGCCAACAGGCTGGTTATCTCGCTCAATCACAAAAGCAGGCAAATTTTGGTCGGTTAGTTTTGGGTCCAACCGGAATGTGGCGATGGCGTCTTGAATCGAGGCAAAGGCATGACCCTTGCCGTGAACATGGGTCTCCCACCCTCGGCGCACCATATCCCAGTCAGCGTTATACCTATCCATGGTGATGTTCATACGCCCGCCACCGGAGGCTACTTCCACATCAAACTGTCCGTCTCGCAACTCATCAATCACCTGCTGCAAACGCTCGATATAACGCTCTGCAGATGTCTGCCCGACATCTCGGCCATCTAATAGGCAATGAATCCGCACTCGACGAACTCCGTCTACTTTAGCCTGACGCAGCATGGCAAAAAGATGCTGCTCGTGGGAGTGGACATTGCCGTCTGAGAGAAGCCCCAAGAAATGTAGCGTGTGATCTCCGGATTTTACCTGGGAAACCGCTTGGCGCCAGACCTCTCCGCGAAAAACGGAGCCCTCCGCCATGGCAATATTCACCAGCTTCGCTCCTTGAGCAAATATCCGCCCAGCACCAAGGGCATTATGACCCACCTCACTGTTACCAATATCATCTTCCGAGGGCAGACCCACGGCAGTGCCGTGGGCTTTGAGTGTAGTGCTAAGGGGCATAGTCAAGAGGCGCTGAAGCGTCGGCGTCCGCGCCAGAGCCACAGCATTACCAAAGCGGCTATTTCTAAGCCCAATCCCGTCCATGACCACGCAAAGAACACGGTGCTCGATCTTTGCCATCGAAATCTACCCCTCGTCTGATTTTTATTTTTTTGGCACAAGGCCAGTACCCTCGCGTACAATATCGAACAAGCTTACCTAGCTCCACATAAGGATGGTGTCCCCATGCTCAAAGAGCCTATTTTGGTAGCCCTAAGTGTAATCACGCTGACAGCTTGTCGAACCACAGACAAAAGGTCCCAAGCCCCAATAAGCGCCCCAGAGCGCCCACGCAGCCTCGAGCTTGCTCTCAACGAGCCCGGCAAGTTTTATTCTCTAAACAAGGACGAGTCCCAATCTACCTACCTCAAAATGCTAAAAATCGAGATGGACTCGGGGACCGAAGTGCCCCACGAAAAGCAGCATTCTGTGCGCGGAGTTGTGGAGTGCCGCCAACTGGCAGCCGTGCAGAACTGCCTCCTTAGAGTCTCACTTGCGGGCGATGAGGCCGCTCCTATGCAGCCACTCGACTCCAAGCTAACGGCCCGAGCACTAAACTTCGCACTCGAAAGCCGTCCGGATCTCAAGGATGAGGGCGTCATCTTCGCCAACTTGATATGCGACTATGTTGGGAAAAAAAGCCCGCCATTCCAGCTAGAGGATGTGCGCTGCTATTTTGACCAACCAAGGCTCCCCAACGAAGCTCTGTTTGAGGGGAAAATTGCTCAGGAGCTGGGCGAAGCTATCCGAGGCGATGCCGTTTACGGCACCAACATTGTGCAATTAAATGGCGCTCTATTTTGCCATTGGCTAGAGGTGGCAAAACGAAGTGTTTGCATCACCAGAACTAACGTAAATGGCGTTCTCCAGGAGGCTATGGTTGAGCTAAGTCCTGCTGCGTCATACGCCGCGTCCCGCAGTCTACGCCAAGCTGTCGTTGACCAAAGTCACATAGGGAGCGTGGTCACCAGCAAGGACCAGTCGCTTGAGAGCAAGTCGCCGATCCCGATTGAGCTCATGAGCGCCCTGTCCTGTGTCGTGGACAATACTCGTATTGAGTTAGATGGGGAACGCACCTATCTGTGCCGCGCACGTATTTGAGGCGCACACTCTAGCCTGATTTAGCGGAATGCCCGCAGCTCATCGATAACCCAGGTCAATGACTCAGGTGGAGTATGCGGGAGTAGCCCGTGCCCGACGTTAAAAATGTGGCCTTTTAAGCCGAGCTGGCGCGCTTCAAGCAGGATATCCCGAACGCGCTGTCGCACGACCTGCTCCGGTGCGACCAGAAGCTGAGGGTCCAAATTGCCTTGAAGTGTGACTTCCAGACCAACTTCACGCAGGATTTTACTAGCCGACGCCAATCTCGTGCGCCAGTCTACCGAAATCACATCGACTTCAAGTCCAGCCAGCTCAAACATGCGGTCAATCCCTTGCCCAGGGAAGTAGGTCACTGGCACGCCAAGGGTCCTGGCGTAAGCTATCACCCTCTTGGTCACAGGCAATACGAATGAGCGATAGTCAGCTCCGGTCAGTTGACCGGCCCAAGTGTCAAAGAGCATAAGGGCGTCGGCACCGCTTTTGACCTGCATGGCCAAATAGTCGCAGGTAACCTCGGCGATGAGATCGAGTAGCCCGGCAAAAACTGCCGGCTCTTTAAAGAGTAGGCGCTTCACCTCAGTGAATGTCTTACTTCCCCCGCCCTCAATCATGTAGCTGGCCACCGTGAACGGTGCTCCGGCAAATCCGATCATAGTCTGGTCGGATCGCAAACCCGCTTTTGTTTTTGCAATGGCATCGCCAACATAGCCGAGATCCCTAACGGCATCTGCGCGCTTTAGCCTGGAGAGATCGGCAGCCGATCTAACCGGGTGCGACAGGACCGGGCCCTCGCCTTTATCAAAGGTCAGGGTTTGCCCCATAGCTGTGCAGGGAACCAAAATATCAGAAAATATGATTGCCGCATCAAGGTCGTAGCGACGAAGTGGCTGTAGAGTCACTTCGGCAGCAAGCTCCGGACTGCGGCACAGCTCGACAAATTCAACCTTGGACCTAACAGCCCTATATTCCGGCAGGTATCGACCAGCCTGGCGCATGAACCAAACAGGTTGGCGTGACGGGGTAAGGCCTCGAGCAGCAGCAATAAGTGGCTTCAAACTTAAGTCGCTCATAATCAAGTCATCCGTAGGTTAGACAGCTGCATCCTAGCATGAGAAAATCATAGGAGTATACCCTGTCCTCACCCCGCGCGTCCGCGCGCTATGCCAAAGAACTCATTCACTACATGTCACAGAAAAGCAAAGCCATCGCAGCCGATGTGCCAGATGATCAGCTTGTACAGTTGGTCGAGGCATATCAACATCGCGTCTTCAGCCTGGAGGCTGAACTACACGAATTCGCGAGAGGTGGAGCCCTAAGCGAAGGTGACTATAGGCGACGTTTGAAAGCGGTCCATGATCTCCACGCTGACCTACGAGAGCTAGTTAGTTGGGCACGCTCGGCGATCGAGACGGATGTTACTCACCGCGACATCGGGCTGCCTATAATAGGCTCTTGCACACCGGCCGAGGCCCGAGTGTGCGCGATTTACCTGAAAGAAAAGGGAACTCAGATCAAAGCGCTACGCGTCAAAGTGGAGCGCGTTTATAAGTGGCTTGAAGACGCTTTGCGCGGCAACGTCGGCTCAGTCAGACAGACACTGCGCCTATCTAAACTAAGACAATTGACTCTCATCATTGAGCAGAGTACCGGAAACCTACGCGAGAGAAGTACCGTCTTAGCTCGCCAAGTAAGCGAGCTAGTCAACCAGACACCCAAGGGTCGCGAGCACGGGCTTACCACCTTGAAAGCATTGCAGTCCCTGTTTGCACGTATCGATACATCCACCCAACGGGTTGCTAAGTTAACAGCATCGATCAAACGAGAAGAACTTAAGACTCAGGAAATGCGCGCATGGCTCGACAAGGAACGTGCTGAGCGTGCTGAGCGCTGGCCTGCCATGGAGCCTCCGACCCCACTTACAATGTCACGCGCAATCACGAGTTATGGCATCGATCCTGCCAGCTGGCGAGTTGCCGGTCGTAAACATCTGGCCATCGCTGAACAGTTACATGAGACTGAATCCACTCCGGTGTACGGTGGTGCAGAGACTGACACGGCAGCCGCCGCCGCTCAATTACTGGCGGAGGTGCGGCAATGAACCTTACCAGTTGGGATCAGCAATTCGACAGGCTAGCTGACGAGTGTGATCAGCTTCTCGACCAGCAGAGTCGATCGCGCGTTGGTCATGATCAAGCATTTACCCTACGTAAACTCGGCATCATGCAAGAGCAGGATATGCTCGAGGAGCGGATCGATCGCTTGCGCCAGCTGGCGGGTAGAGACGCTTTTTTGCTTCCTCGCGAGAAAGCCTTGGTACATGGCGCTCGCATCTTTGTTGATCGGGTCAACGAATATTCACGCCTGCGTTCGGATCTACTCACCGAGGGGCTTTGGTTTAACCTCCTGAAGACACGACTACTTGGGAAGACTGTGACGCGCCCACAGGACTTTGACAACCAAACTAGCGCCGACATCGTTTCGCTATCCGTGCGCCAACGAAGTCTCACCGCAACGGAAAACTATCTTGAAGCACGACTTGTACAACTAGATCAGCGTCGGCGAGATTTGACCAATAGCTATCAGCAACTCGACATTGAGGATTCTAATCGTTGTGCCGCTGTGACTTACGCCACGCGACTAGGCCCCGATCCAATCTCGGCAGCCTCGAGCCCGCTTATGACGCAGCTAAAGTTTTTTCTGGCAGCTGCCAAATCAGAGTCAGAAGCTCGGCCAGGTCTTCATCAACGCCTGCGCCAGCAGAGAGAGAGGCTGGAGCAACGTACGAGCGGGATCCTGGCCCTTTGTCGCTCGTTCATACTGAGGTGCCTAAAACTGACCCCGCCAGCCCCGGAAAGTCGCCCGCTTGATCGAGAAATCACTAGTATAGGCAGGCAACTCGGTCGCTTCGATCGCCTAGCGACAAAGACTTCCGAGGAGCTTCAGGCCGCACTTGCCCTCCCAGCTAATATCCCTAAGACGCCAATCCGCGTGCAAAAAACTCCGAAACCGAATAAAAAGAAGAAACAGACAAGTCAGTCCATGAAAGCCTGACTTACGCAGATTCTTTAAGATCCTGCGCGTACTTAACTTTACGGAGACTTGATCCTATGAGCATAGCGCCGCTTACCACGTTGACTAGTGATGAAGAACTTTTTGTTAACGAGGTCGACAAATTTGCCCAGACGCAAATTAAGCCCCTGGTTCATAGCATGGACGAGTCGGAGACCGCCGACAAAAAGCTCCTCGGACAGCTCTTTGAAATGGGACTCATGGGCATCGAAGTTCCGACGGAATACGGTGGCTCTGGCGGCACCTTTATGATGGCGATCCTCGCAGTAGAGGCCCTAGCCAAGGTTGATCCATCAATTTCAGTCGTATGTGATGTGCAAAACACTCTAGTTAATAATATTTTTCTCCGCTGGGGCAATCAGGAGCAGAAGCAGAAATATCTGCCACGACTGACAAGTCGTGACATCGGTTCCTACTGCCTGACAGAAGCCAACAGTGGCTCAGATGCATTCGCCATGCAAGCCCGTGCTGTAGATGAGGGCACACACTACCGCCTGACTGGCAAGAAGGTGTTCATCACCAATGCTAAAGAGGCCAATATCTTCGTTGTTTTTGCCAACGCTAAACCGGAGCTCGGCTACAAGGGCATCACTGGCTTCATCGTCGAGAAGGATATGCCAGGTTTCGCTCTTGGCAAAAAAGAGGTGAAACTTGGCATTCGCGCCTCGAGTACCTGTGAGGTCTTGCTAAATGATGTGAAAGTGCCGAAAAGTCACGTGCTAGGCGAAGTTGGTGTCGGCTATAAGATCGCCATTGAGACGCTTAACGAAGGTCGCATCGGCATTGCTGCTCAGATGCTTGGCTTGGCTGAAGGCGCTTTAGCAGGGGCACTATCCTACGCCAACCAACGTGAGCAGTTCGGCAAGAAGATTAAGGAGTTCCAAGGCATTCAGATGCAACTCGCTGAGTTGGCGACGAAAGTTGAGGCAGCAAAGCTGCTCGTCTATAATGCTGCAAGGCTTAAAGATGCCAAGAGACCCTTCATTAAAGAAGCCGCAATGGCTAAGTACCTGGTATCTGAAATCGCTGAGGAGGTCGCTTCGCGTGCCCTTGAGGTGTACGGCGGTTACGGCTTCATTAAAGAGTTCCCTGCCGAGAAGTTTTACCGTGACGTGAAGATCGGTAAGCTTTACGAAGGGACTTCGAACATGCAGCTGACGACTATCTTTAAGCTTATCGATGCCGGTAAGTAAGCGTTCCATTACTTGGCCTCGATGGCTGATAGCCTCGGTGCTGGCAAGCAAAGCCTTGCCAGCACAGGCGCACGATCCGCGCCTTAGGTCTGATTTAACGGATTCCCTAGGTCACGTTATATGTGAGGGACAGCGCGACGCGCGGCCCCTGAAACTTTGGGAACGAGGAATCTTTGATTCCCAAATCGATAGCCAGCTGCTTGCGGAAAAAAATGGAACAACGCCGCAGCCGCCTAACTTAGCGAAGAGAGCTCGCGCCTTAGCCGCACTACGCAACGCCGGTGGCTATTCTTACGGCCTTTGCAACGACAAGACTCGTGGCTGGATAGCTGCTTTACGCGCTCCGGTTCCAGTGAATCTAGTTCCAAAAGAACTTAAACTTAAGCTACCTCAATCTGAGCTAAATTCTGAATGTAGCTCTTACCAAATTGATTTTGCCAGCGCTGACGATGCCAAAGTCAGGCAGCTTAGCTCAAATACCGGCGATATCAATTTGTCGTCTCTAGGACGTGGTGTCGTCAGTATTAGCTGCCAACCCAAGACCCCCAAATGGCGTGGTCCAGTCCTCTGGTACTTGGTCCCTGTAGCTTTGACTGATGGCCCTCAGGTGCCTTTTGCAGCGTTGATTTCATCAACGATTCAAAGCGAAGATCCTTCGACCAGGCTGCTCACATGGGTGAATCGGATTCGCGAAAAGCAAAATCTAGCTCAACTCCAACCCCAGGCAGCACTAAAAGAGGCCGCAAGCCGTTTAAGCGTCGATCGATCGGTAGACCACAACCGAACCTCCCTAGGCGGAAGCTCGACCTTGCTTCAGAAACAAGGAATCAAACTATTGGCAGAAGACCGTGTTATCGCAGAGGACCTGGCTACTATGACTTGGCTGCTATGGTTTTCGCCGCGTCATCGCGCTTCACTTCTGCGGTCTGATGCCAGACTTATCGGCATCGATATCAGCGCTGATCATATTCAAAGCCTAGGCGTCGTGCTGCTTGGCAATCTGCTCAATCAGAGCACCTGACAGTCGATAAACACATTGACCGGTTTGAATGGCAGGAAGATGACGACGCCGGTCCTAATCTCTTTCTGAGTTGCAGGTCCCGTTGAGTCATGTCTTACAAAGATATCTTGGCCTTTTTCAAAGACCGCAAAGCGCCCACTATCTTGATGGTACATGAGGGCCCGCACAAGGTAAGGCTTACGCCCTGCAAAATCGGTGGCCTTGCCCGTAATCTGGTTAACCTCGGGGGTGGTCAGTTCAACGATAGGTGCCTGCTCCAGCCTCTTGACGGCTCCGGCAGGATCTTGAACTGCTATCACGTATTTCCCTTCCAGCTCCTGGCTATCTACCCATCCCTCTCCAGCAAAATTGAACCAAGGTTCACGCCGTTTGGCCTCTTCGGCAAACTCCTTATAGAGGGCCTCGTTTTGGTCTAGGCAGCGTTTAAGGTCGTTGCCCTGTCTGCCCGTGGGGTTACAAAACTCTGGGCCGCTGTAACGACTTGGATCGGGATCGACGACTCCGAGTTCAGAGGCGGATGCCACTTTGCCGCCCGCATCAGACTGATGGTGCGTGCAACTAAGGACAATGCTGGCAAACCACAGACTGCGATATCCTAGACGCCACATGACAATCTCCTGCAGGACAATCAAAAGAGACCTAAGGCAATTTGTCCTTCAATTATGCCCCTAAACCTAATATCGCGCCAGAGTTGGGTCGTATGCATCAATCCAGGCCATGATGCCACCGCGGAGGCTCATAGCATTGGTGTAGCCCTGGCTCCGAAGCAGGTTAACAGCCTGAGCGCTGCGGACTCCGCCTTTACAATGGATCACCAAAGGTCTGTTGTCAGCCAAATCGGTATGACGCCGCACAAGTTCGCTCAGGGGTATGTGCACACTTCCGCTTAGCCTGCATATGGCAACCTCAGCTTCGGTCCGAATATCGATGAGCTCATGCGGAACCTCGGCAAGACGCATGGCATGAAAGTCATGCACGGAGATCTCAAACGCATCATTGGGCATATCTGGCAATTGGCAGGATGCTCCCTCTGTGGTTCCAATCGCCGAGATGGTCGGATGATCCCCGCATAAGGGACAGCCATGGTCAGGGGCCAGGCTTAGCTCAGACCACCGCATGCTTAGGGCGTCATAGGTGAGAATTCGTCCTAGAAGCGGCTCGCCTATACCAACGACAAGCTTGATGGCCTCGGTTGCCTGAACTGAGCCTATCACCCCGGGCAAAACCCCGAGGACTCCGCCCTCGGCGCAGTTCGGTACCGATCCTGGCGCGGGTGGTCGCGGAAAAAGGCATCGGTAGCAGGGGCCATAAGGGGGATAAAACACAGACGCCTGACCAGCAAACCGCATGATCGAGCCATATACATATGGCTTTCCGGCTAAAACACAGGCGTCAGTTACAAGGTAGCGAGTCTGGAAATTGTCACTCCCGTCAATAACCAGGTCATACTTACTCACCAAACCGAGGGCATTATCGGGTGCAAACTTGGCATCATGCGACTCGACAATTAGATCTGGGTTAATGGCACTAAGCCTCGTCGCTGCGACGGCAACCTTGGCCCCGCCAACCTCGGCGCTGCTGTAGAGTACCTGCCTCTGCAAGTTTGACAGATCAATACGATCTGCGTCACAAAGGCCCAAAGTCCCAACGCCGGCTGCCGCCAAGTACAAAGCTGCCGGCGAACCTAAACCCCCGACACCAACAATCAAGACACGACTTGCTTTAAGGCGCTTTTGCCCCTCTATACCCAGCTCAGGCAAAAGAACATGACGACTATACCGCGTCAAATCCGCTGGGCTTAAGTGGATCGCCTGGGCTCTCTGGGCGATGTCAGCGGCTACCGGGAACAAATCCGTACCTCTTCCTAATGGCTTCGACCTGGTTAGTTATGGCAGCCATTGCGGGGTCATTAAAACCAAAGGTGAAGTAATCCGAGTCATATGGGGTGCCGTCTGCTCTGACGGGCACAGCCTGCCATATCATAGTGCCACTGTACCCAGCATCATTGGCGGCCTTATACATGGCACCAATCCATTTAGCACGGTCCTTGTAATATCCGTGCGCTTTAACTTTTTCCATAAATTTGCTGGTATCTGACGGTACGTAGATGCTGAAACCCGTCTCTTCCATGACGATAGGCTTACCCGCCGTATGAGCAACCTCAGCTCGGTTCTTTATCACTTGGGGCACATACCACGAGTCAAAATCCTCCTGCGGTAAGTTCCAATTATCAGGGTATAGATGCACCGTCGCGAAGGAGACATTAGGCAGTTGAATATTGCGATCAAAATCAACACCTTTAAGACCGTTATGGACCCACGCGTTCTTCGTCTGGTCTCCCTTCGTCCGGTAGCCCTCTTCACCTGTAGATATCAGATGGTTACTATCGATGCTGCGAACGTAGCTCGTGATTTCTTGAAGCCAGTGGTTAACAATCTCCCCGGGCTTGCCATTAGCAATTGCCTTGCAGCTTGGGTCAACGTGTCCTGAAGTTTCATAGCCATCCTCAGTGTGGGGCTCATTTGCTACCTCGATTGCCATGATGGCAGGATCGTTTTTATAGGAAATACCATTCACAGTGTTAACCCTGTTTAGCATTGTGGCTATGTATGCTTTGTAGGCCTTGATCACATCAGGGTTACAGTAAAAACTCTGTTTCGACTCGGTCTTGACTCCATAGGCATGAGCCCACCACTCCATACCGCAGTAGGCCGGCTCGAAATTGACAAAGGGCAAGATCACCTTCAGACCGGCGCTTCCCGCAGATGCGATTACTCTATCGAGGTAGATCAAAGCCTGCTCCTCGTATTCTCCCTGGCGATTTAGGATCGGTGGAGTCGCATTACCAGAGTCAGGCATACCTGCTTCTAGCATGCTGTTGGTGGTGCCACAGGAAAACCCCCAAAGCCGCAGCACCCGCATGCCGGACCCATGTATTTTTGTCATAATATCAGCAACTTCCTGGTCGGTATAAAGAACGTCCCGAAGTCCGACACGATAAAAATTGGTGCCCTGAAAGACAAAGGGCTTACCGGTCAGCATGAAATTAGTCGATTCGACACGCACAAACTCCTGCCGAGGGTCGCGGTCACTTGGCAATTGTGCCTGAAAACCACGGACCCGGCTGGATGAGCTAGTCTTGCACGCAAAAAGCAGGAAAACGGCTGCCAATACGACACGAACGGCGAGGGTATTTCTCATCACGTTAATCTCCATCGTGGGCCACGCAAGGTCGAGGCATGCGAGGATGGGGTAGTGGATCTGTGTGTCTATTCTAGCCCTATAAGTCTGGTCATGCTATCCAAGAAGCCTCCCTAGCCAATGAGGTAGAAGTGGCCATAACTATTGATCCTAGTGAACTCGCCAAAGACTTTCGCCTCGATGTGCGTGCGCGGTTAACCCAGCTCGATCGACGGCTGAAACTAGTTGGGTTTCTCTCCACAACCCAGTCGCCTTCGAAGACCTACGCTAGCTACACAAAAGCAGGGTGTGATGATGTAGGAATCGACTTTGAGTTGATCGAAGTACCCAAACTGGAACTCGAAGCAGCTATTGATCAAGCCAACTCAGATCCCAACGTGCATGGCATTATCGTCTACTATCCTATTTTCAGTAGCGAGCATGATCGTTACATCAAGGACTTGGTGGATCACCGCAAAGATATCGAGGGACTCCACACGTACTGGGCCAAAAAACTCTATCACAATGACCGGTTCGTGGATGCTGCGAGGACCAAGAAGGCGCTGCTACCCTGCACGCCCCTGGCCATTGTTAAACTTCTGGCAAAGGCAAGAGCCACTCTGGGTTTCAACACGAATGATCTCCGCCCTCTTGCCGGAGCCTCCGTCACCGTATTTAACCGAAGTGAGGTCGTAGGGCGCCCACTTGCGGCGATGCTAGCTAATGACGGCGCTGAGGTTTACTCCTTCGATGTTGACGGCGTGCTGAAGTTTGCTGGTGATGCAGTCGAAGAATCTAAAATAACGCGAAGCGCCGCGCTAAAGGTATCCGATATTGTCGTCACCGGTGTACCCAGCAGGGAGTTCGAGTTGGTGTCTCCAGCTGAAATCAAGGCGGGAGCGATTTGCCTAAACTTCTCGACCCTTCGCAACTTCACAGCTGATATTGGTGACCGAGCGAGCGTTTTCATCCCTAGAGTGGGACCGATGACAGTCGCTATGGCGCTACGCAACACCCTCAGACTTTATGAGAACTATCATGCCTGAGACCATTGGAAACCTCACAGTTTCAGGATACTTGGACACACTAGCTAGCAGTGAGCCTGCGCCAGGTGGAGGCGCAGTTGTGGCGCTCATGGGCGCTCAGGCAGCTGGCCTAATTTCCATGTCTTTAAGAATTTCTGTTCAGAGTGAAGCTACACTTAAACAGGCTGCCACCCTGGACTCGGCCAGGCAGCGGTTCTTAGCTCTTGCCGATGCCGATGCCGCCGCCTTCACCGCGGTTATGGATGCTTACAAGCTACCGACGGACTCTGACAGCAGCAAAAGCAAGAGGAAGAGCGCTCTCCAAGATGCGTTCCGACAGGCAACCCAAGTGCCACTTCAAGTCATGACTGAACTCACCGCCCTATACGATGAAGCTGATGCCGTAGCTGCGGCTGTCAAAGCCACTGTTGCCAGTGATGTGGGAGTGGCAGCTCAGCTAATCCATGCTGCACTGAAGGCTAGCCGTTATAACCTCTGGATCAATCTAAAATACATTCACGACGACAGTTTCAAAAAGGCCGTTACGACACAATCCAAACTCATCATGACGGCTAGTAAATCGAGGCGGGACCAGCTACACCGCCGCGTTAAAAGCCTGATCAAAACCAAAACCTAACGATCAACACTGGTTGGTAGTGCATCACAAGTTAAAGACAGGGACCGTAATATATTGCTGTCGCCGTCGTAACTAGCACCATAGGCGTCACCACAAAAAGCCAGGTGCGCTGAGTTAAAACTCTTGCTGCCCACCTTGCTTAACCAGCGTCTATCCGCATGCAAAGGGGATTGAGCCCAAGCTACGGGTAACAATGCAAGAAAGCTTGTTTCCGTTATGGCCCCAGGATAAAGCAGCTGTAGCTTCTTTCTGGCACGCTTGAGCGCCTTAACCGCCTTAACAACGGCGGGTGCCTGCAGTGAAAGCTCGAAATCTATCGTCGCCTGAAAATAAATGGCATCGGTACCATCGCGGACGATTTGCACCTTTTCGGCAGGGACTATAGTCACATCCGGGATCGATTGCATGGCATCAGCCGCAACTATACGCTCCGACAGGACTACCGCACTAACAGGCTTCGTCTTGCTTGCGACTTGCAAAAGTACAGGCGGCCAAAGCGTACGCCTAAGCCACGCTGTCGCTTGCCACGGTGGCTGTGCCACGACCAGAGCTTTAGAGCGGAAGCTACCTTGCTGGCAGTTTATCCGCCAAATGCCCTCCTGCCAGTCAGCATCGACGATCCTGTTGGCCAAGGTGACAGATACTGCGTTTTGAAAGCTAGGCTGTTCAATCAACTGCCTAAGCGACTGTGACCAGTCACCGGTATGCAGCCTTCCGCTATGGAATCCTGCCCGCTGCGCTAGAGCTTCAGGTGCTGAGTCCCAAATATCAGGAATGCCAAATGCCATACCGAAGTGCTCGAGCACCACAGCCGCTGGCGCCTTCCGAGTCTGCTTCCAATAATGCGACAGCGCATATGATTTAGCTGCCTTTGAAGCTGGCGAGGGAGCAGGGGAGTCGTCGTCTGTAGCAACGTCGTCTTCATCGTCGTCGACATTGCCGGCAACGGCTCCTTGCCTTGCCATCTCTTCGACTTCAGGCCAATGCTTGGCCGCAGCTAATCCACCTAGAATACGAGCACCCTTAGCAGTGAACCATAGGTCGATATTCTGATGGGCTAAGCGGTTACCTGCGAGCACGGCGACTGTCTCGTGACGATGTGCAGGCAAAGCCGCTTCATCACGCTGGATCCCATGACTCGCCAGAGTTTCCTGCCAGGCCTCGTAGAGCGCATCGGATACGGCACTCAGACCATAGCCAGGGCGTGGGAGTTCCGCAGTGCTCTGGCGCAAGCGTCCGCCGAGCGCTGCCTCCTTTTCAATCAGTAAAACTTTGGCATTCGGGTTGGCCGCAGCAATCTTGGCCGCAGCCATGACTCCGCTAATACCGCCACCCGCAACGATTACATCGTAAATTTGTTCTGCACCGGCAGGTGCTGCAACCGAAAGTTCCATATGTTCATCATTCCCATATCTTGCGCTTTGTAGTCCAGCGTCTATTTGCAATCACACGCCTGCCGCTGTAAGGTTGGCCGCTGCAATTTGAGAGGTAGTGATGGCGGTATCTGCTCCGGACGTGGCTCTCAGCGCACGAGGACTGAAAAAATATTTCGGTGAACTGAAAGCAGTTGACGGTATTAGTTTAACTGTAGACCACGGTAGTTGCGTGGCTCTGCTGGGACCTAACGGTGCCGGCAAGACAACTACAGTTGAAATGCTGGAGGGCCTGCTTTCTCCTGATTCTGGTGACATCGAGATCCTAGGCCTCTCCCTGGCCAAGGACAGGCGGAGCATTCTGGAGCGGATCGGCGTGGTTCTGCAGGAGACCACCCTCTATAAACGCTTCACGGTGGCAGAAACAGTGGCTTTATTCGCCAGTTTCTACAAAAACTCCCTCGATCCCGATATTGTCATAGGCCGCCTGCTGCTTACTGATAAAAGGGACACTCAGCTGCGCCATTTGTCCGGAGGGCAGCGACAGAGGGTTTACCTGGCTTGCGCTTTAGTCAATGATCCCAGACTGTTATTCCTTGACGAGCCAACAACCGGTCTAGATCCACAGGCCCGACGCGCCATCTGGGAGCTAGTCGGTCAGCTCAAAAGGGAAGGTCGCAGCATTTTACTAACTACCCACTATATGGACGAGGCCGAGGCTTTAGCCGACCGAGTCTTAATCATAGATCAGGGTAGGGTTATTGCTGAGGGTACGCCGCAGCAGCTAATTCGGGATACCTGCGGTGACACGGTACAACAAGTCAGACACGGAACGCTTGAAGATGTCTTCATCAAACTCACGGGCCGGAGCATACGTGAGAGCTGAGATGCAACCAATGACACAGGTCTCGAAGTCTAAACACGGCAACGCCTTCTTAGAGATGTGCAAGTGTCGGTGGCGCGAGTTTCGACGTGAGCCGTCCGCATTCTTTTTTGTAATGTTTATGCCTATTTTATGGATGGCCATCTTGGGATTTGCCTTCTCTGGCGCCAAAAAAGAGCGTTACGGGGTAGGGTGGCTCAATGTCGCCGGGGAAGATTCAGGCGCAAATGTGATTCATGACACGTTGGCTAAGCATGACCAGATTCGGCTCATTGAGGGCGATGAATCGGCTTTAAATCTTAGCTTAATTCGGGGTGAGATTTTGATCGTGCTCGCTCCCCCATCGGCCGGTAGAGGTTGGCACTATAAGCTAGATGCAACCAACCGCGAGGCGACAAGGGCTCGTACAGCATTAGATGACATCGTCCAGTCGGCAGCCGGACGCCAAGACGTACTCAAAGTCGCAGAGGATTACGTCACCGTACCAGGCACTCGTTATATCGATTTTCTCGTCCCGGGACTTGTCGCGCTTAGCATCATGACATCCAGTTTATTTGGGGTCGGCGCCACTATTGTAGTCAATAGGCGAGAAAATCTATTGAAACGTTATTTGGTAACGCCCATGCAGCCGGTCGCCTACATCTTGTCACATGTGGTCGGGCGCTCGTTTATTCTAGCAGCCGAACTTGCCGCGATACTAATAGCTGCGTTCGCTATGTTTAAGTTTGATGTTCAAGGTAATTTACTGAGCTTTGTCTTAGTTGCTGCTCTGGGTGCAGCAACTTTTACGGCCTTGGCTATGCTCTGTGGCAGCAGGACCAGTAATATGGCCGTCATGAATGGCATGACTAACTTGATCAGCGTACCCATGATGATAGTAGCGGGAGTATGGTTTGCGCGCTCAAACTTTCCTGATTGGATAGCCGAGCCAGCAGCCTACCTACCTTTAACAGCCCTGGTCGAAGCTCTGCGACGCATCGCTCTTGAAGGCGCGAGCTTGGCCACTGTCGCACCTCAAATTATGATATTATTTGCCTACTTAGTCGGCGCCACCTTAGCGGCACGACGGCTATTTAAGTGGTACTAACTTGCCTTTGAGGACACCCAATGATGATCGCAACTGGAAGACATCTGAGCAGGTATCGACTCCGGGTTTTGGCCTCACTGACCCTGGCATGGGTGATTGGTGTTTTAGTAAAGTCGGCACCTGGTTTGGCATCCGAAGCTCTTCCGAAACCGGTGCTTATAAACTTCGACGATCGTAACGCGCCAGTAATGTACCTGGAAAATGGCGCCGCTAAGGGGCTTTACCCAGAGATTGTTGGGGAAGTTTTTCGTCGGCTAAAGACGGTGTACAGCTTTAAATCGATCCCTTGGAACCGGGCTTTATCCGAAGCCTATGGCGATCAAGCAGGTATTGGTGGGATTTACTGGAGCAAGGAGAGGGCCTCCAAACTAGATTATTCTGCTCCGATTTACGTAGAAAAGATGCTGGTCTATGTGCGTCCAGACCAAAAATTCGTCTTTAGCAAAATTGAAGACCTTAAGGGCAAAAAGCTCGCCATCACCACCGGAACTGTCTACGGAGTCGATTTTGATGGGGCAAAAGCCAGCGGGCTTTTTGTTACCGAGGAAAATCTCGGTGACGAGCAAAACTTCGAAAAACTTGCCCAGGGTCGAGTCGATGCTGTGATCGCATCGGAGATCTCTGGATCTACTTTGCTCCGCCAAATGAAAATGGCGGATAAAGCTTTACCACTAAAGCACCCAGTCGCCGTGCTTACCGTCCATGTCGCCTTCGCTAAGGGTAAACATCTAGAATTACTTGGACAGATTAACAAAGAGCTGGCTGCCCTAAGGGCAGATGGCTCCCTGGAAAAGTTATCTAACCAGTATAACGTCAGCCGATGAGTTCAAGAGGGAGAGGTATTCTTAGGCCACGCTTTGAGCCAGTGCCTCTTCCGTTTTCCTGGCATGGTGGCTGGGATTTTCTCCCAGCTCCAGACACTTGCATCCAGAGCCGCGCGCACAGGAACCGCAACGCTGTAGGTCATCATTACGCATTGTGGCAACACTACTTCCCGCAGCCGCTCAAACCACTGAGCTTGCCACATGATCGGGTTTTTACCTGGTGAGAAGGGGTCCTGCCAGACATGGCTGTAGCCATCTAGTATTGGGGACTTTGGGATTGCCTGATTGGACGCATCACCGATACGTATGACCCACGTTGCGATAGCTCCGGTGGTTGGATGACAGCTGACTGAGGTCCATGTCACCTCGTCTACTTGAACCAATTTGCGGCAGAACTCTAAACGCTCCGCAGGCCAATTATCCTGCCAAGGTGCGGCCCCTGAAGCCAGTGCTGGCACTAGGTCAGGATTGATCTCAAGACTAACTAAGGCCAGCTCACCAGCATGTGGAGCCTTGGCCCAGGCCTCGAGGGTAGCCAGCGCCGTGTAGCCTAGCCCTAAGCCCACATCAAGGACGCTTACGGCCTGCTTAGGCTCGCGACTCCAGATCTCTAGTACACCGCTGGCCACCACGTAAAGATGGTGAGCCTCGGCAAGTGCGCCGGCTCTCGTGTGGTAGCACTCCCCATGCTCGTGATGGCTGAGTGTGTAGCTGCCATCGGCTGTAGCGACGACCATCCCTAAGTCCGAATGAACTCGCTCGCTTGGGGTTTCAGTTGGGAACATCATGTGGATACCTTAGTTATTGCCAATGTAGGTAGGGCACTCCTTAGCCGATACCAGGAAATATTTGAAGAGATTTAGCAGAAAGCTACGGAACCGGTAACCACGACTTGCCACCGGTCGGGTTCGTCTGGTACATACATCGTCTATCCGAGACGGGGTGTAGCGCAGTTGGTAGCGCGCGTGCTTTGGGAGCATGAGGTCGCAAGTTCGAATCTTGTCACCCCGACCATATTCAAATTCATGCCATAAGATCTTGATCTTTTAAGATGCCCGCTTGACCCAGACAAGTAGCTTGTCATCAGCCACATCAATCGCGTCCAAAGCTCGGCTACCATTTGACTCTACCGCCCTAACGAGGCTGTCAATCTTACGTGTGTTGGTGATGCCGCCGCGCTCAAATACGCCATCTGTTCCAATCAACAGCAGATCCGCATTGATGCGCCGAAACTCTACCTTCACAGGCGTCAAATCAAGGTCATCGCTAAAGCCTAGAATGTTACCGCGAGCTAGAAGTCGCCCGTACTGCCGATTGCCGCCCTGAATAAACGAATAATAAAGTGGCACATGACCGCACGAGTAATACTGGAGCTCAAGCTCACCTACTATCGCTAGGCCAAGTGTTGCCGTGTATGGCTCTGCATGACCAAGTTTACGCAAGGTCCGATTCACTTTAACAAGCCAGTTAAAGGGATCAAATACTGTTCCAGCAGACTCCTCGGACCAGAGAGTATTGATAGTCTGCGCCACCATGGCGGCACCGATACCCTTACCAGTCACATCTGCCACAGCCACAATTAGCTCATCACGATCAGTTACTCTCGCCCCCATCCAGTCACCGCTTAAGATGCCGTGACGACGCTCAAAATAGGTGAGCGACGCGAACTTCGATTTCAGCGTTTTGAAATTCGGCGCCAGAGACTGCTGCACTTTTCTTGCAAAGATGATCTCTCGTTCGATAGCTTCCATGCGCAGACGTTCGTTACTTGCCTGTATCTCAGCTGATTTTTTTTGCAATGCTGCGAAATAAATCCCACGTCTTTGATTCAAAATATGAACATATTGAACAAATATGGAAAGACCAAATAGTGTCGATAACCACGCAATGGTCTCGGCAAATCCGTAGCCAGTGCCCCATGCCGCCATACCCAAAATGGTACTTTCAATGGCTATGACGAAGGTCATGCCATTTAAGAATGGGGTCATATAAATCATATTCACCAGAACACCGAGGTAGATCGCGGCCGCAACCATCTTATTGGCTACCGAAACATCCGACATAATATTCTGACGAAGTGCTATCGCATGTCCAAACAGAGCAATCTGCACTAGCAAAAAGTAGTACCAAGGATTCGTCCACAAAGTATTTAATTTGCGTGCTCCGAGGATCACCATTTGCGAGCCGATCAAAAGATATGTCGTCACCAAGGTAATTCGTGATGCTGGAGAGCCAAATATGTAGGTGGACACACAGGCGAAGAGAAGAACCAGTGCGAGGTATACATAAAACGACACCTTGATCGCATCGTCGCGGTCTTGCTGCCATCTGATTTCAAAGGAAGCAAGCCCCGGATTACTTAGATCCTCGGTACGATATATTTTTTGCAGTAACCTGCGCACTCTTGGCGGGAGCATAAGCGACCAATGTCATGGTTTCTTTCACGGCGACCAGACTATTCCATCACCCTCAGTAACTATCGGCCAGAGATTGCGCGGACATTAATTGGCTAAATCCCAAAGAACGGGAATTAATGCTGTATATTTGGCTCCAAAAGAGACAATCGCTGAAGCTCTTGGGAAAGCTCTGCCAGCGTTTTTTCGAGGTGTAACCATTGTTTTTCAGACATGGTTGGCGCAAGTGCGGACCGCACCGCCTTCCAATTCTCTGACCTCCGCTGATAAAAGACGAAGCTCTCGGTTGGCTCCGTGTTCTCCAATTGATTTGCTCGTTTGATAGCCAAATCTAATG
>Ga0078894_10000220_pt1 | contig 38153 bp, 33 predicted proteins | sample LauGreSu1BDMLBSD_2_FD_67506 | JGI IMG/M metagenome (GOLD analysis project Ga0078894, IMG submission 67506) | Freshwater lake microbial communities from Lake Michigan, USA - Su13.BD.MLB.SD (version 4) (version 4) | ecosystem: Environmental > Aquatic > Freshwater > Lake | place: Lake Michigan... | reverse complement strand
GCGCGGACGGGGGGCTGTTTTCTGTCAGCGTGAGGCGAAACGGAACAGGGGGTGTTTTGAGAGTGTTTTTTGGCTCAACGTAAAATGAAGTGAGCGGTGTGAAGACGTATTTTAACCCCGAAAGACACCAATTGCAGAGGCATCCAAAGGTGAGCCGTTGGCGGGAGCCTCGTCCGATCGAGGGGCAGGGTCGGGTCGAGCTGCGGAATTCAGGGGTGAGGGAGGTGTTCGGCTCGGCGGGAGCCTCGCCCTCCCGAGGGGGCAGGGTCAGGTCGAGCTGCGGAATTCCGGGGTGGGGGAGGTGTTCGGCTCGGCAGGAGCCTCGTCCTCCCGAGGGGGCAGTTCGCGTTGATCCCAAAAAAGAGGGCGACCGGTCGTGGTCGCCCTGCTGTTCTGGTGTGGAGCTGTCCGGGACTGTCAGGCTGTCGCTGCAGCTTCAGCCGGAGCTTCAGTTTCAACGGCACCGTGGAATTCCAGTTGCTTCTGGTCACCCACTTCCTTCAGTCCGACATGGATGACGTTTTTGCCATCAAAGGTGCCTCGCAGCAGTTCTTCTGACAGCGGGTCTTCGATGTATTTTTCGACGCTGCGTCGCAGTGGTCGAGCACCGTAGTCCAACCCGTCTCCGGCTTCGCCCTTGTCGATGATGAATCCGCGGGCTTCGTCGGAGAGGATCATCTTTTTGCCGCGTTCCTTCAGGCGTTCGAACACTTTGCGGAGTTCGATATCGACGATCTGCATCAGTTCGACTCGAGTCAGTTTGCGGAAGACGACAACTTCGTCGAGTCGTCCAAGGAACTCGGGCTTGAACTGCTTTTGCAGTTCGTGCATCAGGTTGACCTTCATTTCTTCGTAGGTGCGTTCGGCATCGCGTTCGCGGAGGGTGTGCAGGCCCATGCTGCCACCATGTGCCATGCGGGCAGCGCCCGCGTTGGTGGTCATGATGACGATCACATTCTTGAAGTCGACTCGCCTTCCGAAGCTGTCGGTGAGGTGTCCTTCTTCCATGATCTGCAGCAGCATGTTGTAGACGTCCGGGTGTGCTTTTTCGATTTCGTCGAGCAGCACGACGGAGTACGGTCGGCGGCGAATCTTCTCTGTGAGTTGTCCACCTTCATCGAAGCCGACGTATCCGGGAGGTGCACCGATCAGTCGGCTGACGTTGTGCTTCTCCATGTATTCGGACATGTCGATCTGAATGAGGGCGTCTTCATCACCGAACATGAATTCGGCGAGTGTTTTGGCGAGGAGGGTCTTACCGACACCGGTGGGTCCGCAGAACAGGAAGGCACCGGTGGGTCGTTTGGGATCCTTGAGTCCACTGCGACTTCGTCGGACGGCCTTGCAGACCTGTGTGATGGCCTGTTCCTGACTGATGACTCGCTTGTGCAGTTCCTGCTCCATCTGCAGCAGTCTGACGGCATCTTCGCTGGAGAGGCGGGTGAGTGGTATTCCGGTCATGCGGGCGACAACTTCAGCGATGACTTCCGCATCGACGACGCCGTCGGTCTGGCGTGATTTTTCGCGCCATTCTTCTGTGAGCTGATCCTTTTTGCGTCGGAGTTTATCGGCCTGGTCGCGGAAGGAGGCGGCTTTTTCGAATTTCTGTTCGGCGACAGCTTCTTCCTTGGCGTTGTTGAGTCGCTGGATTTCTTCTTCCAGTTCCTTCAGGTCGGGCGGTCGGACCATGGATTTGAGTCGGACGCGGGCACCGGATTCGTCGATGACGTCGATGGCCTTATCCGGCAGGCAGCGGGCAGTGATGTAGCGAGTGGACAGTTCAACGGCGGCTTCGAGGGCGTCGTCTGTGATCTGTACGCGATGATGTTCTTCGTAGCGGTCGCGGAGTCCTTTGAGGATTTCCACGGCCTGAGCGGGTGTTGGGGGATCGACCATGATGGTCTGGAAGCGACGTTCGAGGGCGGCGTCCTTTTCGATGTACTTGCGGTATTCATCGAGAGTTGTGGCGCCGATGCACTGGATTTCGCCGCGGCTGAGTGCGGGTTTGAGCACGTTTGAGGCATCGATGGCACCTTCAGCGCCGCCGGCACCGACGAGTGTGTGCAGTTCATCGATGAACAGGATCGTGTTACGGGCTCGACGGACTTCGTTCATGACCGCTTTGATGCGTTCTTCGAACTGCCCGCGATATTTGGTTCCGGCGACCATCATAGCGAGGTCGAGGACGATGATGCGACGATCGGCGAGAATATCAGGGACAGCGCCATCGACAACCATCTGAGCGAAGCCTTCCACGATGGCGGTTTTACCGACACCAGCTTCACCGAGCAGTACGGGGTTATTTTTCTGTCGTCGGCAGAGAATCTGGACGACGCGTTCGATTTCGCGTTCGCGACCGATGACGGGGTCGAGTTTTTTCTGTCGAGCCAGTTCGGTCAGATCGCGACCGAAGCTGTCGAGTGCGGGAGTTTTGCTGCGGCTGGCGCCTTTCTGCTGAGTTGCTCCGGATCCGCCACGTTCTTCGGCGCCGGGTTCGGCAGATTCCATGCCGTGTCCGAGCAGGTTGAGGACTTCGTCGCGGACATCTTCGAGTTTGAGTCCGAGGTTCATCAGGACCTGGGCCGCGACGCCTTCCTGTTCCCGCAGCAGTCCGAGCAGCAGGTGTTCAGTCCCGACGTAGTTGTGATTCAGGTTGCGGGCTTCATCCATCGCATACTCGATCACCTTTTTGGCGCGGGGAGTCTGCGGGAGTTTGCCCATGGTGACCATATCGGGTCCGGTCTGGACAATTTTTTCGACTTCGATGCGAATTTTGCGGAGATCGACATCGAGATTTTTCAGGACGTTGGCAGCGACGCCCGAGCCTTCCTTGACGAGTCCGAGCAGGATGTGTTCGGTGCCGATGTATTCATGATTGAATCGCTGGGCTTCCTGATTGGCCAGCTGCATGACTTTGCGGGCGCGATCTGTGAAACGCTCGTACATGATGCATTCCTGAGTAACTTACGGAGTAACGTATTGCGAACCGCCGGACGGAAGTCCTGGCGGGATGATCTGAAGGGAGCCACATTGTGACTGGTTTTGGCGACGACGTCCACCCGGGGAAGGGTGTTGGTGCTGAAGTCGCCAGAGCAGTCACCAGCAGAACTCTAGCGGGAAATCCCATTGAGGCCTGTTTTTTTTTGCATTGCTGCCCGATTCGGTCCCTGATTTTCCAGGATTTTCTCGCTGGTGTCTGCTGCGATCAGGCCTCAACGGCGACGGTTCCTGCGGATTTGTTGAAAAAATCCCACAGTGGCCGATTTTTCCGGGTTGTCGGAAGGGGGTGATCAGGTGTAGCGGACGGCCCGATGCTGAGGTTCGAAGTATTCGGGCAGCAGGCTGTCAACCTGCAGCAGTCCCCTGCGAGTGAGTCGGAGTGTGTGTCCATCGAGCTGCAGGTAGCCGGCATTCTGCTGATTTGCGAGTGGCACGGCGAATTCGGTGAGCGTATCGACTGCGTATTTGCGGTCGAGGCGGGCGAGATCGACCTCGCCTTCCTTCATCAGCAGTACCAGTTCGCGGATGAGGAGCTGATGCGGAGTCGGTTTGAGGGCTCGGTTGATCGGCAGCTTTCCTGCGGCGACGGTTTCCATGTAGTCTTCGATGCGATCGAGGTTCTGGTAGTGGACTCCCTGGAAATGTCCGAACGAGGAGACTCCGGTGGCCAGCAGGTCGCAGCCGCGCCAGACGTTGTCGCGGTAGACGAAGCGATCATTTTTCGGGTTGCGGACGAGTTCGTTGCCGCTGGAGATGTGGTAACCGGCGGCCAGCAGGCGATCCATGGCTTCACTGACCCAGCGGCGTTTGGTGGGCCAGTCGGCGACGGGTGACTGCACCCCCTGTTCTCGCATTTCCTTCGAGTACACTGTGTTGAAGGGCAGTTCCATCTGATAGATGGTGATGTTGTCCGGCTCCAGTTGCAGGGCTTTGTCGATATTGCGGTGCCAGTTTTCGTCGGTTTCCCCGACCATTCCGGCGATGAGATCGATGTTGACCTGTGGAAAGCCGATGCTGCGGATCCAGTCGTATGCGGTGAAGATTTCCGGTGACAGGTGTGCGCGGCCGTTTTCTTCGAGGATCTGATCGTTGAAGCTTTCGACTCCGAGTGAGATGCGAGTGATGCCGATGTCCCGCAGTGTTTCAAGTTTTTCGACGCTGAGCGTACCGGGTTCGCATTCGAAGGTGACTTCTTCGGCCTGATCCCAGTTGATCCAGGCACTCATGCGTTCGCGGAGAGACCGCAGTTGTTTTGAGCTGAGGTAGCTGGGGGTACCTCCGCCGAAGTAGACGAACCGCAGTGATCGCGAACCGATAGCTGATCTTCGGCTGATCAGTTCCAGTTCGGCGATGAGGGCGCGGACATAGTCTTCGATGGCTTTGGCGTTCTGGTTGGTGTAGACGCGGAAGTAGCAGAACTTGCAGCGTTTGCGGCAGAAGGGAATGTGAATGTAGAGGCCGAGTGGTGTATCGGCGGAATTGGCGGGACTGGAGTCCAGTGCCTGCAGTGCCTGTGGCACAAAGTCACTGTTCCACTGTGAGAACGGTGGGTAATTGGAGATGAAGTAGCTGCCGACTTCCGTAGTGGCTGCGGGGGTCGCTGGCGTGATGAGGGGCAGCGTGACGGGGGCTGGTTCTGAGGCTGGTACCGGAGTGCTCATGGGTGTGTCCGAATAGCTGCAGTGCGACGTTCAGGGGGTAGCGGGACGAAGTCAGGAGAAGCACAGCAATCGGCCATTCTGCTGGTCTTCTGAGGCGATAAGGGCACCTTCACCGACAGCCAGTCCGGCGGTGATGTCCCTGCCGGCATTGAATTTCCAGATCTCTTTGCCCGTCTGCAGGTCGAGTCCGTAGAGATTGCCATCACCGGATCCGGTGAAGTAGCGGTTGTCGATGGCAACCCCGGAGCATTCGATTTTGGCGCGAGTGGCGAAGGTCCAGACGGGTTTGCCGGAATCCCGGGCGACGGCGTGCACGGTTTTGTCATGGCCCCCGACGATGACGAGCTGGTCGGTGACGACGGCGGACGCGTGGAACGGCATTTCGCGGGGTCCGGGGTATTTCCACACGACCTGTCCCTGTCGCCAGTCAACGCAGAGGATCAGTCCGGTGTGGGTTCCGACGTAGAGCAGGTTGTCGACGATGGCGGGTGAAGCGATGAGGAAGGATTCGAGGGGCATGTCCCGGAATTCCTTGCCTGTTTCCAGATCGATGACGCGGAGATGTTCGTCGCAGCCGGCGACAAAGGTGTAGTGGTCGGCGACAGCGGGTGAGCAGTTGATGCGGTCGTTGGTCTGGACTTTCCAGATTTCGGTGCCGGCTTCGGAAAGGCAGTAGAGGCAGCTGTCGTGTGAGGCGAGCAGCAGGTGATCTTTGTAGCGGGCCACGCATCCGGCGATTTCTGAGCCGGTGGTGAAGTGCCAGATTTTTTTTCCGTTGGTTCGATCGAGGGCATGCAGTACGCCATCTTCGTCGCCGGCGTAGACGGTGTTTCCGGAGACGAAGGGTGCGGCTTTGAATCCGGGAGCGAATTTTTTGGGATCGGGATCTTCGATGGAGCGGTATTTCCAGAGCTCTTTGCCGGTCTGCAGATCGAGGCAGTGGAGGAATCCCGCGAGTGCGGGAGCGTAGACTTTGCCATCGGCGATGGCAGCACACCCGACCCAGCCGTCGGGGGAGCTGAATTCCCAGCGGAGTGTGGGATTGGTGGCCAGTGTGCCGCGGGCCAGTCCGCGCTGGTCCGGGGAGCCGCGGAAGGAACGCCATGCGGTATCGGTTGCGGGATCCTGCGGGATGGCCGGTGGTTGTGGTGCGGCGACTGCCGGGGTGTTGAGCTGGCTGAGCCAGCGGGTGTTGCCGGAGAATGAGGCTGCTGTGGCGAGTGTCGCGAGCAGTTGCCGTCGGGAGATGCCGCGGGCTGCCGGCTGTGTGTTGTGAGTTGCTGTGGGAGAATTGGCGGGGAGTTCGGTGAGCATGGCAGAATACTGAGTGCGGAAGACGGAGATGGACGGACAGGGGGGGCTGTCAGAGGGAACATGTGCTGTGATTATAGCAGCAACGTGGCATACAAAATCGGCAGATTGCGGCGGGGATGGCGGTTTTCACAGGATTCCGTTGAATTTTCCGCCGGCTGCCAGTTTCGATTTTCACCTTTCCCGACCGACGGTATAGTGTGGTTACCTGCGCAGCAGTCTCGTCCCACCCACCACCCTCCGTTTTCCCGGAAGCTCGCCCATGAAGCCCAGCCAGTGTGATTGTTCTGCAGATCGTTCGGCCATTGATCGTCGTGGGTTTGTGAAGGGCCTTGCTGCTGCGGCAGCCATTGTACTGCCCGGTCGCAGCCTGCAGGCTGGTTTGTATTCAGGTCCATCCCGCACAAGTGCCGCTGAGACTGCCGTCACAGAATTCTACAGGACTCTGACGGACGACCAGAAGAAAGTGCTCTGTCTGCCTTTTGAGCATGAAAAGCGGCACCGGATCAGCGCTAACTGGCATGTCACCGAGCCGACTCTGGGGCAGCAGAACTTCTTTACATCCATGCAGCGCGAACTGACGACTCGGATTGTCAAAGGACTGTGCAGTGAAGAGGGATATGCTCGTCTGACGCGTCAGATGGACGAGGACGCCGGTGGTCTGCACGAATTCAGCGTGGCTTTCTTTGGTGCGCCCGGCGACGAGGCTCAGCCCTTCGAATTCATGCTGACGGGTCGTCATCTGACTCTGCGGGCTGACGGCAACACTGTGGATCGGGCAGCCTTTGGTGGTCCGATCATTTACGGGCATGACCAGGTGGATCCCGTGGCGTCGAAGAACATTTACTACTACCAGACGCAGCAGACGGATGCCGTGTTTCGATCATTGACGGCTGATCAGGCTGCGAAGGCACTGGTCGCACAGGCTCCGGCTGAGGCGGCGGTGCAGCTGCAGGGTGAGGCTGGCAAATTTGCCGGGATTCGGGTTGGTGAGCTGAATGCTCAGCAGAAGCAGCAGGTCGAGCAGACTCTGAAGGTCCTGCTGGCTCCATATCGTACGGAAGACGTATCGGAAGTGATGGACATCGTGAAGTCTTCGGGCGGTATGGATCAGCTGCACATGGCATTTTACAGCCAGGGTGATCTGAGCGGCGACCGGACTTGGGACATCTGGCGTGTGGAAGGTCCCAGTTTTGTGTGGCACTACCGCGGTGCTCCACACGTTCATGCCTACATCAACATCGGCACGAAGAAGGCCTGAGGCTGTGCTGGCGTGCTGACGGGTGATGTGATTTCTGAAGCCCGGCGGTCGGCAACTGCCGGGCTTGTTTTTTGGCGTGTGTGCTGGCTGGAGGACTGATGATGAGCGGAGTTGTGCCGACGATTCGCGTGCTGTCTGTGGCGGTGCTGCTGTGGAGCGGTCTGAGTGCCTGTGCGGCTGAGACTCTGATTTACGCGGCGAAGCTGATTGATGGTCGTGCAGCGCAGCCTGTCAGCGACGTGACGCTGGTTGTGGCGGAGGGAAAAATCAGTCGGATCATTTCTGGTTTTGCGACGCCGCAGTCTGGTGATCGTGTGATTGATCTGCGGAAGTACACGGTGGTTCCCGGGCTGATGGACATGCACACGCATCTGATGTCCCAGCATTCAAAGGATTCGTACACGGAAAAGTTCTTCATGGAGGATTCGGAGTACGCGCTGCGGTCCACGGTGTATGCCCGACTGACTCTGCTGGCAGGTTTTACGACGGTGCGTGAGCTGGGAGATAACGGAGTGAATTCGGTGGCGTTGCGGCGGGCGATTCGTGAGGGCTGGATCATCGGCCCGCGCATCTACACGGCCGGGAAATCGCTGGCGACGACCGGTGGCCATGCGGACCCCAGCAACGGTCAGAAGGGTCGATTTCGCGAGGATCCGGGCCCGCTGGACGGTGTGATCAACGGCCCGGATGATGCTCGGAAGGCCGTTCGACAGCGATACAAGGATGGCGCTGACCTGATCAAGCTGACAGCGACCGGCGGAGTTCTGAGTCTGGCGGCCAGTGGGCAGAATCCGCAGTTCACGAATGAAGAGCTGCAGGCGATTGTTGAGACGGCTCGGGACTACGGCATGACTGTGGCTGTGCATGCCCATGGTGCTGAGGGTATGAAGCGGGCGGTGCTGGCCGGCGTGGATTCGATTGAGCACGGGACATATATGACAGCAGAGATCATGGGTCTGATGAAGGAGCGTGGCACATTCTGGGTACCGACAAATATGGCGGGTGAGTGGGTCGCGAAGAAGTCTGCCGAGCCGGGGTATTTTCCGGAGGTGGTGCGTCCCAAGGCTGCTGCGATTGGTCCGGCGATTCGCAGTACGTTTCAGCAGGCTTACAGGGCGGGAGTGAAGATAGCGTTTGGTACGGACAGTGGTGTGTCAGTGCACGGCGAGAATGCTCATGAATTTGAGCTGATGGTGGAAGGCGGGATGCCACCGATGGAGGCGATTCAGTCGGCGACTCTGCAGGCGTCGCGTCTGCTGAAGGTTGAGGACATTCTGGGGACGCTGGAAGCCGGCAAGCTGGCGGATGTGGTGGCCGTTGACGGTGATCCGCTGGAGAACATCAGTGCCATGAAGAAGGTTGTGTTTGTCATGAAGGAAGGTCAGGTGTATCGAGAGCCCTGAGGATGCAGTCTGCGAAGCGTGCCGGCGACTGAGGGTCGAATGAGAGATAGAGGGACGGTTCGATCAGTTCGACTTCCATAATGGCTGGCTGGCCTGAGGGCAGCAGGACGAGGTCCACGCGGGCGTACAGCAGTGGCTGTGGGCAGGACTGCAGGCAGCGTTCTGCGCAGGTGATGAGATCTGCAGCGGGCTGAATTGAGCGGATGATGCCGCCGTGCTCCTCCTGAACTCGAAAGTCCCCTTTTTTCGGGGTTTTCAGGACGGCGTGGCTGTAGTGGCCACTGAAGAAGATCAGTGAGTATTCGCCGGTACTGACGACGCTGTCGATAAAGGGCTGTGCGAGTGCGGTGGTGTGGCGAAAGGCATTGGCTGCCTGCTGCAGCAGTTCGGGGGTTGCGCTGGCTGGCAGGCGAAAGGCATTATCGGCATTGGCTCCGATGAGCGGTTTCACGACGACTGCGGGTGTGTTCCAGTAATCGGTCAGATGGGCCAGTTCGGCGGCTGCAGGTGATTCCAGCCAGAGTGTCGGGACAATGGTTTGACCGGCCTGTTCCAGTTCCCGCAGGTAGCTTTTGCGGATATTCCAGTGGACTGTTGGCAGTGGGTTCAGCAGTCGTGCAGAGGACTGTTCGATCTGTTCAAGCACCCTCAGGAATGTCTCGGGATCGGACTGATAGTCCCAGGGCGAGCGGATCACGACCATCGCAAACTGATCCCAGTTCGGTTTCGGGTGTCGCCATGAAACTTCGTGCACAGTGATGCCGGCCTGCTGCAGCTGTTCGACCACAAGTTGATCGTAGGCTACGAAGTCGGCGAGGCTGTCCATGGTCAGAAACGCGATTGGCTGCATGGCGTATTCACTGAGGTTGGCTGATGTCGTGAATCAACTGGAGTGTCTCGAGCAGGGGCAGTCCGATGACGCAGGTCAGACTGCCGGAAACGCGTTTGACGAACGCTGCAGCGAGTCCCTGGATGGCATAACCGCCGGCTTTTCCCGAGGGTTCGCCGGTTGCCACGTACCAGTCGATCTGGCGTTCGGTGAGTGGCAGAAATTCGACCTCGGTGGTGACAATCTGTGACAGCAACTGAGTGCCGCGGGAGACCAGGACGGCAGTGAGAACGTGGTGGATTTTTCCGGAGAGCAGATGCAGGAACCATTCGCGTACGTCGCTGCCATGGAGTGTCGGATCGGGTTGTCCGAGTACTTCGCGATGGCCATCGTGGGGCCCGGCCACGACGGTTGTGTCGGCGACGACAACGACAGGCGGGCAGTGGGGATTCAGCCTGGTCCGGGAGGCGATTTGAGCGGAGACATCCAGATGTTTGGCGTGCGTAATCTGCAGCAGTCTTTCCCGGATGTCTGCGTCATGTCGGAGATTGCGAAAACCGGCTTCTTCGGAGGAGACGGGTGGCAGGCAAACGATGCGTTCGGCACCCACGGCTGCGGACAGCAGGTCGCGGCGTCGCGGGGAGCGGGAGCCGAGAATGATGTGAGAAATGACGGAGGAGTTGGCGGGATTCAGCAACAGGTGTGTTGCGGGGCTGATGTGATCAGCGGATGTCATGGTGTGTCCCCGCTGCCTGGTTGCCCGCTGACTGCCTGCCATGCCACGAGCGAATCCCGGATGGGCTGGACATCGTGGATCCGCAGCACGTCGACACCGTGGGCAGCCAGCGCTATGGAGACGCCGATGGTACCGGCGAGGCGTTCATCGACTTCGCGACCCAGCAGTCGGGCGAGGAACCGTTTGCGGGAATGCCCGATCAGTACGGGGCGCTGCAGGCTGTGCTGCAGTTGTGGTACGGCCTGCAGCAGTTGCAGATTGTGTTCAGCGGTCTTGCCGAATCCGATGCCCGGATCGATACACATGCGTTCGGCCGGGATCCCGGCCATCAGGCAGCGATCCACCTGCTGCTGCAGAAACTCGGTCACGTCTGTGACGACGTTCCTGTAGGACGGGTTCAGCTGCATGGTTTGCGGGGTGCCCTGGATGTGCATCACGCAGATGCCCGCATCGGTAGTGCGGCAGACTTCCAGCATCTGCGGGTCGAAGGTCAGACCGGAAATATCATTGACAATTTCGGCACCGGCAGCGAGAGCCTGGCGGGCCACTTCAGACTTGGTGGTGTCGATACTGATGGGGATGCGGACTTCGCGAGCCAGTCGCTGAATGACGGGAATTGTGCGACGCAGTTCTTCGTCGAGGTCAACGGGAGTGGCTCCGGGGCGCGTTGATTCACCGCCGATGTCAAGAATATCGGCCCCGTCGTGCTGCAGTTGCAGTCCCTGTTCCACCGCGAGGTCGAGGGCGTGAAAACGACCGCCGTCCGAGAAGCTGTCGGGGGTCACATTCAGGATGCCCATCAGCAGCGGCAGGCGGCCGCGGGTGAGATTGCGAGTACGGAGAAGCCACGAGTGGTGCATGTTGATAATCCGGTGGAGCAGTTGCCGACACCTTCAGGATATGCGATCCGGAGTCTGACATCCAGACGACGGGACATTGGCGGCGGTGCTGGTCGGAAAAGGATCGGTCTGCTGCAGACGTTCGAACGCTGAGACATTGCCGGAAGCAGCCAGCCGATCGAACTCGGCTTCGTCAAAGTCTGAGAGTGCAGTGGACATCAGGGCAAAGCCGGTGCCGATGAACAGAATCGACAGCAGCAGCGAAGTGCAGATTGCGGGGACGGACAGAGTACCGGTGACAGTGCGGACGGTATCGGTCAGAAAAGCGACCGAGAGAACCAGTGAGACCCCTGTGCCGGAGAGCAGCAGTCCCAGCAGAAACTGGCGTGGGCGGAAGGGGCGTGGCGTGGGCTGTGGTGAGTTCTGCTGTGGGGAGTTGGACATCGGGCTGGTCCTGAGGGCAGCAGGACACTGAGACTCCTTTGGAGTGATGAAATCGAAGCTGGTGCAGTTGCAAGCGGCAGTTGCCGGTACAGGCAGCAGAAACGCAGCGACGAGCCGATTGGATCAAAAAAAGGCGGCGATTTCAGGCCATGCAGTTGTCGGGCTGATCTTCAGCGTAGGTGGGGTGAAATCCGAGCGAATTCATGGCCAGTATTTCTCGGGATTTCATCAGGCTGCGGTCAGTGGGAGTCAGGTCGTCGTAGCCGCACAGGTGCAGCAGTCCATGAACGACGTACAGTGCCAGCTCGGCATCTGCCGACCAGTGCCCTGAGGATGCCATTTGTGCAGCCATTTCGGCACTGGCAATGATTTCGCCCTCGATGGCGGCGCCTGCGGCGAGCGGGGTGTCAGAGTCGCAGTCGTTTAAGGCGCTGTCGGAGTCATCGAAGCCCAGTTGGAAGCTGATGACATCGGTGGGGTAATCGTGCTGCAGATACTGGCGATTGATGCGATGAATTTCTGAATTATCGACAATACTGATGCTGATGATGGCGGAGCACAGTTTTTCCTGCTGCAGCACGGCAGCCACAGCAGTCTGCAGCAGGTCAGTATTGACCGGGTGTGCAGACTGCCGACTGACGATGTCGATTTCCCAGGGCATGTGTAGTTACTTTGCTGAGGCGCGAACCTTTTCCTGATGTTCGCGGTCCAATTCACCGGTAGTCAGTTTTGACCAGTAGGTGTCGAGGTCGCGTCGGACCTTACCGGACAGCAGCAGCAGGCCCACCATATTCGGCAGCATCATACCGAAGATCATCAGGTCGCCGAAGTCCATCACGTTCTGGGCTGAAATCACGGATCCGAGGAAAGTGAAGACGAGGAATACAGCCTTGTAGACCATCGAAAATCCCTCGCCGAACAGGTAGGCCCAGCAGCGTTCACCGTAGTAGGACCAGGAGATCATGGTGCTGTAGGCGAACAGGAATGTGGCGCAGGCCAGTACGTAGCGAAAGTAGGGGATCTGACTGTCCATCGCGAGGGATGTCAGGGAGGCGCCTGAGACGGCCGTAGCGACATTCTGGTCATTGATTGTGAACTGGGCTTTGAATTCAGCCGGGAAGGCCGGGTTCTGGTAGTCGTAGGCGCCTGTGATGACGATGACGAGTGCTGTCATGGTGCAGACGATGATGGTGTCCACGAAGGGTTCCAGCAGTGAAACGATACCTTCGCGAATGGGGTAGTCAGTTTTGGCGGCCGCATGGGCGATGGCAGCGGAGCCGACACCGGCCTCATTGGAAAAGGCAGCGCGTTTGAAGCCCCAGACGAGGACTCCCACGAATCCGCCGCGGTAAGCTTCCGGCGAAAAAGCGGAGGAGATGATCAGAGACAGTGCACCGGGAACTGCCGAGTAGTTCTTCAGCAGAATCAGCAGGCCTGCCAGTACGTAGACGCTGCACATGACCGGAACGATTTTGTCGGCGGTGGAAGCGATGCGGCGGATGCCACCAATGATCACGATGGCCGTCAGCACCAGCATCAGCAGGCCGTAGATCCAGGGGTTTTCCCTGAAGAACGGGATGGTCTGACCGACAGCATCGAGGCTGCCTTTGACCTGGTACGCATTACCTCCGGCAAACGAGCCACCCACACACAGGATGGCGAAGCACACGGCGAAAACGTGGCCGAGAGGTGCCAATCCGAGTTCGGCGAGGCCACGTGAGAGGTAGTACATGGCACCACCCATGATGCGTCCATCCGGACGCACCTCGCGATATTTCTGGCCGAGCGTGCATTCGACGAATTTGGACGACATTCCGAGGAAGCCGGCCAGCACCATCCAGAACGCGGCACCTGGGCCGCCGAGTGCGATGGCGGTGGTTACGCCGGCGATATTGCCGAGCCCCACTGTGGCGGACAGGGCGGTGGTGAGTGCCTGGAAGTGGCTGACGTCGCCAGTGTCGTTCTGGTTGTCGTATTTACCGGCGATGATGGAGATTGAGTGACCGAAGGCTCGCAGGCTGATGAAACCCATGCGGATTGTGAAAAACAGGGCTCCGGCAACCAGGACCAGAACCGCAAACTGGATTTCTCCGCTGCCACCGAGGGGGATTGGGAAAAAGATGAACCCGGCGACATATCCGTTCACTGTACCGAAGAATGTGTCAACGGGTTTGAGGGACTCATTGATGCTGGCGAACAGGTCTGGTTTCGGCTTTGGTTCGGTGGTTGGTTCGGTGTCGGAGGCAGCAGCTTCCGCGACGGCCTTGTTTGCGGCTGCATCTGCGGATGTCTGGGCCGGGGCCTGAGGGGATTCGGTGGTGGGGGCGGCTGGTGTTGTGGGTGCCGGTTCCTGGGCCGTTGCAGACTGCTGCACGGTGAACAGCCAGAGGGGCAACAGCAGGAGCAGTGCGAGAGTCTGCTGAGAACGGTTGGTGAGTGAGCGGGGGTTCATGGACGTATCCGTGAGAATTTCGCGTGAGCGGTCAGAGACAGCGGTTGGTGTGACGTGATGGTGGAGGGCGTCAGAATAACGCTGAAAAAAGTCTTATGGAAATGGACCGTGGGGGAAGGTTGTGGAAAAGCGGGGATTTTTTGTGGTGTGGTGGCGGTGTTGTGGTGGCGGGCAATGGGCCACGGCATGGACATCATTATGATGGCGCGCCGTGACTGCAATCGCAGCGATTCCAGTGGTGCTGCCAGTTCAATGAACCTTTTTACAAAATCGGAGTCTGGGATTGTAAGACTTGCAAGGAGTGTTGGTGTGGTTGGCAACGGAATGGCTGTTGGATTGGGTGTGAGTGTGCGGAATTGGCAAGTCTGTGGCCACGTTTGGGAACTTTTGCACAGTACCGAGTGGTGGATTGGGTGGCCTTGCGAGGTGCGGGAGCGGCGAAATCTGCCGGAATCGGGTCACAAAAAGCGGAATTTGCTGATCTTCCACTGTGTGATTCCGTTTGGGTTTGGTGGGTGGGCGAGTGCCGAGTTCAATTTCTGACTGGTGGCATGGGGATTGCGGGTCTGTCTGGTGTGCGGAATGGTTTTTTGAGTGTGTGCATGGGATTTTGGCGTTTCGTTGCGAACTACGGTGTGATCGACAGGGAAGGAGAGCAGCGGGAATGGTCAGTGCATCCAAAGAGTTCTCGGATCTGTCCGAATTGGCTGTGTTTTCTCAGCCAGGTGGCGGTGCTGCTGCGGTTTGGCGGGCTGGCGCCAGGTCTGGTGTGAAGTCGGAGGGGAAGTTGTCGGGGGCTGAGTTGTTGCGGCGGTTGGAATCCGGCGAGACGGTTGAGTCCCTGATGGTGACTTCGGGGATGGGTCGGGCGGCGGTGCAGGATCTGCTTGTGAGGGCTCGTGTGGACCGCCTGATGCAGGTGGAGTGTGAGTACATAGACAGCGATGAGTTTCGTGTTGCGTCTGCGGAGACTTTGATTTGCGGCAAGGAGGCTCCTGAGTCAGTTCCTTTGGGTCGAGTGCGGATTCCGGATGGGATTCCGGCGTATCTGGCTGAGTTGTATGGGGTGCCCTTGCTGACTCGGGAGCAGGAGCAGTATTTCTTTCGGCGGATGAATTTTCGGAAGTATCAATTCTGCGAGCTGCGTGGTCAGTTGCAGTCGGGTCGTGCGCGGCGGCGGGTGTTGGAGCGTCTGGAGTCTTTGCTGGGGGAGGTGAATGAATTAAAGAACCATCTGATTCGTTCGAATCTGCGGCTGGTGGTCAGCATTGCGAAGAAGTTCGTGAAGCAGTCGGAGGGTTTTTACGAGTTGGTGAGTGATGGGAATATTTCGTTGATCCGGGCGGTGGAGAAGTTTGACTATCAGCGCGGGAACAAGTTTTCGACGTATGCGTCGTGGGCCATCCTGAAGAACTTTACTCGCACGATCCCTGCGGAGGCTCAGCGACTTGACCGCTTCCGGACGGGCAACGACGACGTGTTTTCTCAATCTGTGGAAAACCGTCGATCGTTCATTTCGGACGAGCAGGTCAACAGTTTGCAAAAAGGTGTGATTCGGGAGTTGCTGAGTGAGTTGGATGGGCGTGAGCAGAAGGTGATCGCGTTTCGTTATGGATTGGGGGAGGGTTTGGAGCCGGAGACTCTTGAGCAGGTGGGTTGGAGATTGGGTGTAACGAAGGAGCGAGTGCGTCAGATTGAGGTGCGGACACTGGAGAAATTGCGGCGAATTGCTGAGCGTCGGGCGTTTGAGATTCCGGGAATCTGACGAAAAGACTCAACTCTGTTCGGGTCTGGGCCGAATGTACGGAAGCTTTTGGCGGGGTGGGAGTGTATTGGGGGTAATGTGGAGTGCGTGTGTGGGGTGTTCTGGCGGGGTGCGATGTTGAATTCGGCTTGTCGTTACCCTGTCAAATTCCCCCCTCGCATCTGCTCGAAGTTGAGACGATCTTGAGTTTTCTCTTGATAAACGACAGGCTCCCGGTATACTCCGCGACCCGCTTGAGCGGCGTCGGTTTGCGCTAGTGTAGCTCAATTGGCAGAGTTCCGGTTTTGTAAACCGGCGGTTGTGGGTTCGATTCCCACCGCTAGCTTTGCGTTTTTCTGCGCCGGCTGATGGTTGTTTTGGCGTCTGTCCGGCTCGGTAAGGTGCTCAGAAAATCCGATCTATTGAACCTGCTTGAAGGGCTTCAGAAGCTTTTTGGTGCGATTGTTCAGTTTCTTGGGGGAATACCTAAGCGGCCAAAAGGGCCAGACTGTAAATCTGGTGGCTTATGCCTTCACAGGTTCGAATCCTGTTTCCCCCAATTTGGTAAGTGGTCTGTGTTTCTGGTGTGTCTGGTCTGGTGTTTGATGGTTGTTTGGTGACTGTGTGATGGTGGTGAACTGCGGGCGTAGTTCAATGGTAGAATTCCAGCCTTCCAAGCTGGCTGTGTGGGTTCGATTCCCATCGCCCGCTCTTTGGTGAATCAGTTGGTGACTCAGATTGCTGCGATGGGCCTGTAAGATTGCTGCTGTAGCTCAGTTGGTAGAGTACGTCCTTGGTAAGGACGGGGTCATGGGTTCAAGTCCCATCAGCAGCTTTTTCAGATCAGGACGAATGTGGACTGCGATGAATGTGTAATCGGGAACGCGTTGAACGGTAAACAGAAGTTCGGGCGGGAAGTTTCGGGCGCCTTGTGTAGGGGTGCCACTGCACCTGATTGTGTGGCCGGTACTGCTTTTGGGCTGGCTAAGATAGTAGTGGAGTCGGGTTAATGGCAAAGGGTGAGTTTAAGCGAACGAAGCCGCACGTGAATGTGGGTACGATTGGTCACATTGACCACGGCAAGACAACCACCACGGCGGCAATTCTTGCGGTGCAGTCGGCAAAGGGTCTGGCTTCTGTGAAGTCGTACTCGGATATTGCCAAGGGCGGAACTGTCCGCGACGCCACGAAGACCGTGACGATTGCGGCCAGCCACGTGGAATACGAGACTCCGAACCGTCACTATGCTCATATTGACTGCCCGGGTCACGCGGACTACATCAAGAATATGATTACTGGTGCCGCCCAGATGGACGGTGCGATCCTCGTGGTATCTGCGGCTGACGGCCCGATGCCTCAGACTCGCGAGCACATTCTGCTGGCTCGTCAGGTGGCCGTGCCGGCTCTGGTGGTCTTCCTGAACAAGTGCGACCTTGTCGACGACGCAGAATTGCTCGATCTGGTCGAAATGGAAGTCCGCGAGCTGCTGTCCAAGTACGGTTTCCCGGGCGACGACGTGCCGCTGGTGCGTGGCAATGCTCGCGGTGCTCTGGACAATCCGGCTGACGAGAAGTACAGCCAGTGCATCACCAACCTGATGCAGGCTCTTGACAGCTACATTCCTGAGCCTGTTCGCGCTGCGGACAAGGCCTTCATGATGGCTGTTGAAGACGTGTTCTCGATCGAAGGTCGCGGTACTGTGGCCACCGGTCGAATTGAGTCCGGCACGGTGAAGGTGGGTGAGAAGATTCAGATCATCGGTCTGAAGGACACTGTTGAAACCACGGTGACTGGCGTGGAAATGTTCCAGAAGAGTCTGGATCAGGGTATTGCCGGTGACAACGTGGGTCTGCTGCTGCGTGGTCTGAAGAAGGAAGACATTCAGCGTGGTCAGGTCCTCGCTGCTCCGGGCAGCATCAAGCCGCACACCAAGTTCGAAGCGGAAGTGTACGTGTTGAGCAAGGAAGAAGGCGGCCGTCATACTCCGTTCTTCTCCGGCTATCGTCCGCAGTTCTACTTCCGTACAACGGACGTGACCGGCACGACGAAGTTGCTCGGTGGTGCTGACATGTGTATGCCGGGTGACAATGTTCGGATCGAGGTCGAACTGGGCAAGCCGATTGCTCTGGAAGACAACAGCCGCTTTGCTATTCGCGAAGGTGGCAAGACTGTGGGATCGGGCGTTGTTACGAAGATTCTGCAGTGATTGACTAAGGGTACTGTGGCTGCCTGTCAGCGGTGCTGACAGGCAGTTTTATTTTGATACGAGGTGCTGGAATGCGTGAGTATGTCTGGCTGGAGTGCACGGAGACTGGCGTCCGCAATTACCGCGTCATCAAGGAGACTCGGGGAACCGAGCGTCTTGAGTTGATGAAGTATTGTCCGAAGCTGCGTCGCCACACTCTGCACAAAGAGTCTCGAAAGAAGTGATCGTGCCGATTGCCGCCGTCAGGGCAGCAGTTGTCTGTGATCTACGGGTGTAGCTCAATTGGCAGAGCACCGGATTCCAAATCCGGCGGTTGGGGGTTCAACTCCCTCCACCCGTGTTTTGTGATTCCAATTCCTTAAGTTACGCCATTTACGCCTTAGTGCTCGGGAAAACGGTTTTCAGAATGAGCAGCAAAAGCGGAGCGATGTCGGTCCTGCCTGAACTGTTTCGGGCTGGCGTGTACAAGGCGAACCAGGGGCGGATGGTTCGTCAGTTTACGTTTTTTGCCATCGCGATACTGGCCGCTTTCGGCTGTATCACTTTGGCGCGTGGACCCTTGATCGCGGCGGGCCGGACGGCACAGGTGGCTCTCCCGCTGGTGCTCTGGTTGAGTGCCACATGGATTGCATTTCGGCTGGTGAATCTGGCCGTTTTTGCCGATTTTCTGATTTCGGTTGAGTCTGAATTGCTGCGAGTGACGTGGCCTGGAAAGCAGGAGGTGATTCAGGCGACGGTGGTTGTAGTGACGACGATGGTGAGTTTGGGGACGTTTTTGTTTCTCATTGACCTTGTCTGGACGTGGACGTTTTCGGCGATTGGCTTCAGCGAACTGCTCTGATGGTCAATTCGATGCTGGCGGGGCCATATGAATCGTCAGCAACCGCAAACTTACGAAACCTGGAGGAACCTGGTTGCAATTCGTCAAGCGTGTGGTCACCATACGCGATTCGTTTTCTACCAGGCTAAGGAGGTCAGGTGATGGGCGACGAAACTGTGGATGGTTTGGATGCGGCGGTACCCGCCAAAAAGAAGCGTGTGGCCTCCAAAAAGGCTGCTGCGAAGCCTGTGGCTGCTCCGGCGGTCAACAGAGCGGACATGAGCTGGTACGTGCTGAAGGTGCAGACAAATCGTGAGCGCACGATTCGCGACGCACTTTTGAAACGCATCCACGGTGAGAAGCTTGAAGAGTATTTCGGTGAGATTGTGATCCCTTCGGAACGCGTTGTGGATACTCGCAGTGGCTCCCACCGCGAGCAGGACCGCAAGTTGTTCCCGGGCTACATCATGGTTCAGATGATCCTGAACGATGAAACGTGGTACCTCGTGAGGGACACGGGTGGAGTGGGGGATTTCGCTGGTGCCGCCGGCAAGCCTCTGCCGATGGAGCAGCACGAGGTGGATCGGATGCTGGGCAGGGCCGAGCAGCAGTCCACTGCGGTTCCGAAGGTCAAGATTGGTTTTGCGATCGGGGATCTGTTGAAGATTCGCGAGGGAACCTTCGAGAACTTCGAGGGTCGTGTCGAGGGTATTGACGAACAAAGCGGCAAGGTTTCGGTACTGATCGAGATATTTGGCCGGTCGACTCCGGTGGAGATTGACCACTGGCAGTTGGAATCGGTGTAGTTTTCTTTCTGCGAAGGCGGCGGTAGCTGCCGGGACTGGCGATTGGCCGGTGGGCTGGTCGCAATGGACAGGGTAAGTTGCAATGGGCAAACAGCGTCAGGTTACTGCTCAGATCAAGGTCCAGGTGACTGGCGGCCAGGCGACTCCGGCACCGCCGGTCGGTACCGCGTTGGGTCCGCATGGCGTGAACATCGGCCAGTTTGTCTCGCAGTTCAACGAGAAGACTCGTGACATGATGGGGATGACGATCCCGGTCGTGATCACTGTGTACAATGACCGTTCCTTCGAGTTCATCCTGAAAAGTCCGCCGGCTGCTGTTCTGTTGAAGAAGGCTGCGGGCGTGGCTCGAGGTTCAGGCAGTCCGTTGAAGACGAAGGTTGGGACAGTGACGGGTGCTCAGGTCGAGCAGATTGCGAAGCAGAAGTATGAGGACCTGAATGCCTCTTCCCTTGAGCAGGCAATGAAGATGATTGCCGGGACTGCTCGCAGTATGGGCATTGAGATTATTGGTTGATGAGGGGTGTCGGGTCGAGTTCGTACAGTTCTAGCGTGCATCCTGCTGTGATACAGCGGATCAGGAACGGGTGGAAGCATGGCAGGTCCGTCGAAGCGTATGAAGATCCTGGCAAAGAAGGCCGGGGACGTTGGTGCTTTGTCTCTGGCAGACGCCGTTAAGGCGTTGAAGGGTCTGGACGACAGCCTGCCGAAGGGTGTCAAGAAGGTCCGTTTTGATCAGACGGTCGAGATTGCTGTGCGTCTCGGGGTCGATCCCCGACAGGCTGACCAGATCGTGCGTGGCTCGCTGGTGCTGCCGCATGGCATCGGTAAGTCTCAGCGGGTGCTGGTGTTTGCTCAGGGTGAGAACGTCGCCGTAGCAACGTCGGCCGGGGCTGACTTCGTGGGTGGCAAGGAGTTGGCGGATCGGATCAAGGAAGGCTGGCTCGATTTCGACGTCTGTATCGCGACTCCGGACATGATGGGCGTTGTGGGACCCCTGGGCCGTGTCCTCGGTCCTCGAGGTTTGATGCCCAGTCCGCGTGCTGGCACTGTGACGCAGGACGTGGCGGGGACGGTTAAGGAGTACAAGGCGGGCAAAGTTGAGTTTCGCGTGGACAACGGTGCGAATGTGCACTGTGTTGTCGGAAAACTCAGCTTTGACGCGCAACGGCTGACCGAGAACATTGAGTCTCTGCTGGCCTACATTCGCAGCCTGAAGCCGAACACTTCGAAGGGTGTGTATGTGCGGGGATTGGTGGTTTCTGCCACGATGATGCCATCCATCTCCGTTGCGGTTTGACGGTGTTGGGTGAGTGATGGGTCAGTAGTTTTCAGCGGGTATTTTGATTGGGCAGGCAGCAATGGGTCGACACGTTAAAGACATGGTGATTGCCGACATTCAGGGTCGCGTTGGCAGCACGAAGGATTTCATTGTTGTTGACGCATCGAAGCTGGATGCGATCACGGCCAACCGCTGGCGTCTGGCGATGCGGAAAGAGCAGATTTCGGCTTTGACAGTGAAGAATTCCGTGGCACTGAACGCGCTGAAGAGCAAGGGCGTACAGGGTCTGGATGCGGTTTTGGCTGGCCCGTCGACGCTGCTGTGGGGTGGCGAGGATGTCGTGCAGCTCAGTCGTGCTGTCACAAAGTGGGCCAAGGACATTAAGAATCTGCAGATCAAGGGTGGTGCCTGTGACGGGCAGCCTCTGGATGCTGCGGCCATTGAAACACTCAGCAAGAGTGCCGGTCGTCTTGAGACGATTGGTGAGATTGCTGGTCTGATGCTCGCTCCGGGGCGTCAGTTGGCGGGTTGTCTGCAGGGTCCTGGGGGCCGTCTGGCTGGCCAGTTGAAGACTCTGTCAGAAAAAGAGCCAGGGGAATAGGAGCATACTTGCCAGTTTGGCGGTGTGTTAACTGGACGCTGTCTGCTTAACGAGAAGCTTGTTACTCGAAGCGTGTTACTCGAAGAGTGTTATTGCAAGAGAAAGGTGTTGGTCATGTCTGCTGATGCAGCGACTGAGTTTGATGCAACCACGAAGGAACTGGGCGACCGTATTGTTGGTCTGACACTGCTGGAAGCCCGCAAGGTGGTGGACTATCTGAAGCAGGTACACGGCATTGAGCCGGCCGGTGGCGGAGCGGTGATGGTCGCTGCGGCTCCGGGTGCTGCTGCAGCCGAAGCCAAGGTAGAGCAGACAGAGTTCAACGTGATCCTGACCGGCTTCGAAGATTCGAAGAAGATTGCAGTGATCAAGGTTGTGCGTGCTGCGACCGGTCTGGGGCTGAAGGAAGCCAAGGACCTCGTCGAAGGTGCTCCGAAGACCCTGAAAGAGGGTCTGAGCAAGGAAGACGCAGAGAAGCTGAAGAAGGAGCTGGTCGACGCTGGTGGTGCTGTCGACATCAAGTGATTTAAGACTGCGTGTAGCAGAGCTTTTCGTTTGCGTAGCCGGGGTCCGACAGCGGGCCTCGGCGGCGTAAAACCCATGTGTCGCGCATGCTGCTGTTGTCTGTGTTCAGCAGGCTTCAGCTATTGCTCCTGAAAAGAAGGCTCGGCGCGCTGTGACGGGCGACCGTTTGTCGGTGAACTCGAGTGTTGACATACATAGTCAGGCAGCTGCTGATGAGTGTTCGGCAGGTGCCTTTCGTCGCGCGCTTTTGTGACTGTTGAGTGCTGAGAGCGTACAGCAGCTTGTCAGTTGCGGTGCGCTGCGGGCCATCGTTTGGCTTTTGGTGGCCGAGTCGGTACACTTACCGGTTGCGGGCTGAAGTGGTATTGGTTCGGGTTGGATCCAGGTGTTTTGACTGAAGGCAGGATAGGGCATGCCGGTACCTTCCATTCGTACGATCGACCAGGACACGGTTCGAAGCTTTGGCAAAATCCAGGCTGAGTACGAGATTTCCGGTCTGACGCAGATTCAGACCGCATCGTATGCTCGGTTTTTGCAGGCTGATCGGCCGTCTCGCGATCGTCTTGACGTCGGTCTTGAGTCGATCCTTCGGGAGGTCTTCCCGATTGAGAGCTTCGACAAGCAGTACCGTCTTGAGTACACGCGTTACGAGCTTGGCAAGCCTCGGTATACCCCTGAAGAGTGTCGGCAGTTGCGGCTGACCTATGGCATGCCGTTTCGGGTCTGGATGCGGCTGGTGAAGGAGCAGACGGTCGAGGAAGAGGTGTATCTCGGCGATATTCCGATTATGGTGGGTGGTGGTGAGTTCATCATCAACGGGGCGGAGCGAGTGGTTGTCAGCCAGTTGCATCGTTCGCCTGGTGTGGACTTTGTGATGGCCGAGGAGTCTGCCAGCAGCGATCGCAAGACTCATTCCTGCCGCATCATTCCGGAGCGTGGCAGCTGGATTGAGTTGTTGGTCAGCAAGCGTGAAGCGATTGGTGTGCGGATTGACCAGAGCGGAAAGTTTTCGGCCCTGACTCTGCTGCGAGCGATGTCGCGCGAGCATTCGACGGATGCGCAGATCATCCGTTTGTTCTACAACGTGACGACAGTGAAGCTGAGTGCGCGTTCGACGGCGAAGGAACTGATGGGGCACTATTCGGTGGAGGACGTCGTCTATCCTCCGAAGCATGATCGTGCTGGCGAGATTGTGGTGGATGCTGGCAGCGAGATTACGGAAACGATAGCTGAGGAGATGCTGGCTGCGGGCCTGAAGAGTGTGGAGGTAATTCTGGCCGAGGACATCAAGGATCATCTGATCCTGAAGACTCTGGTTGAGGACGGGACATCGACGCACGAAGAGGCGCTGCTGAAGATCTATCAGCGACTGCGTCCGGGCAATCCGCCGAATCTGGACAAGGCGATTGATCTGTTCCGTGAAAAGTTCTTCGACGTGAACCGCTACAGACTTGGACGGGTGGGGCGATTCCGCATCAATCGCAAGTTCCAGCAGGAGATTTCAGACGACCAGATGACTCTGGATCCGCTCGACTACATCAACTCGATGAAGTACATCGTGCGTCTGCGTGTTGGTGACGAGACTGCTCAGATCGACGACATTGACAATCTCGGGAATCGCCGTCTGAGGACGATCGACGAGTTGGCGGCGGACGAGATCCGCAAGGGATTTCTGAAGCTGCGTCGCACGGTGCAGGAGCGGATGAGTGTGAAGGAGGCGGACAGCATGACTCCGCGAACGCTCATCAATCCCAAGTCGGTGTCTGCGGCGATTGACTATTTCTATGGTCGCAGCGAATTGTCTCAGGTGGTTGACCAGACGAATCCGCTCAGCATGCTGACTCATGAGCGTCGTTTGTCGGCACTGGGTCCCGGGGGTTTGAACCGGAAGCGGGCGGGCTTTGAGGTTCGTGACGTGCATATTTCGCACTACGGCCGTATTTGCCCCGTTGAGACTCCTGAAGGGACCAACATTGGTCTGATCTCCAGCCTCAGCATTTACTCGCGCGTGGACGACTACGGCTTCCTGATTTCTCCTTACCGTGTTGTGCGTGATTCGCAGGTGACGGACGAGGTGGTGTGGTTGCGTGCCGACGAGGAGGCTTCAGCGTTTGTGTGTCCCGCGGATACTCTGGTGGAAGCCGGGCAGATCGCCGAGGACCGCGTGTTGGCTCGAAACAAGAGCGACGTGGTATGGATTGACCGTTCTGAAGTGCAGTTCATTGACGTCGCTCCGTGTCAGATGGTGGGTGTGTCTGCCGGGTTGATTCCTTTCCTTGAGCATGACGACGCAAACCGTGCTTTGATGGGTTCGAACATGCAGCGTCAGGCGGTGCCGCTGTTGATTGCGGAGCGTCCTGTAGTGGGCACTGGCATGGAGCCATTTGTCGCGCAGAACTCCGGCATGGTCCTGCGTGCTCCGAAGAGCGGCAAGGTGACTTATGTTGACGCGAACGTGGTGGAGGTGGATGGTCGTCGTTTCCCGTTCCGGAAGTTTATCCGGTTGAACGAGCGAACGTGTCTGAATCAGAAGCCGATCGTGCGTGTTGGCGACAAGGTTCGTGCGGGGCAGGTGTTGTGTGACAGTGCGGCGACGAGGAACGGTTCGCTGGCGCTGGGTCGCAATGTGATGGTGGCCTTCATGTCGTGGGAGGGTTACAACTTCGAGGACGCGATCATTCTGTCGGAGCGTCTGGTGAAGGAGGACGTGTACACGTCGATTCACCTGGATGAGTTTGACGTGGAGATTCGTGAGACGAAGCTGGGCCGCGAAGAGTTTACTCGCGACATTCCGAACGTGAGTGAGAAGGCTTTGCGACATCTTGACGAGTCCGGAATCATCAAGGTTGGGACTCGGGTGAACCCCGGTGACATTCTCGTCGGCAAGGTCTCTCCGAAGGCCAAATCCGAGCTGACTCCGGAAGAGAAGCTGCTGCATGCGATTTTCGGTCGTGCGGGCGAGGACGTGAAGAACGAGAGTCTTGAGGTGCCCAGCGGTGTGAGTGGTATTGTGATTCACACTGAGCGGTTTTCCCGGCGGATGAGTCTGTCGGAGGTGGAGCGCAAGAAGTTTGAAGACGAGCTGAAGCGAGTTGAGAAGGAAGCTGAAGCGGCGATTGCGGAGTCGTTCAAGGCGTTCCTCGTGGACTTTGAGGCTGCATTGGAGCAGCAGGTGACGGATGAAGAGGGCCGTGCGTTGGTGCGGCACGATGATGCTCGCGTTGTCGCCGAGTATGCGCGGCGGTTCCAGAACCACTTTGAAGAGATGGACATTCGCAGTCCTCAGAAGAAGACTGCGGCTCGCAAGGTTCTGCGTGAGAACTGGGTGCATGTGGAGGATGTGATTGACCGTGAGGACCATCGAGTAAACAGCATGAAGCGGGGCGACGAGCTGCCGAGTGGTGTGCTGCAGATGGTGAAGGTGTATGTGGCTTCGCGTCGTCAGATTTCGGTGGGCGACAAGATGGCTGGTCGTCACGGGAACAAGGGGGTGATTTCCAAGGTGCTTCCGATTGAGGACATGCCGTTCCTCGAAGACGGGACTCCTGTTGACATCATCCTGAATCCGCTGGGCGTACCGAGCCGTATGAATGTGGGTCAGATTCTGGAGACGCATCTGGGCTGGGCGGCCGGGAAACTGGGTTACCGAGCGGTGTGTCCGGTGTTTGACGGAGCGAGCGAGGAGGACGTGCGGGTTGCGTTGCGTGAGGCGGGTCTGCCTGAGGACGGGAAGACTCATCTGCGTGACGGCCGTACGGGTGAGCGTCTGGAGCAGAAGACGACGGTGGGTTACATCTACATGCTGAAGCTGCATCACCTTGTTGACGACAAGGTGCATGCTCGAGCGACCGGCCCGTATTCGCTGATTACCCAGCAGCCGCTGGGAGGCAAGGCGCGGTTTGGCGGTCAGCGATTTGGTGAGATGGAAGTCTGGGCTCTGGAGGCCTACGGGGCCGCCTACATTCTGCAGGAGTTGCTGACTGTGAAGAGCGATGACGTCGAGGGTCGTACGAAGATCTACGAGAGCATGGTGAAAGGCGAGAATACTCTGGAAGCCGGAACTCCGGCGAGTTTCGACGTCTTGAACAACGAAATTCGCGGGTTGTGTCTGAATCTGCAGTTGGAGAAAGCGGGCACCTGAAGAGGTGTCGAACAGCGATGTGTCCGGGTGAAGCCGTGAGGGCTCGCAGGCTGTACGGTGGATCGGCGGTCCAGGAATATTCTGTAGTGCTGGCAAGACGGGAGAAGCGGACGTGAGCGTCAGCGAAAGTCAGTTTGATCGGGTGAATGACTTTGCGGCAGTGAAGATCAGTCTGGCCAGTCCGGCCGACATTCGCGGCTGGTCTTTTGGCGAGGTCAAAAAGCCGGAGACGATCAACTACCGAACGTACCGTCCGGAGCGGGACGGTCTGTTCTGCGAGCGGATCTTTGGTCCTGAGAAGGACTGGGAGTGTGCCTGCGGCAAGTACCGTGGCATGAAGTACAAGGGGATGATCTGCGATCGCTGCGGCGTCAAGGTGACTCACAGCCGTGTCCGTCGCAAGCGGATGGGGCATATCGAGCTGGCGGCTCCTGTTGTGCACATCTGGTTCTTCAAGTCGATGCCCAGTCGTCTGGGTGCGCTGTTGAACATGAAGACGACGTCTCTTGAGAAGGTCATTTACTTCCAGGACTACGTGGTGGTCGATCCTGGTGAGACTCCGCTGAAGCACTGTCAGATGCTGACCGAGGAGGAGGCTCGTCAGGCCCGCCGCGAGTACGGCGAGGGCAATTTTGAGCTGGGGATGGGTGCAGAGGCGATCAAGAAGCTGCTGGCGCAGATGCGTCTGGCGGATTTGTCCGTGGAGCTGCGGGCGGAGCTGGCGAAGACGGGCAGTCAGCAGAAGAGCAAGGATCTGATCAAGCGTCTGAAGATCGTGGAGGCTCTGCGGGACAGTCAGAACCGTCCGGAGTGGATGGTTCTGGACGTGATCCCGGTGATTCCGCCGGATTTGCGACCGCTGGTGCTTCTGGATTCCGGCAACTTTGCGACGAGCGACCTGAATGACCTGTATCGTCGCATCATCAACCGCAACAACCGACTGAAGAAGCTGGTTGACCTGAATGCGCCGGAGGTGATTGTCCGCAACGAGAAGCGGATGCTGCAGCAGTCTGTGGATGCGTTGTTTGACAACAACCGCTGCAAGCGACCGGTGCTGGGGTCATCGAATCGGCCACTGAAGTCGCTGACGGACATGATCAAGGGCAAGCAGGGGCGTTTCCGCGAAAACCTGCTGGGCAAGCGAGTGGACTATTCTGCTCGTAGTGTGATCGTGGTGGGTCCGGAGCTGAAGCTGCATCAGTGTGGTCTGCCGAAGAAGATTGCGCTGGAGCTGTTTCAGCCATTCGTGATTCGTCGGCTGAAGGATCTTGGTCATGCGGACACGATCAAGAGTGCGAAGCGGATGCTGGAGCGTCGCGACGAGGATGTGTGGGACATTCTGGACGAGGTGATTCGCAATCATCCGGTCCTGCTCAATCGTGCTCCTACGCTGCACCGAATCGGGATTCAGGCTTTTGAGCCTGTGCTGGTGGAAGGCAACGCGATTCGTCTGCATCCGCTGGTGTGCAAGGGCTTCAACGCCGACTTTGACGGCGACCAGATGGCTGTGCATCTGCCGTTGTCGATGGAAGCTCAGGTGGAAGCGACGACACTGATGATGTCGACGCACAACATCTTCAGTCCGGCCAACGGGGCTCCGATTATTTCCGCATCCCAGGACATCGTGATGGGGTGCTATTATCAGACGCTGAAGAAGCCGGACCATGTGGGACATGGGATGGTATTTTCGTCGATTGCTGAAGTGTTCATGGCATTCCAGCAGGGCAAGGTTGGGCGACATGCGACGATTCGCGTCCGTCTGCCTCGCAACAAGCGTGTGAAGGGTGAAGAGTCGGACAAGTACCGTTCGGGCGGTCTGGTGGAAACGTCTCCGGGGCGTGTGTTTTTCAACGATGTGCTGCCGGCGAAGATGTCTTTCTATAACCAGACGCTGGGCAGCAAGGACCTTGCGAGGGTGATTTCCGACTGTTATCTGGAGTTGGGTCGTCGGGAGACGATTGAGCTGCTGGACCGGATGAAGAGTCTTGGTTTCCGGACTTCGACCGAGAGCGGTTTGTCATTCGGTGTCAGCGACCTCTGCACGGCTCCGAATAAGGACAAGGAGATTGCCGAGTCGGAAAAATCGGTGCTCAGGCTGATGAAGCTGTTTGAGCGTGGTGTGATTACGAACACGGAGCGTTACAACAAGGTTCTGGAAACCTGGACGCATGCTCGTGAATCCATCACGAAGTCGATGATGGAGCGGCTGAAGGAGGACGTGCGAGACAACGGTCAGTACGTGAATCCGATCTATCTGATGGCCCTTTCCGGTGCTCGAGGGGGCGTGGGTCAGATCCAGCAGCTGGCTGGTATGCGTGGTCTGATGGCGAAGCCGAGTGGCGAAATCATTGAGACGCCGATCAAGTCCAACTTCCGTGAGGGGCTGTCGGTACTTGAGTACTTCAGTTCGACTCACGGGGCCCGCAAGGGTCTGGCTGACACGGCTTTGAAGACGGCGGACAGCGGCTACCTGACTCGCAAGCTGGCCGACATCTGTCAGAACATGGTGATCACCTCGAATGACTGCGGTACGACCAAGGGCATTACTCGCGGCGTGGTTTATCGTGGTGAGAAGGTGGAGGTGAGTCTGGCGGATGCGATTCGTGGTCGCGTCAGTCGCACGAACATCGTGAATCTGATTACGGAGGAGACGATTGTTCGTGAGGGTGAGATGATCACAGTCGAGAAGGCTCGGCGGATTGAGGAAATGGGTCTGGAGCGAATTCAGGTTCGCAGTCCGATGACCTGTGAAGCTTCGCTGGGTCTCTGTCAGCTGTGCTATGGGATGGATCTGTCGACCGGCGATCTTGTGGAAATGGGGCTGGCGGTCGGCATCATAGCGGCTCAGAGTATTGGTGAGCCGGGGACTCAGTTGACGATGCGTACGTTCCACATGGGTGGTGTGGGTACGACGGCGGTTGAGGAGAGTGAATTGATTGCGAAGCGAGGCGGTAACGTCCGCTTTACTCGTATCCGCAGTGTGATCAACGCCGAGGGTCGCCAGGTGGTGCTGGGGCGAAACGGTGAGATTGCGATTGTGGACGATCGTGGTCGCGAAGTGGAGACTCAGAGGCTTCCCAACGGTGCGGTGCTGCAGGTTGCTGAGAACCAGGTTGTGAAGCCGGGTGATGTACTTTGCAACTGGGATCCGCATGCGATCCCGATTATTGCGCAGGTTGGTGGACGAGTGCGTCTGGAGGACTGCGTTGAGGGGCAGTCGATTCGGGTCGAGAAAGAGGGCTCGGGCACGATGCGTCGGACTGTGATTGAGCACAAGTCCGGACTGCATCCTCAGGTTGTGGTGGAGGATGGCAGCGGTCGTATTCTGGACTTCTATTATCTGCCTGAGGGGGCCAGTATTGAGGTTGAGGATGGCGGTCAGGTCTCGGCGGGTGCGATTGTCGCCAAGACGCCTCGCGAGTCATCGGGGACTCAGGACATCACTGGTGGTCTGCCGCGAGTGACGGAGTTGTTTGAAGCCCGTAAGCCTCGGGATCCGGCGGTTGTGGCTGAGATTGACGGAGAGGTTGAGTTGCCGGCGGAGAAGAAGCGTGGCAAGCGAATTGTGCTGGTGAAGGGTGCTGATGGTTCGGAAGTTGAGCACGTGATTCCTCATGGTAAGGACCTGCAGGTTCATTCGGGCGATCAGGTGAAGGCCGGGGATGCACTGGTGCGTGGTCCGTTGGTTCCGCAGGACATTCTGCGGGTGAGTGGACCGGAGGAAGTGCAGCAGTATCTGCTGCATGAGATTCAGAACGTGTACCGTGCTCAGCGAGTGGAGATCGACGACAAGCACATCGAGATTGTGGTCTCGCAGATGCTCCGCAAGGTCCGGGTGGACACTGTGGGAGATACGGATCTGCTGCCGGGGCTGCTGGTGGACAAGTTTGAGTTGAAGAAGATCAATGATGAGCTTGAGCAGCGTGGTCGGATTACTGATCCGGGTGGATCGGACTACGTGATTGGGGACAAGGTGTCGGTGAAGGAAATTGAGGAAGTGAATCAGGAGCTGTCGAAGCCGATTCGCTATGTGTCGTTGAAGAAGGCGAAGGCCAGTCCGCAGCTGCTGGGGATCACGAAGGCGGCGGTATCGAGTGAGAGCTTTATATCGGCGGCCAGTTTCCAGGAGACGACGAAGGTTCTGACCGAGGCGGCTCTGGGCGGTCGGGTGGACGAGCTGGTGGGGTTGAAGGAGAACGTAATTCTTGGGCATTTGATTCCGGCTGGTACAGGTTTCGATCTGCACCAGGATGCTCAGGTTCGCATTCACGATTCCGCATTGCGGGAGCAGGAGGAGCAGCGTGCCCGCATGGCTGCGGCTCGCAAGGACCTCATGGGTGCGGCGGACGTGCAGGCTCGGAGGATGGATCCGGACCGTCCGGCGGCTCCGACGCTGGCGGATTTGTCGGACGACGCGTTGAATTGAGGGAGTGTTCAGGGGGCGGGGTTTTTGCTGACTTTGCGGTTTGTGGAACCCCTGTTTTGTGTTTTGTCGAGTCTTTGGCGGGTTGCTCCTGCTGAATCTCGAGGAATACAATGATTGGCGTAACAATAGGTTGACGATGACCGGGAACGGCGTTACGATGCCACGTTTCCCCCTTGCCCGGCGCGGTCGGCAAGCGATGGTGTTTCTAGAACTTTGTGTGTGTCTGGCGGTTTATGCCTACGATTAATCAGCTCATTCGTAAGCCTCGGAAGCAGCAGTCCTCGAAGTCCAAATCACCGGTTCTTGAGGGGTGTCCTCAGAAGCGGGGGGTCTGCCTGCAGGTGAAGACGGTGACGCCGAAGAAGCCGAACTCGGCGCTTCGCAAGGTTGCTCGTGTTCGTCTGTCGAACAGCAAGGAAATAACGGCGTACATTCCTGGTGAGGGTCACAACCTTCAGGAACACTCCATTGTGCTGGTGCGCGGTGGTCGTGTGCGTGACCTGCCGGGTGTGCGTTACAAGATCATCCGTGGTGTGCTTGATACGCTGGGCGTTTCCGACCGCAAGCAGGCTCGCAGTTGCTACGGTGCGAAGCGTCCGAAGGCCGGGGCGGCTCCGGCTGGCGGCAAGAAGAAGTGAGGCGTCCGGGCCATTTCTGGTGATTGATTCTTCAGCGTTTGAGAGTGTTTTTCGATGGTCAAGAAGTTTACAGCCAGTGCGGAGCAGTTGAAGCCGGACACTCGGTTTAACAGCATTCTGGTTTCGAAGTTCATCAACTGTCTGATGTACGATGGCAAGAAGAGTGTTGCTCTCAGTGCCTTCTACCGGGCGATGGACATTGTGAAGAAGCAGCTTCCCAACGAGGATCCTTTGGCGGTCTTCATTGCGGCTGTAGAGAACGTGAAGCCGTCGATTGAGGTTCGTTCCAAGCGAGTTGGTGGTGCAACCTATCAGGTTCCCACCCCCGTGAATCCTCGTCGGCAGCAGGCTTTGTCGATTCGTTGGATTCTTGAGGCGGTCCGTGGCCGCAAGGGGCGTCCTGTGGATCGCTCGTTGGCTGAAGAGTTTGTCGCAGCGTTTCGACGTGAGGGTGCTGCGATGAACAAGCGTGAAAACGTGCATCGTATGGCGGACGCCAACAAGGCGTTCTCGCATTTTGCATGGTGAGCTGAAATCCGTGTGCAAGCACGCCGAACAGACGGCCTTTCAGGCGGTTTGTTTGGCGTTTTTTTTTGGGCTTCAGGCACTGAGTTCTGCGGGTGGGCAGCAGTATGGCTCGAACAATCGATAGTATTCGCAACATCGGCATTATTGCTCACATTGATGCGGGCAAGACAACGACGACGGAGCGGATCCTGTATTACACGGGTGCATCGCACCGGATGGGAAATGTCGACGACGGAACGACTCAGACGGACTTCGACCCTGAGGAGGCGCAGCGGGGCATCACGATCTATTCGGCGGCGGTATCCTGTCGTTGGAAGGGCGCCAACATCAACATTATTGATACTCCGGGCCACGTCGACTTCACGGCTGAGGTGGAGCGAAGTTTGCGGGTGCTGGACGGGGCGGTGGTGATTTTCAGTGCTGTGGAGGGTGTGGAGGCGCAGAGTGAGACGGTTTGGCGGCAGGCGAATCGGTATGGTGTGCCGCGGGTGTGTTTCATCAACAAGATGGACCGGATCGGTGCTGGTTTTGAGCGGGTGTTGCAGCAGATTCGGGACCGTCTGAGTGCGCGTCCGGTACCGCTGCAGATTCCGATTGGGGCGGGTCAGTCGACAAACTCGGATGGTTTTCGTGGTGTGATTGATTTGCTGACGATGAAGGCTTTGTACTGGGACGCCGAGACTCGCGGGGAAAAATTCCGTGAGGAGGAGATTCCGGCGGAGCAGCGAGACGATGCGGAGTTATGGCGGGGTGAGATGCTGGACGCCTTGTCGTTGTACGATGAGGACCTGATGGTGACCTGCATGGAGGGCGGTGAGATTCCGCAGGAGTTGATGCGGGTGGCGATACGGCGTGCGACGCTTTCGCGTGAGATTCAGCCGGTGTTGTGTGGGGCGTCGCTGGACTACATTGGGGTGCAGCCGGTGCTGGACGCTGTCAACTGGTATTTACCCAGTCCATTGGATCGTCCGCCGGTGGAGGGCATCGTACCGTCGGGGCGTCAGGAGGGTCAGCGTGTGGTTCGTCGCTCGGCGGCGGATGAGCCGGTTTGTGCGTTGATTTTCAAGGTGCAGGCGGAGTCGCATGGTGACCTGTATTTTGCCCGGGTTTATTCCGGGGTGCTTACGGGCAACTCGAAGCTGCTCAATCCTCGTCTGGGCCGCAAGGAGATGGTAACGCAGTTGTGGCACGTGCAGTCGGATTCGCGGGAGAAGGTGGAGCGGGTTGAGGCGGGCGACATTTGTGGTGTGATCGGGCCACGGGATTCGGCGACTGGAGATACTTTGTGTGACGCGAGTGTCCCGGTGACGCTTGAGTCGATTGTGTTTCCGGAGACAGTGATCTCGATGGCGATCGAACCGGACTCCAGTTCGGACCGGAAGAAGCTGGAGGATACTCTGAAGCGTCTGGAGAAGCAGGACCCCACCTTCCGGGTTCGCTCGAACACAGAGACTGGACAGACGATCATTAGTGGTATGGGGGAATTGCATCTGGAGATTATCCGGAACCGGATGCAGCGTGATTTCAATTTGCGGGTGAAGTTCCACAAGCCGCGAGTGAGTTACCGGGAGAAGTTGCTGGGTGAGGTCCGCGTGGTTGAGGATTTTCACCGGCAGCTGCCATCGGGTGTGATTGGTTTTGGTTTGACGTTGCTGGCTCGAGAGCTGGACCAGGGTGCTGGGATTCAGGTTGAGCACAGGCTGTCTCCGGAGGCCATACCGAAGCAATTCCTGCAGATTCTGCTGGAGTCGGTGCAGAAGGAGGCGGAGGCTGGGGGGAATTACGGCCATCCGATTATGGGATTGCAGTTGGTGGTTGAGGCGGTGAGTTTTCGGGAGGGGGAGAGCAATGAGGTGGCGATCAGAACGGCGGCTGCGGAGGCATTCCGGCGGGTTCGCACGGATGGGAAAATGGCGGTCCTCGAGCCTGTGATGATGCTGGAAGTGACGACTCCTGAGGATTTCCTTGGTAACATTCAATCCGATCTGAATGCTCGTCGGGCGATGATAGTGAATTCGGACCGGCGTGGTGATTTGTGTGTTTTGCAGTGTGAAGTGCCGTTAATTGAGATGTTTGGCTATTCGAATCAGGTCCGCAGTCTGTCTCAGGGGCGGGCCTCGTATTCGATGCAACCGCATCGTTACGAAATTGCTCCGGCATCGGTGCTGGAGAACATGTAAGGCTGAAGTTTCGGGTCTCATCTACCGAAAAAACGATTTCCGTCTGAGCATGATTGACTTCAGCCCTTCGACCTTGTAGACTCCGCGATTCCCCAAAACTGGCACAGGTGCGGTCACAAGCCGTTCCCGGTGCGCGTCAGCGGCGGCAGTGGGGCATTGGAGCAGTTTGGTAACTTGGTGCGAAAATCACCATGCACCGCGCAAGACTGCTCAAAAAGAACTCTGGTTCCTGTCATTCTAAGTGAATTACGTTGATTCTGCAGCACCTTTGCGGTGCGCAGCAATCTCAAGACTCAAACATTATTCGTGTAAGGTGACTTGCCGTGGCTGGCTCAGGGGAAGAATGTATCAGAATAAGAATGGAGTCGTACGACCATTCTGTGCTGGATCAGTCTGCGGCGGAGATTGTCGACACCGCGAAAAGGACGGGCGCGATCGTGCATGGGCCGGTGCCCCTTCCGACTCGGATTGAGCGTTACACCGTTCTTCGCAGTCCGCATATCGATAAGAAATCTCGCGAGCAATTCGAGATTCGTACGCACAAGCGGCTGATTGACATTATTCAGCCGACCGGAAAAACGGTGGACGCGTTGAATAAGCTTAGTCTGCCAGCCGGTGTCGATATCAAGATTAAGGCAACGGCTACGGGTTGATATCCGTTCAGGCCTCAAGGGCCAGTCGTTTCCTGGTTTAGCTGATCTGTCGGGTTGTGAGAGGTGCTGGGCACCGCCGCAGATTGGCTGCTGTCGCGAACATTCAGGTTGCGAATCTCGGATTCGCGTCTTCTCTTAGATCCTGAGAGTGTGGGCTATGCAAGTCGGGTTACTGGGGCGCAAAGTCGGAATGACTCAGGTGTACACTGGCGACGGTGTGCTTGAGCCTGTGACGGTGATTGAGGCAGGACCCTGTGTCGTGTTGCAGGTTCGCACAGTGGAACTTGACGGCTACGACGCGGTGCAACTTGGCTTCGCTGACAAGGCTCGCGGTAAGGCAAACCGAGCGACGCGTGGTCACGTTGCTGCGATTGACAGTCGTCGCCGCAAGGCCGGCACCGCAACGGCTCCGAAGGCCGACTGCGAGCCCAAGCGTTGGGTGCGTGAGTTCCGCTGCCGGGACGCTGGTCATGGGCTGAAGGTGGGAGATGTGTTGCAGCCTTCGTCACTGGAGGGTGTCAAGTTTGTCGATGTGGTTGGGGTGACTCGTGGTCGCGGGTTTTCGGGTGCCATGCGGCGTCACAACTTCCGCGGTCAACCGGCCAGCCACGGTGCCAAGCGTGTGCACCGTAAGCCAGGTTCAATTGGGGCCAGTGCGGATCCTTCACGCGTCTTCCCGGGGACTCGCATGGCCGGCCATTACGGGGCCGAGCGCGTGACCGTGCGTAATTTGCGTGTCGTACGGCTGGATAATGAAACAAATGTCGTGTTGGTTCGGGGTGCCGTGCCGGGTCCGAACGGTTCTTTCGTCATGATCCGCAGGTCTCGCAAGAGCTGACGTGGATTGCTGGCGGTGACGATTTTCGGGTGCGGATGATACAGTTGTGGTGGTTTGAAGCTTTCAGCGTGGTGGATCATGATTTCCGTTCCAATTCGTGACATGAGTGGTGGCGAGTGTGGAGTCTACACATTTGACCCAGCGGAAGTGTCGGACAACATCTGCAAGCAATTGCTGCACGATGCTGTTGTGATGTATCGAGCGAACCGTCGTGTCGGCGAGGTGCAAACCAAGTCTCGTGGGATGGTCGCTGGAAGTACTCGGAAGCTTTTCAAGCAGAAGGGTACCGGCCGTGCTCGTGCGGGTTCCATCCGGACTCCGGTACGACGTGGTGGTGGTCATGCCTTCGGCAAGCTGCCTCGGGACTTTTACTACCGCATGCCGAAGAAGGCGGTCCGCAAGGCCATGCGGATGGCTTTGCTGAGCAAGTTCGAGGATTCGCAGGCGGTTGTTGTGAAGCAGTGGGAGTGCCCTGAGATCCGCACAAAGCAGATCGTGGGTTTCCTGAAAGCGGTGGGTTTGTCTGGGCAGACTGTCCTGCTGGCCACTGAGGGTGTGGATCGCAATGTGCATCGTTCGGCAAGGAATATCTCTGGAGTGATGGTCCTGCCGGGTGCGGACCTGAATGCTTTCGCGCTGCTTCGCCAGCGTCACTTGGTGATTCCCGTGGCTGAGATGGACCGTATTCTGGGCCGATAGTGGCCTTACTTCAGAGGTTTGGTGTGTTATGGGCAGAGTAGCGCAAAGTGGCGTCACCATCGAGGCTCATCAGGTCATTCGGCGTCCGCTGGTGACTGAGAAGGGCACCGAGTTGTCAGAGAAGCTGAACGCATATTCTTTCGAGGTCAACCCGTTGGCCACAAAGTCCGACGTGCGTGCGGCGGTTGAGAAGTTGTTCGGTGTGCGAGTGGACAGCGTGCGGATTCAGAACCGTGTCGGTAAGCCTCGTCGTCACAAATTCTTCTCCGGTAAGACTCGGAGCTGGAAAAAGGCGATTGTGAAGCTGCACGCGGACGATCGAATTGCGTTTTTCTGACAGATGCTGATCATTCTTGATCGCCTGAGAATTCCGGGTTGATTGCGGCAGGAAGTGAGTTTGTTATGGGACTGAGATTTTACAAGCCAGTGACTCCGGGCCGACGCGGTGCCTCGGTCAGTGATTTCGCAGAGATCACCGATCGTAAGAAGCGGCCGGAGAAGGAACTGGTTGTTCGCTACAAGAAGAAGGGTGGCCGCAACAACCAGGGCAAGATCACAGCGAAGCATCGCGGTGGTGGCCACAAGCGGCTGTACCGAGTGATTGATTTCAAGCGGGACAAGGACGGTGTAGCCGGGAAGGTCACGCACATCGAGTACGATCCGAACCGCAGCTCGCGTATTGCGTTGGTTGAGTACGCCGACGGAGAAAAACGATACATTCTCGCACCCGAAGGTCTGAAGGCCGGGATGGTGATTGAGAGTGGCGTCGGCGTCGAGCCCAACGTTGGCAATTGCATGCCATTGAGCGGGGTTCCTCTGGGTACAGTCGTCCACAACATTGAGATGCAGCCGGGCCGTGGTGGTCAGCTGTGTCGCAGTGCTGGTATGGGTGCCACTCTGAATGCTCGTGAAGGTCGTTGGGCCCAGATTACTCTGCCCAGCGGTGAAGTTCGACGAATTCCCAGTGCTTGTCGTGCGACGATCGGTACGGTGGGTAATTCTGAGCACAGCAGTGTGGTGATTGGGAAAGCCGGTCGTAATCGCTGGAAGGGCATTCGTCCTCGAGTGCGTGGGACGGCGATGAATCCTGTGGCGCATCCGATGGGTGGTGGTGAAGGTCGCAACTCGGGCGGTCGACACCCCTGTTCTCCGCGCGGTCTGCTTTCCAAGGGCGGAAAGACTCGTGACCGCAAGAAGGCATCCCGTAAGGCGATTATTCGGCGACGTATTTCTGTTCGGTATGGCGAAGTCAAGCTGTAGGCGGTTTTTGGAGAAGGGTGCTTAGATGGGACGCTCGCTGAAAAAGGGTCCATTTGTGGATCCGCGGCTGCTGGAGAAGGTTGAGAAGCTCAACCGAGCAGGCCGCAAGGAGCCGGTTAAGACCTGGTCGCGGCGTTGTACGATTTCGCCGGAGTTCGTGGGGCACACGTTTCTGGTGCACAATGGACGTGCTCACATCAGCGTCTACGTGACAGAAGACATGGTGGGACACAAGTTGGGTGAATTCGCGGGGACTCGAACGTTTCGTGGTCACGGTTCGAAGGGTAAGAAGTAGTCATGGCCGAAGTTCGTGCTGTTCACCAATTTGCTCGTATTTCCGCGACTAAGGTTCGCCCATTCGCAGACCTGATTCGTGGCAAGACGGCTCAGGCGGGTCTGCGGATGCTGGCCTATGAGCCCAACCGTGGTGCTCGTTTCCTGGAAAAAGTGCTTAAGAGCGCAATTGCGAATGCAGAAGACCGCGGCGTTCGTAATCCTGACCGCCTTGTGATCAGCGAGGCGCGGGTGGATGGCGGTCCGATGTTCAAGCGAGTGCATGCGAGGGCGCGGGGCATGGCGAATCTGATTCGTCGTCGAACGGCTCACATTCACATCGCGGTTGATGCTCCGGAACTTGGCTGAAGACATTTGAATTGAGGTTTAGCGATGGGTCAGAAGGTACGGCCAACGGGGTTTCGCATCGGCGTCATGGAGACATGGCGCAGCCGCTGGTACGCCTCGAAGCGTGAATTCGGCGACTTGCTGCTTGAGGACTACAAGATCCGACATTTTGTAGCTACCAGGTATGCTTCCGCTGAGATCGCTCGGGTCGAGATTGAGCGCACCCGGGATCAGGTTGTTGTGCACATGCAC
>Ga0078894_10000219_pt1 | contig 38166 bp, 43 predicted proteins | sample LauGreSu1BDMLBSD_2_FD_67506 | JGI IMG/M metagenome (GOLD analysis project Ga0078894, IMG submission 67506) | Freshwater lake microbial communities from Lake Michigan, USA - Su13.BD.MLB.SD (version 4) (version 4) | ecosystem: Environmental > Aquatic > Freshwater > Lake | place: Lake Michigan... | reverse complement strand
CATTGCCCGATGCCAGAGGTGGAAGCATGGGGATGTTTATGCCCCTCTCTCCGTCTCGAGAGAGGGGCCGGGTTCTGGTCCTGAATACGCTAACATCGGTCTCCCTCCCTGTCAACTTTTTTGTCTTATGGAGGCGGCGTGGAGATACGAACCTAGATACCCCCATCCCCCCCTGCAACCAAAAGATGGGGACCGCCTCCCCATCACCGCCGTTTAGCCCTTTTTTCCGTCAGAGTCGGGCCAGGCTCTGAAGTTGCTCCCCTCTCGGCCCTCCTGCCCTGGGGGGCAAACGCTTCTGTCAAAGGAGGGGAGGGCTCTGACAGTCACTTGGGCTATGCTGGTTGGAGGTGGGGGATGGTCGTCTGTCACCTTTTTTGTCTGTTGGAAGGGGGAGTAGAAAAGGAAAGAAAAAAGGTGAAGGAGTCTCTATCACCTTTGGGTTTCAGAGGGAAAAGGTCGTCACTTTGCGGCTCACGTATGTGCACGCTCCTGGGAAAAGGTGACGCGCGGGCTCCTGGGTCCGGAAAAGTTGACAGGAGACGGGGCCAGGGGTAGGCAGTTTCAGCGAGACCCGACAGGGCACGCCCCGCAGCAATGGCCTAATGGTCGTTCCCTGTGGCGGGACGTCTGAGCTGACGGGAACGACCAGGTCTTCTTGGCCAGGAGACCATGTTTCCCCCTGCGGGCGCAGCGTGCCAGGATGCAGACAGCAATGTCGGTCCAGGCGATCATGAACGAACCGACACATCCCTAAGTCCGGAAACATCCATCCCCCCACCATAGTTTGTAGCGGGGGCGTGGATGTTGGACGCGCTCTCTTGCAGAGCAGCGCAGGCAGGATAATGTGACGGGCGGATCAGGAGTGGAGGCTGCGACGTGTTATGTGCGAGAGAGGAGCACATGACCCAAGAACAACGGGCACTGCCGGATAGCAGTTGACGACTTGTTGCGAGCGCAAGGCAACAAGACGGATCAGAATGGGGGCTGATCTGGTGTTCTTTTGGTTTGAGGGTTTAGGGGGGACAGAGTAGTGCATGGATACTCCCTCTCAGCTTTTCCGTTAACCGAAAAAGTTGACAGGGGGTAGAGGCCGATGGTAGTTGGTTTCAGCGAGCCCCCTCCAAATGGTGGGGCACGCCCCGCAGCAATGACGACCCAGATCGTCCCCCTGTGGCGGGACGTCTGAGTTGACGGGGGACGATCGCGGACGCAGCAAACAGAGACTGAGGAGGCTGCGACGTGACGCTGTGCGGTGGGCTGTCTGCCAGGACAGCAATGCTTGCGGATGCAAGGATGGGGCACAGCAAATTCGGGGGTCCCTGGCAGGACCGAGGACGTGACAAAATGGGTCACGACTTCTGAGTGCGTAGGGACGGGGCACACAGACATGACCTGAAGAAGGTCCTCCCAGAACAACGGGCGTAGCAATCTTGGATCGGATCAAGCACACGGCATGCCGTACATCGCTTATTCTTTCCTTGGGGGGCTACGACGGCTCTATGCGCGGGCGGGGGCATAGAGCAATACGGGGGTCCTACGGGACCGAGGACGTGACATTTGCGGGTCACGACTTCTGTGTGCGAGAGAAGGGGGCACTCAGACATGACCTGAAGAAGGTCCTACCAGAACGGCGAAAAGGGCGGAGGCCCTTGAGACAGCACGGCTGTCTTTTGGTTTGAGTGTTTGAGTATTTGCGTGTTTGCGTGTGTGGGGGGCACACATGTGTTCCAATGTAGGTTTCCTGACTGTCTCTGTCAACCGAAAAAGTTGACAGGGAGAGATGCCACCCTGACACTATTCAACCCGCCCCTCTCCTACCCAGCTGGGTCGCCCTCTGGGAGGAGGAGGGGCATCAACCCTATGATTGTACCTCTGGTCATCGGGCAATGGAAAAGCGAAGAGGGACATGTCGGGTGCTCGCCGCGCATGTCAAGAAAGTGAGAGCCTATGATCCCGTTTCCGGACAAGGTCCCGGTTGCAAGAAGACGCGAAGGCGTATCTTGCTACCGCTTCGGCAGGATCAAGAAGAATGATTAGAAGTTTTGGTTTGACGGTTGTTGCTTTTGGATAGGGGAGTGTCTGTCTTTATCCGCGCATGTCTGCATGGCCCGTGTCTCCGCGTGACTCCGACTTGAAAAAAAGTTGACAGGGGGTGGAGGCCGGTGGGGCAGCATTCAGTGGTGCGACAACGGCAGAGGCCTAGATCCCCACGAAAGCAAACGACGAAGCGCACCTCCCCATCTCAAACGACGAAGATGAACGTGAACGTAGACTCTGCACCCTCTGTCCAGGAGATCGCTGCCGCGCCGGTGGCCGGTCTTGCGTCCCTCCTGGATCTGCTCCGCACCGCATCGGAGCAGGATCGCGCTGCATTCGCAGCCGCGCTCAATCTTGCGCCTGCAGCCCCAGTCGCTGCAAAGAAGTCCGCCGGGCGCCCTAAGAAGGCGGTGGCGGCCGCTGTGTCTCTCCCTGAGGCCGGCGAGGACGGTGCGCCCTCAGCAGAGGACTACCGCCTGAAGGAGGAGGAGATCTCCGCCGACACTTGTCTGGGTCGCCGCCTGAAGGGCGGTGAGGACAAGCGCTGGAAGCCCGCCGTCTACCGCGAGTTCCAGTGCGGTGGCAAGAATGTAGAGGGATCCAACCTCTGCGAGACTTGCACCCGTCGCCTGGAGAAGTACGTCGCGGCTCCCAAGGCCGGCGACTGGACGGGCATCGTGACGGAGGAGCCTCTGGACTGGATGCACATGCTGGGAACCGCGTGGGCCCTGGAGAAGCAGCCCAAGTGGATCGGCGTCATCACGTCTGCATCTGGCTCTGAGGCCGGGTCGGAGGCGGGTGAGGTGGTCGCTGCTGCTCCTAAGGTGTCCCGTGCGGAGGCCGCGGCCCAGAAGGCGCAGGAGAAGGCGCAGCAGGCGATCGCGAAGGCGCAGAAGAAGGCTGAGGAGGCGTCTGCCAAGGCGCTGCAGAAGGCGGAGGCCGCTGCGGCCAAGGCGGCGCAGAAGGCAGCAGAGCGTGCGGCGAAGACGGCTGAGAAGAAGGCCTCCAAGCCCAAGGCAACTGCCTCCTCTGCTTCTGCTTCTGCCTCTGCTGCGCCCGCACCGCAGGAGGAGGCCGCCGCTTCCACAGCCGCTGCACCCGTGGTCGTGGAGGGGGAGCTGAAGCTGATCGACGGCACCTTCTACATGGTCAAGGGCCGCAACGTCTTCGAGTACGACTCCCTGACGGAGACCACGGGCGACTTCGTGGGCGGCCTGGCGGAGGACGGCGAGTCCATTGACACCGCCATCACGGAGCCCATCGCTGAGTAGACGCCAGGGCTCCACATCCGCATTCGCTCACCCCTTTCTTGAAAAACAAAACAAACAGACACAAACTCCCAAAAAAAACTACAAAACATCAGAAACCAAAAAACAACAAAAAATTTTGGTTATTGGAGCCAGGAGGGCGGCGGTGACCGCCACCAACACACGCCAAACGTGCTGGCAAAAGTTGAGGTGCCCTGTCGTTTTGATGTGAGTGTCACAGTCACATATCTGACATCTGACAACATGACCCACCACGACGACCACTCACCCGCCACCCGCATGGAGAAGAAGCGCCAGGGTAAGACCGGTGGAACCCCGTTTTCCGCGAAGCATGTCCGCGCCGCGGCAGCCTTGCGTGACATTGAGCGACCTGTCTTGGTACCGGCAGCGGAGGTGAAGAAGGCTGCCAAGAAGCGACGTTAGGTGACCCTTGTGGGGCCAAAAGTGAGGTGTTGGTGTTGCTTGACTTTTGGCTGACAGTGGCTCTTCAACGACGACGACGACAGACAGACTATGACAATGTTCCTACGTACTCCATCCTGGTTGGCATCGCTCAGCAGCGCAGTGACACGGCTCATCGAAGACGATGGGCCGGTGTTGCCTGTACACACTCCACCCACGTCACCTACCCAACAACAGTCCGCAGACATATCGGGCACGGCAGTGATCGCGCCTCCCATCCGTTGGATGCACATCGCGGAGACAGGACAGGCATCGCCTTCGGTGTTCATACCCGTGCAAAAATTGACGGCTGTGCAGCCGGCTGTGTACACTCAACAGGCTGCAACTACGACGACGACACAGCAAACGACACGATGAACCCCAAGGACAACATGGCACTCGCGAACAAGCTCTACAGCCTGATCGTGCACCAACTCTCCACGGCCACGGAGGAGATGATTGAGGGTGAGTTCTGGCATCCCAATATGACGGCCGGTCGCATCTGTGGCATGCTGCTGGAGGCGATGACGGAGGAGGAGGTGTTCGCAGTGACATGTGACCTCAAGGAGCTCGCCGCGCAGATGATTGACTGCTGCGACTCCATCTACGCGTTTGAGCACGGCCGCGCATTCTAAGCAGCGGCCTGACCCTTCCCCTAAAACCAAAAAAAGAACAAAAAACATTTTGGTTTGCGGGTGAGTGGACGGTTAGTCAGACACAAGGCCGCCACTTGGCAAAGGTGTTGGTCAGGTGTCAGGGTCAGGGTGTCAGTGACATGACAAAGCTCTATAATGCAGTCGCCGCACGATTCCCTGATGCGATGTTCCCTTCGGTCTTTGCCGTGTGGAGACCAACACTGGGCACGTGGCAGATGATCCGTCCTGTGCGTGACACGGGCACCGGCGCCATCACCGGTTTCAAAACGGTCTGGGGCGGATGGACGATGATCAAGCAACACAAGTCCACGGGGCGTGCAGCTGTTGGGGGAGGCACAGTGACCTTGCGCGGAAAACCACTAACATATCGCATGGTGGGACATCACTTTGTGGCCTGGGAACTGGCGGATCGTGATCTGGCAATGCGGCGTATTCCCGTGTTGGCGCTCTCCTGTTGGCGGTCTCTGCCGCGGCTGTGTGTCTAAGGGTGGGGGCTTACTCCCTTGGTTTTATGTCATGATTTCAGGCCGGGGTCAGCAGGAAGTATGGGCGGACGTGACGGGACCGTGCCAGCCTCAGGCCGCAAAACGTGAAGTAGGCCCGCGTTTTGGTTGTGGGGCGGTGTGTTTATTTCTCATCAACGACGACTGACAGATAGACAGAATGACTGCATCCGCCACGCTAATCGCGCCCCGTGCCGGTATTGAGTACCTGACCCATCAGGAGGAGGGAGTTCGCTGGATGTTGGAGCGGGAGGCGGAGGATGCTGCAGTGTGCCGCGGGGGCATTCTGGCAGACGACATGGGTCTCGGCAAGACCTTTCAGACCATCGGGCTTCTGAAGAACTCGCCGCTGAGATTGCGGACACTCATTGTCTGCCCGCCGGCACTCATCGCGGGCTGGACGGAGGAGCTCCGTGCTTGCGGCTACGCCGTGGCGACACTCATGCAGTCTTCTGTATGGTCACCGACGGTGGATGGTGAGCCCACTGTCTGGCTGACAACCTATCCCAAGGCGTGCATGTACTTCCCCACGCTGGCACGCCAGGAGTTCGGTCGGGTAGTGTTGGATGAGGGTCACGTGATCCGGAACGGCAAGGCGACGTCGCGGTGGGCGGCGATGATGGTGCTGACACGGGAGGCCAAGTGCCGCTGGATTCTGTCTGCCACTCCCGTGCAGAACGGCTATTCTGACTGGAAGAATCTCTGTGCGTGGCTGCGGACCAAGGGGCCGGAGGGAGAGATCGGGGAGACGATCATGTTGCGTCGCACGATGGATGAGCTCCGTGAGGCCATCGCTGCGCTGCCGCAGAAGCCCCGCTTCGTTGCCCACGATCTCAGTATCCCTACAACGGGTGCGACGGCACCGGAGTGCAAGCTGTTCCGTGCGCTCTGTGACCAGCTGAACTCAATCGTGGATCGTCGCAGCGTGTCGGCGCTCATCAAGCTGGAGCTCTACCTGCGGATCCAACAGTTCCTGGTGCATCCCCAGATCTACATCGAGAGCATGCGTGCCAAGTTCAAGGGTGCCTATCCGCGACCGGATTGGACGGGCACCGCCACCAAGTGGACCGCGGTGATGCGGGAGGTGGTCCTTGGCGTGGCCGCTAAGAAGAGCACCATTGTCTTCTGCAACTTCCGCCAGGAGATGGATCGCGTGGTGGCAGCGATGGAGCGAATGCGTGTCCCTGTGTTTGCCGTGCGGGGTGGCATGGGAACTGACAAGGTTGGTGCTGCGGTCACGGATGCGCGTGAGGCGGCTGCGCGGGGACCGGTCGTCGTCGTGGTGCAGATTGTCAGTGGCGGGGCGGGCCTCAATCTGCAGTTCTGTTCGCGGATCCTGTTCCTGAGTCAGCACTGGAATCCCGCGGTAGTCCATCAGGCGGTGGGGCGGGCCGTTCGCATCGGACAGAAGGAGATCGTGGAGGTACACATGTTCCGCGTGGTGGATGACGTGATTGACAATCTGGATCGTCGCATGGTGGATATCCATCTTGCGAAGATTGAGAAGGCGAAGGAGATCTGTGAGTCGTTGTATGAGGGCTTTGCCCCGTTGGATGCGATTCCGTCGATCTACACGGCGGCGGATCATCTGGCGGATGCGGAGGAGGAGGATTCTGACTCGGACTCGGAGCCTGAGGATGTGACTGACAAGGGTGATTCTGACAACATCCGTCAGTTGGATGAGGTATCTGTCACGGGCGATGACCCCCAATGAACGGGTAGCCCCGCAAAAAAGTTGACAGGGGTGACAGCCCAGGGTTGATGCTGTGGTGAAGTAGTATAAGGTTAATATGCACGACGAACCCTAAGAGCGCGGGGGTGGCGCCCCCGCTATCCTGTTTTCCATTCTTCCCCTTTTCCCACCCGTGAGGGTGGCCAAACGTTTTGGTTTGCGGGTTTGAGTGTTTGAGTGTTTGAGTGTTTTGCCGCGGAGTCCCCACCTACCGCATAGTCTTTTGATCTAAAGATGATGTGTCAGAGGTTACCAATGTTCTTCAAGTTCGAGAGTCGGGCAGTAAAGAGCACTGTGCACTGCCGCCCTCAGGTGACAGTAACAGAGGAGATGTCACTCTCCAAGAGTGGAGGATCGTCCCCTGGTGATGTGTATCCCAGTGTGGCCGCATGGATCACTGACAAGAACCGACTGACAGGTGGTTCTGGTCAGCATCAGATATCGTATCGCCCGTCAGAGGAGGAGACATGGTCCTCCATTACCTGGGTTCCTGGCAAGGATCAGTATATGGATGTCTGTACCGGTGATGAGATCCAGTTCCGCCATCACAAGAGACGATGGTGGTCATCGGTGGATGCATGGATTGCCGTATGTGTTGGTGAGCGGTCTAGGACGGTTGTGAGTGTGGATGGTCCTAACATGAAGCAGTGTGGACATCGGTGTTTGTTGGGTGCGACTTCTGTATGTTGTGCATGCGGAGATACACGACCAGTGAAGTCGTTCTACACACGCTATGTGGATGGTGTGGGTGTTGTTTCGGATAACAGGCGATGGGATGACTATTGTGGGCAATGTGTTCAGCAGTGCAATGAGGCGAAAAGTTGAATCAGCGGTGGGCACGTCGTGGGGGTTACAGGACTCAAACGACGACGACGAAGATGACTACGATTTACAAGTTCTATAACTCTTGGGTGGAGAGCACGGTGGAGGTGCAAGCAGATGGCCGCCTCACGGAGATGGCTGGATGGTGGATGCGTAGCTCTGTCCTAGACACAATGTGGGGCGGGCCTGGGGCGGTGTTTCCCACATTTGCTGCGTGGGTCTCTGCAATGGTGGCAGAGACAGACAAACGGTACCCGTGGTACGCAGGGCGACACAACTACAAGCTCGCATACCTGCCGGAGGATACGGGGGCGCGCTCTTCTGTGGTCTGGGTGCCATCCAAGAAGCACTACATGGAGATCCGCCGCGGGTCCCAGACAAAGTTCGCGGCGACAGAGAGGCGGCACTGGCTGACGGTGGAGGAGTGGCTCCAGCACTGCCAGCCTAAGATCAAGGGGGCTGAGGTGGCAGCTGCTGTTGTGGTTCCTGCTGTGGTTCCTGTGACCGAGGCGGCCTTCAACCCTGAGAAGGTCAAGAAGGACTTTGACGCCATCATGGGGTGGATCCGCAAGAATGCAACTGAGCGGGAGAAGGTGACGGGTACCATCCAGCTCTGCACCTGGCTGCTCAAGATGAAGGCGCTGTCTGCTGCTAGCACTTCCCGTGCGGACGGTCGTTCCGACCTCACCGCATGGTTGGAGGAGACACCTGTGTGGTACATCTCCATTCGGGCTGTCATCCAGGCACTGGAGCAGCCGGATTCCAAGGCGGTGATCGCCGAGTTCCTGGAGAAGTTCTAGATGACCGGCTTTCCTCACAAAGAGAAAAACACATAAAAAAAGACAAAACACCAAAAAGAAAACACAAGAATACTTTTGGCTGTTGGTGTCGGTTGTGAGGCCCGAAAAAGTTTATGGCCTGGTGGCCCCGTTGCTGGCCTACAGGAACACGATCCAACGACGACGACAGATTCCAAACAATCAAGATGGCAGTGACTTACACGTTCGATAGCGCTTGGCCTGTGGAGAGCACCGTTGAGGTGCAGGCGGATGGCACCCTCAAGGAGGTGAGTGGCAAGCGGGATGGTACGCATAAGTGCAATGAGGTGTGGGCTGGCCCTGGCACGGTGTTCCCCTCTGTGCAGACATGGGTCACCGCAATGGTGGCGGAGTGGGACCGTCGGGCACCGTGGTTCGGTGGGCGTCTGAGCTACAAGCTCTCCTACCGGCCGGCGACCTCAGAGGAACGCTCCTCTGTGGTCTGGGTGCCGTCCTCGCGGGACTTCCTGGAGGTCCGCCGCGGTGACCAGACCAAGTTCGCTGCAACGGAGCGCCGGCACTGGCTGACGGTGGAGGAGTGGCTCCAGCACTGCCAACCCAAGGCAGAGGTTCCTGCAGCGGCCCCTGTTGTTGTGGTGTCAGAGGTTCCTGCCGCGGTTCCTGTGATCGTTGATGCCTTTGACCCAGAGGCCTTCATGCAGGCGTTTGCAGGGTTGAAGGAGTGGATTCAGAAGCAGACAGATCCTCACGTGTACACCGCTGGTGTTATCCAGGCTACCACCTGGCTGCTGGAGGCTACTGTGCCTGCAGATGCGTCCGTCTGGCTCAAGAAGAACCCCGCGTGGCGCTACTCTGTCCGCGCCATCTTCCAGGCATATGGGTGGAATGCTAATATGCGCAAGGAGGGCGTGGATGCAGTGACCGCCTTCCTGGAGAAGTTCTAGACAGCCGGCCTTGCTCACAAACAAAAACAGAAAACAACAGACACCAAAATAAAAACAGAAAATACATTTTGGTTTGAGTGCTACGTGATGGGTTTCAGGGGGCAAAAAGGTGAAATGCAGGGGTTAGCTGCTGCTGCAGACCGACTAACAACCCTAACAACCTTTCCTACTACTCTTACGACGATGAAGTGGGATATTGTGTTTATGGTTTTCTGTGTGTGTGTGATGATGGCTGGATGGATTGGTGGGCTCATGGTGGAGGGATGGATGTGGGGTCAGCTGGGGTGGAAGGGCATGGCGTTTCTGCGACTGGTCGTGGAGCCGATCGCAGAGTTCCTGGTGGAGGTGGCGGTGATGGCTCTTGGGGCCTAGTGACGGCGGTTTCTGTAACACCAGTCGTAGTGTTTGCGGCGATCCTGCTCCTCCTCCTGCGCCCGCCAACAGGCCTCCTGATATTCCTCTGCCTCCTTGGCCAGAAGGTCTTTATTGATCTCCCTCCAGCGACTGTTCGCCGCGTGCTGGACACGACAGACAGGGCAATCCGTGCAGACATATGCATCCAGCCACTCTGCAATACCGTCGTAACCGTTTTTGGCGTAGATCGCCTCTAGTGCCGGAGCAGGCGGCTGGTTGCAGACCTGGGTAGTCACGAACACATCTGCGGCATCCTCCAGCTCCGCTTCGTGCTTGGTCATCCAGGTGATGTTGGCGGCCTTCTGGATCTTGCAGGCACGGCAGGTCTCACAGTACTCCGTGTTGACGTAGACCACGTAGCCACGGTAGCCGTGTGCCTGGTAGAGATTGGAGAGGGAGGGATGCGGTGTCTGACATGTCAGAACAGGGGCTGGTGGTGGAGGGGCTGCGGCAGCAGAGGTTATCTCTTCTGCGTCCTCCATGTAGTCAGGGACAATGTCTAGACGGGGTCCACGCTTGTCGTGGCGGGAGGCCTTGTGGGGCTTGGACCACTTGCCCTTGCGTTCGTGTGTCTTGGAGTCAGTGAATGCGGGATCCATTTGGTTTTCTTGCTTGCTTGTTCGTCGTTGGGAGGGCAGCAGGGGGATCTAAAGGAATGTGCGAGTGTTCCTGGGTCGGTTGGGTGGCCAGGGGCGGGTGGTCAATTTTGCCTGGTACGGGAATGCCGTTACATGTCAACGGATTGGCCACGATTTCATATCAGGATATTCAGAACACAAGGTAGGGGGCTATGGGGCTGCCCAGGCAAAGGTGGCAAGGGTCATGTGATCAATAGGGTTTGTGAGTGTTCTCAACGACGACTGACAACCTACATGACAACGACGATGGAGTTCCGTTTCAATAATGAGTGGATTGACAGCACTGTGACTGTACAGGAGGATGGATCCGTGATTGAGGTGCGCGGATCCGGTGGAGAGGTGGTCAAGGCGCCCCAGACATTCCCTACCGTGGAGGATTGGCTCAATGTCATGGCACAGGAGACGGCACTGTGTTGTAGAGAGTGGGATAATGAGGCGGCTGAGTATTATCAGTCCTGGTATACACCGACCACATACTCTTGTGGAAAGCGGGTGGCTGAGGATGTCTTTGATGAGGAGGGTGAGCCTACTGGGGAGGTGTCTGAGGGATCACGCATCTGGGTGTCACCGGCGGCCTGGGCCGCTAGTGTGAGGGCTGACAATGTTCGTTGCCCTGTGCCTATCCGTCGCTCTCCCCGCCTGGCGGCCAAGGCTGCGGCAGTCACGGAGACTGTTGCTAACAATCCCCTCCCTTCTGTGCCTGCCTCTCTCTCTGAGGAGGAGGAGAAGCGCATCGTTGCACACATCAAGGGGTTCCTTGACCGCATTGAGGCGGCGAAGGGGGCGGAGATCAAGGCTGCTATCTCGGCTGAGCTCTTCCACTTCGTTGCTGTCTTCGGTAAGGAGTTCTGTGCCAAACATACGCGATTCTGTGATACTGTCATTGCCAAGGCACATGAGTTCAAGAAGCATGAGTCGGATCGTGTTGCCCTCATGAAGGCCGCGGATACTGTGCTTCTGGCTCTCTCCAAGTGAGACTTCCACATTTAACAAAAACAAAAACAAAATAGAACAACATTTTGGTTTTGATTTTGGTTTTGCCTATTGGCTACTGGTGTGTCAGTATCATGACTTGTTTCTGACACCGTCAGTGGAGTACTCATCACATACTCTTTTATTAAGGGGTAAGGGTGTTGGGGTGTGTGAGGGGTTTGAGGGTCCAAGCTGTTGAAGGGTTTGAGGGCGGCGGGGTGGCAAAAAGGTGATTGAGTGGGGTGAGGGGTATTGATCACATAGGCTTTCTACTACGACGAAGATGATGAATATGAATCAAAACATGAACATCCAGATGAATGGACAATGGCGCGTTGTGTTCTATGAGGTGGACGAACAGCCGGTGGAGGAGATCATGCGCTCCTTTGCCGATGCATTTGCTCTTTCCCTTCCTGACCCCGTCCATGAGGCGGGGTGGACTTCTCTGCGTCGTGCTGAGGTTGTCGCTGCGTTTGCTGCTGGTGCTGTGGAAGTCGTGGTCGCACGTCATCCTGGAGGTGTGGGGATGGGACGAACTGTCATTTCTCCTGTTTGATTTGTGTGTGCTCCCCAGAACATATTATGAACAAAATGTTTTGGTTTTTGCATTTTTGCATTTTTGCGATTAGATGGGTAGGTTATTTGGATGCTAGAACGGTCGGTGGATGAGGCGGTCTGTTCCATTTGTATGTGCTGCCACGTAGACATAGGATCCACCATCGCGGAACTGTTGATACACCTCCTCTTTTGCTCTTACCGACCATGCTGGGATTTTTGGTGGCTAAAAAGTGACGGGTTGCTGTTAAGTATGTAATGCGTTGTAGTTACATACAACTATAACTCTACCGACAACGACGACGACTATGCCTTGCTCTTCTTGTAAACAAGCTGGACACAATAAGAGAAGTTGCCCACTTGAGAAAGTGGTGCCGGTAAAAGAGGAGATGGGGGCTGCTTCACCCCCCGTATCAGTAGAGGCCTCTACTGATAATATCCTGTCATGCGAGTACTGGAAGAATACAAAGACATTCAAGTCTATCAAGGACAAAGAAACGCAGATAAAATACTACAAGCGGATGAATGCCTCTGCGGAGGTTCTTCAACTTGTAGAGTTAGAGTCCAAGCCATTTGGCTCGGAATCTGAAAAAATCATCTCAGAGATATTCCATCTTGGAGCACGGACTTCAACTCAGAACGATGGAACACTCAACGGCAAGAAGATTGAGATTAAGTCGGCACGATACTGGGCTGGAAAGGATGATTGTGTATGGCAACATCTTGAGCCAGACCACGATTATGAGTATGCTCTACTCGTAATCTTGGACTTTCAGGGCTGGAAGGTATGGTGTATTAAGAAGTCTCTGCTGATGGGAGAAATGCGGGAAAAAAAGATAGTAACATTTCAAGGCAAACAGGGTTGGTGGACGAAGAAGTCTGCTATTCTCCCTTATCTAACGCCCATTAATACTATTGCGGAACTACAGGCGTTTGTTCTGTAGGTTTGTTCTACAATAAAACGACAGGCATAAAACCAAAATACATCTTATATAAGGAGAGTTACTATTACATGTTATCTGGCTGCTATTCTGATACCTGAGGAGCTGCTGGCGTTTGCGATTTCTCTGTGAGTCGTTCCTCAATAATTTTGATGTATTCTGGATTCAACTCAATCCCAACATATGGAAGCCCATTGTTCTTTGCGGCTACACACTCACTACCAGAACCAGCGAATGGGACAAGGACATATCCTGCAGTGGGCGACTGTTTGCAGGACTTGATCAGTTTGTCACAAAGTGCCAATGGCTTCTGTGTGGGATGATCCACGCGCTCATGGATACCAGCTCCACCTGCAAGTGCAGGGATCTTGATAACATCCCGTGGCAGTGCTCCGCTAGGATGTGCTGTGTAGGTTGTCTTCTTGGTACCCTTAGAGAAGCGACCAACTGTTGCCGTTCTCTCTCTGCCAGCTGCCCCATTCAGAAATCCCTCTGTGTATGCCTCACGTACATCGTCTCTGTTGAAGACTTTATCCTGTTTCCACAAGACAATGATACTCTCATGCGACCGCTGCCAGAAGTTGAGCGATGCTACGTTCTTGTTTGTGTAGTGCCACATTATCCAGCGACGATTGACAGAGAATGGTATGCGTGCTAGGATAAGGGCAAGTGTCTCACTGAATCCGTAGATAAACATGGTGCCATTGGGCTTGAGGATACGAATACACTCCTTAATCCATTGGTCGCACCAGGATAGGTATGCATCCAGTGGCTGCTTATCGCTATCATTCCCGAAATCCTTACCGATGTTGTACGGCGGATCGGCAATGATAATCTGTGCAGAATCGGTCTCTAAGGTAGGCAGAAATGCCATCACATCTCCTTGGAGGATCTCCTGACGCAGAGGAGTGTCACTTACATGCGTGATAATATCCACCGTTGCTGGTGCAATAGGTGTGACATGCGAAGCGCCAAGAAGTTGGAGAAGTTCATCCTTCTTCTTGCCGCTATACCCCTTTATCCCTTTCTCCTTACAGAGTGCAAGGAGCTCACCACGTGTTTTCTTGTCATAGTCCATCGTGATTTCGGCGTATGTGTGTGAAGTAGGGGGTCACTTTTGCGTTAGTGCCTAAAGAAGAAGTCTCTTGATGGGGGAATCAAAATATATGTTTGGTTTTACTCATTCAGAGCCATCAGCGTGTAGGCAACCAGGCCGAAGCCGGTATTAAAACGGCTCAGATCCTCCACAATCGCTGCGATGGCAGCCTTGACAGTGCGCTGGACCTCATTGTTGACCTGGAGTTCGGGTTTGCTGTGCAGATGGCGCATCACAAGCGATGCAGTGGCCGCGCGCACATCAGGAGTGGTACCGGCCTTGTAGGAGGTCAGCATAGAGTACAGCAGATATGCAGGATCCGTTGGCTTCACCTGAGGGATCGTGGGCCATCTGCTAGGAGCAGGAGGCGGGGTAGCCGCGGGTAGGCGGGGCGGAGATGGGGACTTCTTGTTCATTCTTCGTGTTGTCATGAGTCTTGTTGCGCGTAGTGCAGTGACACATCACTCGTTGTGATCAACTTTTTCATGACTGATGCATATCAAATTTACAGATGTGCCATCTGATTTGTGACGAACTGATATTGCTTCTCAAACCAATCCAGTGTATATTTCTTTTTCAGACCCGTTGCCTTCATTGCCGCATATAACTCTTCATATGTTGCAAATTCATTATAATCAAAATATCTCTTGAAATCTTCTGTGATGAGTTTATTAAAGTCGGCCATGGATATCGGCTTATCTGCGATATAGTCTCTGCCAGTATCGTCAAATATGACCGTGAATAACATATTGGGCACGTGGAACTCTTTCTTATTTCCATATTTCGGATTCTTTCTTAAGTAATTTGTTTTCATGTATGCAACAATAAATACTTCGTTCCCCTTCTTTGTAAAAAACGCGCCAAAATTATTTAGCTTCAATACCATATATATACAATAGTGATTTTTATCGTCGGGTTCTTCCGCGCCCTTCTTTTATCCCTATCCGCTTTAGGTATTTGGCGCAATCAACTTTTGCGTGGCGTACAGCTGGCGGACAGCGTCGGCTTGTGCCTGGAAGGTCCGCATTCCGCGGCCCATCGGCTTACGCTGGAGGTAGCGCTCCAGGGACTCTAGCTTCTTATAGGCGACCGTTGCCAGGCGGTTGTTCAGGGAGAGCACTTGCGGGTGCTGTAGCACAAAGCGGAAGATGCGGTTCACGCTGTGTACGCGCTCTGCACTAGAGTGGCACTTGTTGTAGTGGTAGTTGAAGAGATTCTGGAGAGTAGTGATAAGGTAGGAGCGCTGTGCCTTACACAGAACCTCCTTCACCACCAGGCGGATCTTTGTCATGGAACGAGTTACGGGCGGCATCTTGTCTTCGTGCTTCTACTGTACGTGTAGCGTTCGTGGTGTCAACTTTGCTAGCACAAGGGCTAGGATAGACATGATCCAGAGAATCAGTGCATAGGTACTGTCCTTTGTTGTACCAGCAATGAGTAGACATGAGAGCGTTGCGGTGGCCAGATATTCCTTCATCCTGTGTTGCTAATGCAGATCATTAGAATGTGGCAGGGTCAAGTTTTGAGCCGCAAAAAGTTGACACGGTATGATCGCTGGTGGTGAGGCAGTACAACGTCAAACGACGACAATCAACGACGAAACTTTCCTTCAGAAAGTTAAGCCATTGAATCACAGATTCAACGACGAAAGATGTCCGCTATCACGACTGTTTCCATGTATCGCCGCCCTAGTGCCGCCACCAGCCTCCTAGACCTGGAGAATGTGGATGGCGTGCCAGTATTCGCCACGGGATCTGCTGCCAGCCTCACGGAGGATCAGATCCTTGGCTTTAAGCCCTTCACTCATTGGGTTGACAACATGCACCCTGCGCTCTATGTAGAAAGCGTGACGGTCACGGATGTGCACTGGTTCGGGCCCAGGATCGGCTTCATGACCATCAAGGCTGTGACGCGCCTGATGGGCCAGGGCCCCGCCCTTCCTGGCATCACCTTCTTGCGCGGCGGCTCCGTGGCCATGCTGGTGGTTCTCCGCTGTGAGGGTCGCAAGTATGTGCTCCTCGTGAAGCAGCCCCGTGTTGCGGTGGGGCGTTCTGCACTGGTGGAACTACCCGCTGGCATGCTGGATGGCGACGGCAACTTCGCTGGCGTGGCTGCCAAGGAGATGCGGGAGGAGGCCCATATTGACTTCAAGCCCGATGAGATGGTCTGCATGTCAGAGTTTACACTGAACAAGCAGTTCCCTAGCCCTGGTGCATGCGACGAGTTCATCGAGTACTTCTACGCCTCTGCAGCCGTCACACCGGCCTTCCTGCGAGCCATCGCCGATCGTGCCACGGGTTGTGAGGCAGAGGGAGAGCTCATCCGCCTGTCCTACTGCGCCTACGAGGATCTCTGGTGTACCACGGGAGATGCCAAGGCGGCAGTAGCCTGCCACCTCTTCGAGAACATCGTGCGCAACGGCTACATGAGCGATGCGGTGACCACGTCGCGCGTGTTCCGCTCTGAGTCGGAGCTCGCCGGTGTGGCTGCGGGTCTCAAGGAGGAGTAACCGGCCTATACAAACAAAACACAGGACAGGCAACAAATAGAAAACAAAACACAAAACTCTTTTGTTATCGGACTATAGGATGCCATCGCAGACACGGAAAGCCCGGAGTAAGGTCGCGACAACACGCAAGACCGGTCGCATGCACACCTACAAGATCCACGACAATGGTGGTCGCCCTTTCACGGTCGCCGTGGATAACAGTCAGAAGAAGCTGAGCATCTTTGAGCACCCATATGATTTTAAAACATGGCAGGAGTTGCCTCAGAAGCACTTCAAGGATTATGCCTTCAAGCAGATATGGGTTGGTGATGATGTCTTCCATTTTGGCAAGAAGATGGCGGGGTGGGATCCCATGTGGAAGGGCAACAGTATTCTGGCACAGCTGTCGGCCGATCGTTTTCTCGAGATTGGCAGGGAAATCTTTGAATTTACGCTGATGCCTGGTGACGCACCTGTAGCTTACAGTAGCTATGTCGGTAACAGTGATGTGCCATATCCCTATCTGGTTGGCAAGACACATACCTATCTCATGATTGAGGATGTAGCTATTCCAAATGAGGTTCTAGATCTAAAACAGGATGCATATGGGCAGTACTATGGCCACATGGAAGGTTCCGCACGTGTGGAGACCGCTGCTAAGAAACTGAAGAAGAAGGTGGTCCACAAGCGTATGTTGTAAAGTTGCCACCTGGTGACTGTAGAGGTTGGTGACTATGGGAAATACGATGAACTCCCAACTGCCTATTCCAGCAATGGTAGAGGCATCCATCCAAAAGAATCATCTGGAAGAGCTGCCACTCTTTGTGCTGATCTTCATGCTCTTCATGGCTTCTTCATACTTCACCGGATTCTTCCCTGCACATACAGCGGCTCTTATCAGTCGCGAACCACTGGCGCGTCACATTCTGGGTTACACCATTCTGGTTACTTCGATCTCATCGCTGAAACCGGAACTTCACACGGGACAGGCAACGGGCATTGCGGCACTGGCTTACATCTGGTGCTATCTGATCAGTCGCCAGGGGCCGATCGCCTTCTCTGCATCGGTGTTGCTGCTGCTAGTTGCTTTTCTGCTAAATCGCGACTCCAAAAAATTCGCTGAGGAGAGCTTCACCGGTAAGGCAATCATTGTGGGTCGGCGCCTCTGCATTGCGTCCGTGCTTGGGATTGTTGGTGTCAGTCTGGTGGTGGAGTACTAGGGTCGGCGCTGGCAGAGAGAGGCCAACTTCGCGATGCCGGCAATCAGCACTAGGGCAGCCAGGGTTGTCTCCAGATAGTTGGGTGTTGCATCTGGTGAAGTGTTGCGGTACTTGTAAAGCAGGTAGGCAATAAACATATCCATCCTGTTATCACGTCGTGGTTACTGATATAGTGCAGTAGATAGTGAATAGTGTGTCACTTTTTTGTGCTCAAACGTGAACCGGTGGGGGCTAAAGCCAGCTTCCAACTAGTGAAGGAGAGGGAAGATGCAGACTACCGGTACGAAAGGTTCTGATGTGTATGATAGCACGGGTGATGTGCGGCTGGACCTCTCTGTGAAGCTGGTGCGGGGAGCAGATGCAGCTGAGGTGCGGCGGGGGATCCGTGCAGTGACCACGGTCTCCATTGATGATGCGTATGTGATGGCATTCCATACGCGCAATGTGCGGGGCGGTAAGGGAGAGAGGGAGTTGGGTATCCAGATGCTTTTGGAGCTCTACAAATACGACCCTGACATCACCGCGGCGATCCTGGATCTTTTGCCGGAGTATGGCTGCTGGCAGGATATGTTTGCCTTGGCACAGGCGGCGGAGAAGACATATTCTAAGGCAGACAAGCACAATATCCGCGACCTTGTGTTGCGAATCACACGGGATCAGCTGCTGGAGGATATGGATAAGCCAGAGGGTGAATCCATCTCTCTGTGTGCAAAGTGGGCACCTCGTGAACATAAGATGCCGTTCATGGCCGGTGCACTGGCAGAGAAGCTGTTCCCTGGTGTGCACCCCTTCTCTCTCCAGATGAAGAAGTACCGCAAGCTGATCTCGGGCCTCAATCGGCGCCTGGACACAATGGAGATCAAGATGTGTGACGGGCGGTGGGCAGAGATTGTACCGGGTAAGGTACCAGGGCGCGCGGGTGCACTCTACAAGGAGGCACTACTGAATCAGGTGGGTTCTGCGTACAAGCACCTGGGTATTCCATCTTACAGGAAGGGCTCTCTCCGCTACCCTGCTGATCCAGACCGCATGGCCTGTCGTGAGCACTTTATGGAGCACTATGCCAAGGCGGCGCGCGGTGAGGCGGTCGTGCATGGTGCTGACACACTGTTTCCGCATGAGGTGGTGAAGAAGGTGCTCATGATGAAGAGGAGTGTAGATGAGGCTGATAAGGATCATCTACGTGCTGTCTGGCGCTCCATGGTGGAGAAGGCACGTGCAGCGGGAGGTATGGGGCGTTCCATCTTTATGTCGGACTTCAGTGGCTCTATGCGTAGCTCTGGGCGGAATGGTGACATTCCCTTTTTGGTCTCCATGGCACTTGGCGTCCTCGGATCAGAGGTCTGCACAGAGGGCTTCCGTAATCGCCTCATGACGTTTGATTCAGAGCCGCAGTGGATTGAGTTCCCTGAGGGCGGTGATCTATTTGATAGAATTCGCTGCATCGATGGTAATAAGGGGCAGGGCCTTAGCACAGACTTCCAGAAGGCGATGGATCTTGTGTTGGCTACGCTCAAGGAGAAGCGTGTGCGGCCTGGTGATGAGCCGGAGAACCTGATCGTGCTGACGGACATGGCATGGGATCAGGCATGTGGGTCACAGGAGACTAGTGTGTATACGGGAAATCGGTATCGCCACGCAGTGAAGACGGAGGGATGGCAGACACATGTAGAGCTGATCCGTGAGGCCTTCAAGCGTGCAGGCGAGGATATGTGGGGCGCTGGATCCGGCTTCCAGATGCCGCGCATCGTGATCTGGAACTTGGCTGCGGGTGGTCGTGATCTCCATGCAACGGCGGACACTCCTGGTGTGGCGATGCTGAGCGGCTGGTCACCGGCACTCTTCAAGGTGATCCAGGAGGCGGGGCCGCGCACGATGACACCGTATGAGGTACTCCGTCATGAGTTGGATGACCCACAGTATGACTGTGTTCGTGAGCGTGTGCGCGCCTGGTTCCGTTGAAGGGGGGGCGCGGTTATCTCCTCCATCTAAAGGCCCCGAACTATACTAGGGTGTGGCCGATCGGTTGGAGGGTCGGCACCGCTTCGCATACGACGATTTGATGATCTCTTTGGCTTCCTACAGCAACACACCCCAGACTGTATAATCTGATATTTGTGAAGCCAGTTAATATTTCCCCGAGCCTGGGTACATTATATGACAGAATATTGAGTTGTTCGCCTGTGAAGCGAGCCTGATCACCTCGCAGAGGTGATGAATAACTTGATAGATCTTCTATATGCGAATACCAGTCGCCCTCCTAAGCCTCACGGTACAGAGGGAGGACCAAAGGCTCAGTTCAGCAATCTTGATTTTATTATTTTATTTCTTTTTCGGTAATGTTATAGGGAGTTTCAGATCTTATTGATCTGATTTATTATGGGGGTTGGGAGTCTCTGAGTATGACCTCACAGCAACTCTTAAATCACTTGATTTATCCAATAGGTCATAGGTGTGCAGGACTATCCCAACCCCCTCCCCTATAACAGAGCCAACTGTTCCTGTATCCGAAGGAACCATCACAGCAATCTAACCTATTACGGACAGAGTCTATGGAGCCACGAGTGGGTAGTCGTCTAACCATTATGGATGTGTAACAGTTATTCTGTTACGAATTGGTACCCCGCGGAGGAGCGTGAAGCCTCGTTTTGGTGCTGCATAAACAGTGAAGGAATGTACAATGTCTATTAAGGCCGCTTGCAGATGATTCCTGTAGTCGGCACCAGGACACAGGCCCGCTAGCTCAATTGGAAGAGCGCATGCTTTACACGCATGAGGTACCGCGATCGAAACGCGGGCGGGTCATGGTCGGTCCATTAGCTCAGATGGTAGAGCGCCGTGCTGATAACACGGAGGTAGTGAGATCGATACTCACATGGACCAAAATAGCTCATGGTTGAGCAGCAGTGTCTGTCAGCACTGTGCTTTTAGGGTTTACTCCCTGAATGGGTTCGATTCCCACGGGCAGCATGGCCGAGTGGTTTAAGGCGTCAGACTTGAAATCTGATATGGTTCCCATGCGCAGGTTCGATTCCTGCTGCTGTCGTTTTTTGTTTTCTATACGTGGTTATTACATAAACACATATAGAAAAGTTCTATTTATAGATCCCGGAAAATGCCTATTGTAAGATGTAATTTAATTGATAAAAAAGAGCCTCCATACTATAATGAGGACCCACAAGGCGCGGCGCTATAATTTGCGAAAACGTAACAACACTATGCGCCGCCGTTACCGCATGCGTGGTGGTGGTGATGATGGCGAAAACTTTACCGGTGCTGGTGCTATTAATACATCCGCAGCAGCAAACGCAGGTGCATCAAATATGACAAAACCAACACAGTATTATCTTTCCATCGATATCGAGGCTGCAGGCGGATTTAAGTCAGTCTTCGCAATTGGAGCAGCTGTGTTTAGCATCAAAGATTCCACAGCAGTATTTACTAAAGATGAGATTTTCCTTTCATTCAAAGTGCCTACATCTGAATCAGACACAGGGTTTGCAGACTTTTATGATGATTCAACATGGGCTACTTTATGGGGGCCGCTCAAACCAGAATCACATGCAGTACTACATAAAATGAATGAAGTCGCAAACTGTGACAATGAGAAAGATCTTATCACTAAGTTCTATACCTGGTGGGTTCAGATGACAATAAAATACCATGGGGTGCGAATTGTAACAGATAACCCACCCTTTGATGTTGGGCGCCTTGATAGCCTCATTGATAAATATAAGGTTAAGGCTGTGGTTAAAATTACTGATACTAATGTTAAAGTTATTGATAGCCTTCCTCTAACAAAACAGTGGGTAAACACCTCAGACATTAATTATGTAAGTACACTAGATTACAACACCTATGAACTTCTGTATGAGATGAAATATAATACAGCTGAAACCCCTTATGAGGCATATAGTAAAATGGATCACATAATAGGTAAAATACCAGATGAATACCCATACAGTCACAACCCACTTGATGATGCAAAGCGTCAAGGTTATAAATTCGCAAAAATATGGAGTTACCTTACAGGTCTTATTTAAATACTCTATTAATAGCAAGTAAATTATCATATACTTCCATTATCAACCGTGGCAAAAAGTTGACACCACACTGCCTGCAACTGCAGCAAACAGGAACACAATGACATCCACCATGACAACACGCACGACAGAGGGTATTGCGGCGGCGAAGCACATTCTGCAGAAGCGAACTGAGCTTCCTGCACTGCGTGCAGCCGTTGTTGCAGCACAGAAGGAGATGGCAGAGGCTGCCGGTTACAAGAAGACGATCGCGCGCCAGAAGCTGGAGGCAGAGGAGGGTGCGCTGGCCAAGTGTGAGGCGGCAATCCGTGATGAGGAGGCAGCTGCACCAGACACTGTCTCTCTAGAGGGACGGCTGATCTGGCGGCTTGCAGAGTACCAGATGAAGAGGGAGTTACTGCTGAAGGCGCTTGAGCACGCGCGCGACGATGTGCTTCTGGCAGAGGAGCAGTCAGAGAAGAATGCCTGGAAGCGCGTCGGTAGCGGGCCGGCACTGCCCATGCGCAAGGCACAAGAGGCGTTTGATGCTGCAGAGAAGGCACTCAAGGCCCTTGATTCACAGGAGGAGTATCAGCGGGCGGTCACTTGGTGTGCAGAGGAGGTTCGCTTTGAGCAACGCCAGGCGGCACTACAGGCATGGCGATCTGGTGGGCCCGTGCCGGACTTTGTCCTCGCCAGGCGGGCTGCAGAGGAGGCCGCGTACTGGTCCAGCCCCGATGTTGTAGTCCTAAAGCTCGGTAAGAAAACCAACTAAAAACGATGGGATGATATCAGATGCCACAGCAAAGATCGCAATCTCTCAAGGAAGCTGACCCCGAAGTACATACTCTGATTGATCAGGAGACCAAGCGGCAGCGCGCCTCCATTGAACTAATCGCCTCCGAAAACTATACATCGCCTGCTGTTTTGGAGTGTCTAGGCTCTATCCTCACAAACAAGTACTCAGAGGGGTATCCAGGTGCACGCTATTACGGTGGAAATGAGGTGATTGATCGTGTGGAGCTACTAGCACAGAAGCGGGCGCTTGCGGCGTTCCACCTTTCGGCCGATGAGTGGTCCGTCAATGTCCAGCCGTATTCTGGTTCTCCTGCCAATTTTGCCGTCTACACAGCACTCCTGAAACCAGGTGACATGATCATGGGACTCGATCTACCAGATGGCGGACATCTGACACATGGATTCAAGACTGCTAAGAGGCGTGTGTCGGCATCCTCCATCTATTTTGAGAGTGTGGCATATCATGTTGGGGCTGGTGGGCTAATCGATTATGATGGCATGGAGGAGCTAGCACGATTGCATAGACCGCGGCTTATCATAGTAGGTGCATCAGCCTATTCACGGGACTTTGACTATGAGCGCTTTCGCCGTGTTGCAGATGAAGTGGGTGCCTATCTAATGGCGGACATTGCGCATATTGCCGGCTTTGTTGCAACAGGGCTAATGAACTCACCCTTCCCTTGGTGCGATGTAGTGACAACGACAACTCACAAGACGCTGTGTGGTCCACGGGCGGGGCTAATCTTCAGTCGTGCTGGCCTTGCACAACGGGTCCGCGATGCTGTTTTTCCTGGACTGCAGGGCGGGCCACACCAGAATCAGATTGCGGCGATTGCCACACAGATGCGGGAGGTAGCAACTCCTGCGTACATGGCCTATATGGAACGAGTACGGGAAAATTCACAAGCTCTGGCTGCTGCGCTGATTGCAGCAGGACTGACTATAGTCACAGGTGGTACAGAGAATCATCTAATGTTGGTGGATCTCAGGGCGCGGGGCATTTCAGGTGCCGATGCAGAGCGTGCCCTTGAACTAGCCGGTATCTCCGTGAATAAGAATACAATTCCGGGTGATGTCTCGGCACTGAAGCCATCGGGTATCCGTATTGGAACAGCAGCAATCACAACACGGGGGCTCCAGGTAGCACATATGCGTCAGATCGCGGGGTTCATCATGTCAGCGTTGCGATTGGCCGGTGATCTGGAAGCTCTTCGTCTTCTTCATCAGGATGTGACTACATTCATGTGGCAGTTCTAAATAAGCCTTTTTTTCGTTTGTTCTGTCTGTAATACAACTAGAACAAATGAAATTTATGAAACTACTATTTACATACCATTAGTTTTGGAACCGGTGCCAGTCTTGGCTACCACCGCACCACCTGCAGCACCAACCACCAGGCCAGCATCCCAAGACTTGGTGGGCGCATTGGCATAATCATTGGCATGGGCCTTCTCATACTTATCCTTGCCATCCAGGAGTGCATACTCCCATACCTTCTTGTTATAGAGATCCACATCCACACGCAGTGCAGAGCCAGCAGAGGCATCAAGTACGAAGGGCTCCTTATTATCTATAGCCGTTCCCAGGGCACCCTTAGCAGCACTGTTAGCAGGTAGACCATAATATGCATCTAAACCCGCAGTCGTCTTAACGACTCCACCCGCAGTACCTATTGCAGCCAGTGCGGCCGTGAGCACGCCAGAATCAGTAGATGACCACGTGGTAGAGAGAATGTAGGGGATACGAGATGCATACTCATAGCTGGATACATCCAGCATGGCCTGGCTGAGATCCATCACCTTGGACACATTGCCAGACTGATCAATATCAACGCCATTTATATGGGCCACACAAGAAGGGATCAAGGCAGAGCAGATATCACGCTTGAAATACGCCTGCTTATCACCCAGCTGGAGCACGAAACCAATGCGACGCACCACCTGGCCGTTCAGGAAACCTGGGCTACCGTCACCAGCAATTACACCGTTGTTGCAGATATCAGTACCCACAGATGTAGTCGTGGTGAACCCAATATGCGCAGGGTCTGTTACCTTTGTTACAAAGACAAAGGTCAGCTCGTCACCACCCTTCATGGGAAGGAAATCAGGCTGGACGGCGCCAGATTCAACATATGAAGGGATCAGGCGGCTGATATAGTGGCGCAGGGTCTCAGCGGGGATCTGAGACAGGAGGAGATTGCGCATAGGAGCAGAGCCCTCCACGATACGATCGGCCATATCCTTTGAACCACCAGAGGCATCCAGTGTCACAGTTACAGTCTTAAGATTTGTAGGGATAAGGAGAGATGCGAAGACACCCGAATAACCAGTCAGCTGCCCCACTACATAGTCGCGCATCTTCTCACGCATATAGGCAGCGGCAGAGTTGGATATATCAGATACAGTTACACCACCCTTGAGGGAGAAATGGGCACCAGTTGTACCACTGATATCATTATCCTCGTCACCAATACCGGGCATTACCACGGCACGGGACATGGCATTCGCCAGCACCTCGGCAAAAGCACCAGAGTTATCAAGCACCACGTTGTAAGACACATCCTGGTTAGTAGTTGTGTTACCAGAGCCATACGTGGGTACATTGTTACCCTCAGTCAACCGGAAAGAGTTAAGTAACTGGATGCACTCAGATACATCCAGAACAGCCTTGAACAGAGCATGCACCTCCTGGGCAGTGTTCTGCGAGATATCCAAGAGATTCATTGTGGCTGTAGAAGTACCATCTAACTGAGCGAGGAAAGGGACAACGAGTGCGATATTCTTGGAGCTATCGACTACAGTTGACACTTTGAAGACAGAAGAGGCAGAGAGATCGGCCGCAAGATTGTCTGTCTGTAAAGTGGCAGGATTGAGGACAGCAGCAGGCATTTTATACTCTTTACCGAGGAAGTTTTTCTAACGGTATTTTTTAAGCCATAATTTATACACTAACTAATAAGTATGCCGGATATACCATTCTCACTGAGAGCAAACGATATTCAGCGTCATATTATAAATATTGATTCGCGATTCCGGGATAACCCCGATAGATCAAAATTATCTAACTTTTATTTCTCATTATTATCGCCTATTAAGAATATTCTTCGTATTAGAATAACATCATTTGAGTTCCCAAATAATTATTATATATTTAGTGCAAAAAAACGAAATATAACACTCCAGATTCTTTATATAGAGGCCGGTCAGACAATTGGACAACCTATCACAATAGAAGAAGGATCGTATACTGCATGTGAGTTGGTTGATGCTATAAATAAAGAGATTACCGATAATGGAATAACATGGTTATCTGTTGCATTTAATCCAATTACAGGCAAGTTTACATTTACCGGAACACAAAAATTTGGTATAAATACTGCATATAATTCATTTAATAGGCTTACAGACTATGGATTAGGTTATTATATGGGGTTTACACACGGGCTTCATAAAGGTATTGAAGAGAGTACCAACTGGACAGTAGTGTCATCGTGCCCTGCGAATCTTGCTGGTGATTCATATATTTTTATGCGACTAAATGATTATAATTGTGTGCGTCATACAGTACAAGGTAGTGAATTTCAGTATTTTGCTAAATTCCTACTGAAAGATCAAAAGAATACCGTTGCTTTTGACGATTATGCAGGCCATCATATTAAAGAAGTTGTATTTACAAACCCCACCGATTTGGCACGACTTCATGTAGAACTTATTGATGCATATGGACATCATCTGGATCTATGTAACTCACATTATAGCTTCTCAATTGAGATATTAGAAATAAAGAATCTGTCATTATATAATTATATTAGAAACTCGTTGGCAACAGAATATGTGTTACCTACGCTGAAGTAATGATTGATAGATCAGAAATCAGTAATTCAATTCTCTGCATAATAATCTGTTTATCAATACCTTCTTTTGTAAGACTCATCGTTTGTATTTGAGACATAATAGAATTTAAACGATCAATAATATCTTTAACTGGCTTAACTAGATCATCCGCTGAAATGTTGCCTCCTGTCTGTGTAGCGGATCTACCATAAATTGTCTTTGCCATACTTTTAATATGTAAAAAGATTAAGGGATGAAAGATATATATGGGTGTGTATCTTCTTGCAATAATTCATGCGATATCGGTGACATGCTACCAATATTTAAATTACAACTAAATACCATATTTACCGATACTATCCAACAGTTTAAGATTATTGTTGATACATTAATAACAACAAAAGTGAAGTCCGTTAGTTTCTTAGGAGAGATGGGTGGTTATTCAACGGCAAATGCCGTTATTGTTATCTATATGCGTTGGATAAAGATAAATCCCGGGGTAATGTTTTCAGTTGATAATAGGTTTCATGTAAATCAAATTAAGGATATGTATCTAAGATCTGGAAATGATTGGAGATCAGATCCTATTATTGGTAAATTGGAGCAATCTGTGGAACAAACTACTTGTCGCAAAGTAAGTACTACTAGAGAAATAATTTCTCATACTCTATAGAGTTAGTAAGTAATGAAAGAGTTTATACTACGAATTTTTGATAAAATATTGCGTCAGTTTGGAGTATTATGGGGGAAAAAAGAAGAACCCATGCAACGACCGGCATTTCAAGTACCAATTGCTGAGAGTGATATAAAGGAAGGAGATGATATGTGGGAGTTATATAATCATAGCCCCCCTGAGATATAACATAAAGGTGACATCATATACACGCCTGTGTATAGCTTACATACGATGTCTGCATTTGATAGAATCACCGATGCGGTTATGCGGGAGGAGGAGACAGTAAACGCTGCCTTCCTTCAGGAGCTAGTTGCTAGCCAGGAAGCAATGATGAAGTTGGAGACAGCGGCATCTCGTCTTGGAACCGATCAGGCCGCGGCACTTTGGTGTTTAGGTATAATGCTGGTGGCATCTACACCGGCCGTGCGTGAGGCTGCACTGAGTAGAGCGGAGGATAACCCCTTTGATGCAGCACTGGTGGCCATCTGTAGCCCTGATGCAGATTTGGCACGATCGGCTGCCTACTTTCTGCAATGCTACTTGCACAAGGAGGGGATTCGGATACAGGACCTGCAAGCAATCAGTCGCATGGTGGATGCAGTAACAGTACGTTGGTTAGACAAACCCGTGATGCGGGAGAATCTATGCGATCTTATTCATCAGATTAGCAAGGTGCAGAGAGATGAAGTACCTCTGCACGCTGCTATGAAACTCTTTAGTGCGGTAACAGATATCAAACAACTACATGTTCTAATCAGTGCCATTGGTGAACTGGCTGCTGCTGGGTCGCGTGCTGCCGGTGTCGCAGAGTCTAAGGCGCTACCCTTCTTGAGGGCGGTTCATGAGCGCCTGCAGTTCACGGTGTCTGATGTGCTACGGAAGGAGATCTGCTGGATGCTCAGTAATCTAGCATGTGACGGTCTCTGGGCAGAGTGGATGGTGGATGTGGGTATCCATCGGTCTCTGATCTATATGGATTCGGCGCGTGTGAATGCAGAGAATGTGGGTGCACTGGTGAACCTGGTTGAACTTGTGAAACGCCCCTCCAACAGAGAGATCCTGCGATCGGATATCATGTTGACATTTGTGCTGATGGCTCACAAGGGGCGGTTTGTGCAAGAAGCCGTGATTGCCCTGACTGCACTTGGATCCAATCAGTTCGCAGAGCCCGTCCAGATCTCATCCACCAGCCCGTAGGCCAGACACTTCTCTGCATCCCACCAGATATCGTGCTTCAGAAGCTCATTCAGCTCCTTCTTGGGTACACGGCTGTACTCCTTATAAATGCTACGGATCTGCGTCATTGTATCCTGGAGATTTTGGAACTCATCTTCCAGCTCCACCATTTTGCCCCAATAGCCGCCAGACAACTGATGGATCAGCATATTGCTGCGGGGTGTGATGAAGCGGCGCTTTCCAACAACACTGATGAGCGTACCGGCCGATGCAGTGGATCCCTCCACGATTGTATAGACGGGCACACGACAGGCCTGGATGGCATCCATCGCCGTGTATGCATCAGAGACGTAGCCGCCGAATGAACTGATGTGGAGATAGATGGGGAGGTCGCGGACCCCATGACGAATACCGAGAATCAGGCACTCCTCTTCGGCCTTGCGAAGCAGCTTCACGAGCTCGAAGATATTGTCGCGATCCACCTCTGCATGGAAGTAGACGTGATTGTTTTCGCGGGTAATCTTGCAATCCTTCTTCTCCTCTTCAACCTCAGCATCATCGTCACTGTCTTCAGCAACGGCATGGCGGATCTTGTCGGCCTTCAGGATGAATCCACGAGGTTTACGGGGCATCTTACCCCAGTAAATGGGCTCTGTGTTTAGATCCATGACAGAAATGCAAAATGATATGCCCTACTATAGATATGCCAGCAGGTGCAGTAGCAGTATTCCAACAGCCGAACATTCAGGGATCTGCTGTTGCAATACGGGATGGCCATGGGATACGACTTGATGTGATATTCACACGACTTCCACCGGGTCCTCATGGGTTCCACATTCATGTTGCGGGTGATCTGCGTGGAAAGGGGTGCAGTGGGGCGTGTGCACACTGGCACATTGGTCGGCCTCATACGGTACACGGTGGTCCTCCTGGATCTTCTGGCTCACGACATACCGGTGATCTGGGGAATATTGAGATACCCGAAGGTCAGGCTGAGTTCAAGGCAATATACATGCTGAAGGGTGTGAGCCCATCGGATCTCTGGGGTCGCACTCTCATTGTACATGAGGGGCCTGATGATCTTGGCTTGGGTGGTCACGATGATTCTCACATAACAGGTCATTCGGGTGCACGCATCGGATGTGCTATTTTTGGCCGTATGATGGATTGTGGTCCCAAAAAACGAACAACGCGCAGACGCTACATTTAGATCGGCTGGAATGCAGCGGCGCCGATACGCTCATGTGGCTCTCGCCAGGTCACACGGAGACCTGCAAAGATATCGCGCTCAGACTTAATACCAGTGACGGGCTTGCCGGTGGCCAGATGTGTGAGTGCATGTTCGTTTAGAGTGAATCCACGCGTCAGCGCGTAAGAACGCATGGCCACGTTGAAGGTGTCGGAGCCAGTAAAGTAGAGGACGGCAAAGGGAAACTCCTCTGGTGGTGTTACAAGCAGGTCCAACCTGCGTGCAGGAGAGCCAGGCAGCTGTGAGATTGCCAGACACTTATGATCTCCCTGTGCTAGCACCTCCTTGATATAGCCCTGTGCCTTGAGTGTGGCCACAAAGTCACGGAGTGCGGCACCGGCATCCACTGCAGGATTGGCTGTGCGGATTAGCATGTCAATATCACCAGAGTTTGGTTGTCCGCGGCGATAACTGCCGACAATCACACCCTCCAGTGCCGCTGGCTTGGCGGACATGAGCGTGGCGGCATGCTGATCCATCTCTGCACGGGGAATGCGGAGTAGCAGATCATCATAGTAGGTGAGTCCGATGCGCTGGTTCTTGTTGAGCAGCTTGGGGTCCTTCGCTGCTGCCGCGCGGAGCTGTGCAACTGTGGTGTAGCCAGCGGCCATCAGGTCCTCTGCCTTCTTGGGGCCAACACCATAGATATTCTGGAATGCCTCGAGGGCGACAGCCTTGGCACGGGCCTCCTCAGAGATATTCAGGCGCCCTTCTGTGATAATCTTCTCAATCTTGGTGCGGATCTCCTTACCGAGCCCATCGCCCTTCGTGGATGCCGGCAGATCAGCAATAGTTGTGATAGGGCCGGCGATACCCTGTAGAGTCTTAATGGCAGATGCATAGGAGCGGGCCTTGAAGTTGCCGGCCGTTTCAGTGACTGAGATGCGACGGAGCACATCTAGTTCTGCGATAATCTGATTCTTGTGATCTGGGGTTGTCATATTACGATTGCGTTGTTGTTTGCTACTGGTGCGGCCACTGCTGCGGTCACTTTTTGTGCTGCTACGCCAATTAGAAGATGGGCTGCTGATATACCATGGGTTTCTGCGAGAGCGATCACTTGACATCCTACTAGCAGAGACGTAATTTACACGGTTGGTACAGGAAAGCAGGTCGCTGATCCACTAATGTTGGGATAAAGGCTTTTTTTGCATAACAATCACATCAGTATTATTCATATTTAGTAAATTTCTTCAATATGCCACATAATTGTAAGTCTTTTTTATCAATATTTTTCTGTTTTTTACAAATAATATTTAAAGACATTAATTCACCATTTTCAATATCCATATGTGGAAGATAAGATTTTGAATAGTCATCTTTCTCTCCTAAAAAATCATTTGCATTATATCGTTCTATATTATCAAATCCACACGCTTTTAAGAGTTTTTCTAAGATATGTATATCAAAATTAAGATAATGAACATCATAATCATCTTTTTGACCCCCTGACAAGAACCCAATTAACTGACTAATATCTTTATTTTTTAAATACATTTTGACTACCTTTTCAAAATCAGGGACTGCAATTCTTAAAATTCCGCCAATGTTAAGAATTCTGTTCCATTCTAATAATAAGCCAATAATTTCTTGTCTCTTAATATGTTCTAACATGTGTGATACATATATTTCTTCAATTTTTGAATTATTGATTATTGATAAATTTCTACAATCCAGTTTCATATCTGCTATATCAGAATATACATCAATATTTATAAAGTTATCTAATTTTAGTTTTCCACAACCAAAATGCAATCTCATTGCTTAGTAAATTATAGTATAATAGTTATACATTTTAACCATGATGCAATAAGTTTCAGCAATTTGGCGGATAGCTTCTCATTCTCTTTAAGAGCAGTAGCAATATAGCTAGCAGCCGGGAGGTTTCTAGTAGAGGAGATTAGCGTTTGGATCTTATATCGTGTAGTACTATTTGAGAAAGGGCTGCTGACATACCATGGGTTTCTACGAGAGCGTTCACGTGACATATCCTACTGGCAGAACTGTAATTTACACAGTTGGTACAGGAAAGAAGATTGCTACAGCTCCACCATCGGAATGTACCAGAATCTGGTTAGAGCCAAGTGTCTTTGGAAGCTTCTGTACCTCTGGCCACTTTAGAATATAGTCGTTTGCGGCTGATAGAAGATCAGGGCGATCTACTAGCTTGGGTTTTAGGAGCGTCGACACATCAATCACTATTGCATGTCGGAATGAATCATCAAAAGCGGCTTCATCCTGCCATATCACATCGTTAATCGGTGTATCCTCATCATCTCCCTGCATCTCCCGCTTAACATCCGCAAACTGTAGGCGATTTAGAACCTTATACTCTCCATCTAGTTCATCGGGGTCATCATTGCCCTGATAACCACTCCTGTGGCTGCTGAAATATTCGTGACCTTTCTTGCTAAAAAGTTTCAGCAGCTTGCCGGGCAGCTTCTCATTTTCTTTAAGAGCAGTCGCAAAACGTTGCACCAATGCAATATAGGCAGTGGCAGCGGCAGCATGCTTGCTCCCTGATGAGCTACGACGTGTAGAGCGACGTGATGACCTAGATCTATTTGATCGTGTTGTGCTATTGGAAGATGGGCTGCTGACGTACCATGGATTTTTATGAAAGCGATTACTGGACATTTCTATAACCGGAATGCCTTTTTAATAGAGTTACCGGCCTTCTTAGCACCACTGGAGATTGCATCACCGGTTTTCTTTACTGTATCAACGATGACATTGCTGGTCTGCTTCGCCACCTCTGGTGCCTTAGCGATAACCTCCTTAGTGGACTTCTCTGCCTCTGGTGCCGCCTTGATAACGGTCTTTGCATCATGCTGAATCTGCTTTGTATCCACAGTCACGCCAAGGTCTACTTCTAGACCTACAAGAGCGGCCAGATCTCCACTGACTGCCACTGTTGCCTTGCCGTTCTTGAACGTGGCCTCGCCGCCACCGCCTGCCTCGAAATGCTCTCCCACACTGACACCGGCACCAGCGGTTACAGATCCAGCACGACCATTGAGTGTCGTGGTTGCGTCAACACCTGCGGCATTTCCAATAGAAGCACCACCTTCTGCGGCAATACCGTTCTGCCCTGCGGTGATCGAGGCGCTGGCCTCTGTGCCCGAGACCAAATAAGCATCCACACCTGCACTGGCACCGATACCATGCGATCCTGCGGCAGCAGTGGCGGTCACGTGAGCCTCCGTGGTATCGGAGTAACTGACAGATGCGGTAACATTGTTACCATCTAGCCCAGCAGAGATTGATGCGGTCGTACCAGTCTTGGCGGAGACCTCAATAGAGGCACCGGTGGTATCGTTGCCTACTGAGGTACCGACAGATGCACTAACAGATCCATCGTAGGTGGCGTCCATGTATGGTGTGGACTTGGGGAGACATGTTTAAACCAACACATGTGAAGGCCGGTATTATTTATCCGTTTGGAGATTAGCCGTAGTAGCCTCTGCGGCGTGCATACTCTTCTCAAATTGTTCCAGGAGTGTCTTATAGTCCGTGATTGTATCAGGGGTATCTAACTTGGTTTTCACATCATAGGACTTCAAATAATCACTCCACCATACACACTGTGGTGCATTGGGATCTATCAGCTGTTTCTTCATCTTGCATGGGCAGCTGATCGCCACACAGATTCCGCCTCCATGAATGCATATGCTCATATTGTGAGGGTTAAAACTACTGCTATTTAGACTGTATCCAAAATAAATACCGGACCCAAATAAGAAATGATCTCTCCAAATATCTGGTCGTTCTCGTGGCAGACATTGCTAGCATGGACCGCAGCCTATGCGTTATGGGAGCCGATCTCTTACTATGTGCTGCCCGCGATATTCAAAGCATCCACAACACAGGAGTACTATAATCATAAGAAGTTCCCATTTGCAATTGTTGCCTTTGGTGATTATATCTACAGTACCTTTCTCCTGCTTATCGCACAACAGGGTATATCTGCATTTGCAGGGGCGGGGGTACCTGCGGGATGGGGGGATTGGTTAAAGCGCCTTGCTGGATTTATTGGAGTTCAGTGGGCAGGAGATCTAACATTCTGGCAGATCATTCAGCGTGTCCCACTCAAAAACAAATATGTTGATTTCTTCCAGCGTTATGGTAAAGATGTTGGCGTAGGTGCACCGATTGGTGACTCTCTGTATGCGTCTGTATGGTTGCTGGCCACACAGTTCGTTGCGTCGGTCTTCCCGCAATGGCTCCAGGTTACAGTGATTACCTTGTTTATGTTTGCTACTCTGGTTGTCAGTTATTGATGTGTATAATTTGATGGATCCACATTCTGCTGCCCATTCCAAACAGCATCGCATTCTAGACACATGAATTGCTGATTGTATCGTGTGGAACCCCGAATCGGCTGTTGCAGCTCTACTGCAGCAAGGTGACATTTTCGGCACATGTGTAATGGGAAGTCGCTGATGTCATCAGGATGTATTACAGTGGACTGAGAACAACCCATTTACATGGGCCGATGTTTGCGTGTGCAGTGGGGCATGTTTGCACGGCATATAAAGAGGATGTAGCCTGACATCATCAGAAATGGCGTCACACTATGCAGCGGCTGTTGCAGCAGCGGCAAATACGGCAACGGCGGAGCAGTCTGCTTCTCTGAAGGCGTTTGTGACTTCTCTAGTGGGCTATCCATGCAAGATCGCATGCAATGCGACAGATGACTTGGTGGATATCTATGTGTTGTCTGAGAAGAAGAAGGAGGTAACCGATTGGCTGGAGCTACAGTCTTCTGGTGCGATCGGTGTGTCATTTGATTTTTATAAGGATCCAGACGCTGCTGCTGTTCTTGAACTCAGTGATCGCTGCGATGCGGCTAATGAGAAGGCCGATGTGGAGTTTGTGTCGGATGATGATGGGTCAGAGGATGGTGAGGGAAGTGAAGGTGGTGAAGAGGATGAGAATGTAGAGGAGGAGTCAGCGTAACTACCAACAAAATCCAGAGCATAGATCAGAAACCATGAACTTCAAGTGGCTGATCTATGGTCTTGTATTGGGTCTTCTGCCTCTTGCAGTAGGACTCGGTGCGGCCACAGTGGACCCCCATGGAGATGCGGCACAGCTTCCTTGGTTCACCATGGTGACACTGCCTGCGGGTCTGGCGTTAGGTCTCCTGCTCTCTATTTTTTCTTAGAAGGGGACCCCAGCAAAGGGCTTGGCATCTTGCCAATAGGACACGGCGGTACAACGGGAACCGCCAGCGTATTCAACCATCTCTGCACACGGGACTGCAGCACCTGCGACCCCTTGTTCAGAAAATAGCCTGGTCCTGCCTTCATCAGATGTGTGCCATCCGACTGTACCGTGTTCAACAGCGATGCGATCCAGAGTGCTACTTCCAGCCCACCATCACGTGCAGGCGATGCCTCCAGGACATCACGGAGCTCACAGAGATACTTGAACTGATTGAAGAGCCACGACTGGCGCGCCAAGACTGCCGTGTACTGGAACTTCCAACCCTTGCCAGGTGGAATGATCTTAGCCGGCTGCTCCTTGATAAACAAGCGGTGATTCACAGCCTGCAGCTTGCTCTGGAAGCTAAGAGGGAAGAGAGACCAGTGCTGGTGGAAGAATGTGTAGTAGTCCTGCCGGTCACTCGTGGAAATGGAGTTCAGACAGTCCGCATAGAGTCGCCACCCATGATCATCGCCGCCATAATGTTCGCGGATCCATTCGGGTAGTGTCTCATGCAGATGCAGGCCAGCCAGATTCAGGTCATTGTTGTCCAGATGGAGATCCTCCTGAATATCCAGGTTGCCAGCCAGAATCCGGAGTACCAGATCCTGTACAGTGAGAGAGCGGGTAATGTCATTTGTAGTGTCTGTTTCAGAACCAGCGCCGGCCGACCACTGAATAAGCTTACGGAGATCACCACGATGGCGCGTCCACATTGGCTCCACTGCCGCCGTATCCTTGCCCATCCATTCGGCACAAGATGCTAGATCGGGCTGCATCACTTGGCGACAGAGACAGATACGCATCAGCGGCTGATAGCGCTTTTCGGTCCATTCATTGCTGATACAGATGATCGCATTGGGACCTTTGTAATCCTTGAGAATACGCACGAGCTCTGTGAGACCACCGCGATCACCCGCCGACATACCGTCAATCTCATCTAGAATAATGCCCATAGCACGATGACCTTCGGGGCGGAAGAAGTCGCGGACATTGGCGGAGTTTAGAAGGGGCTCAATAAGATCAGACATTGCGGCCTTATGACGGAACTGCGATGCATTACATTCAACGGCACGGAGCCCTGCATCATTGATAATACGATGTGCCAGCGTGGTCTTGCCGACACCTGGTGGGCCATATAGGAAAACAGCGGCGGGGGTGCGAGGGGCAGGCTTGCGGGCCCACTCTATCAGTGAATTATAGTGCTCACGATGGAGCAGTGCGGACCACTCCTGTTGACTGGTCATCCTCTGACACGGTTAACATGGTGGGGGTTTAAGCGGGGTCACTCCTTAGAGAATACCTTCAGCGACACGCAGTGGGTATTCTCTTTAGAGAATACCTTCCGTTGCTTTAGCAACGTGTTGGTATTTTGTTTACAAAATGCCTTCATCTCAACAAGTTGAGATTGTTAGCATCCTCTTTAGAGAATACCTTCCGTTGCTTTAGCAACGTGTTGGTATTTTGTTTACAAAATACCTTCCCAACCCAAGCCATACTGCGTCGCGCGCTTGGCCTTCTCTGCCAGTGAGCCAGATGAGTTGAAGACATACTGTGTATCCGTTACAGCGGGAGGGTTCTTTGGGTCGGCCATGCGGAGGTTACGGGAACCCAGGCCCACATAGTCCACACACGCATTCGGAGCGATGAGTGTCAGATAGTCCGGGCAGGATGATACATAGGGAGGCCAATGCGACTCGGGATCTCCCGCGGGAAAATAGACATTATACATCACATAGATCAACATGCTGCCCAGGATGAGCCAGAGGATACCCGTAATGGAGCGATCTGTCTGGAAGAGAAGGTAGCACACATACAGATGTGCGAAACCAAAAATAATCCAATAGAGCCACTTCAGGAGTGTTAGGGTACGCCCACTGATCGCCATTCTCTATAGTGACGCAGGGGTTATTTGATCTTGGATGCCCTGTCGGATGATGGACAGCTCATTGGTGATGCGCTTCATGTCGGGGTCATCCAAGATCTCCTCTAGAGCCTCGTGTGATGTGACCTTCCCTACTGCCACCATAGAATCATGGAGAATGAAACTGATCAGGGTGCGCACAGTACCCTCTGTTACTGGCACATTGTAGAGAGGGAATAACTGTTGGGCCTGATCAAAGATTGTAGCAGCCGTGCACCAGTCTCTCTTCTCGGCCCAGCCGCGCTGAATCCGATAGAACGGCGTCAGATAGTAGTTCACAATGCGATGCCGGCGTTCCATTTCGCTTTGTAACAGATCGGGGGGAAGATCAGCACGGAGATTTGCTAGAGGCTCATACAGAGGCTGCACGAAGTCGCTGTTTGAGCGCCGATAGATGTGGACCTTGTTGAAGTCCACGAAACAGCAGCCATCTCCGTAGGTCATGTCAAACAGAACACGCTGACACAGAGTGTGGCGATCAAACTTATCCAGTGGATAGTACTTGCGAATATCCGTGCCGGAATAGTCCTGCACAATCAGGTGGGTATTGGGCAGAGCGGCAGTTGTCAGCACGATCAGCTTCTCCAGGAAATCCATGTGCTTATCCACCTCTGCATCACAGACATCATAGCCACGTGCCAGATAACATGGCCAGTAGAAGTGTGCGGCCATCGGAATAACCGTGACACCGTTATCATAGCTGTATGCTGTACGCTGTGTGGGATAGTCCGGAAAAGCACGGGGCGGTGACTCTAGGCGGGGGTCAATCAGAATGCATACTTTCTGCCCTGGCCATGCCTGTACCTGGGGTGGCAACTGCTGCTCTGCCGCCTCTGCACAGCCGATGCTGAGGTAGATCAGTGCCGGCTCAACAGTGTGAATGTAGTGGAGTGTCTCTTCGTAACTTTGCATCGTCGTTGCTGCGTTACTGTGTTATACTGCGACCTTAGCTTCAACTTTGCAGTTACTCCTTTGGGATATGCGGCATGGTGTAGGCCTTGAGAGCTGCGGGCCCAAACCGGCGTTCCTCCTCAGGACGCTTATCACGCAGACGCACCTCTGGAATGCCCGATTTCTTGGTGAGGTTGATCGTGACAAGGTCCGGAAAGGCCGTCACCATTGCCTTGGCCGATGTCTCAATACGACGCATCGTACGTGTCTCCTGCATACCACCGGGCTCCTTGTAGTACGCCGACTGTGGTGCTATATTGTTAAAACGAAGCACCCCGCCATCCAAGAGATACATCATTACAGACCGCAGGTAGTCCTCCTTATCATCAATGGTAACAGTGAGTATCTTGCCCGGATTGATGATACCCCAGACAGAGCCGATGATGTAGCGAATATCCTCAGAGGGTGGGCCGGGTTTCATGAAGTAGCCGTTGGCAACGGGATAGAAACCAAACAGACGGTAGCCCGTGGCCCGTGCGGCTTTAAATCCTGCTGTAATAGCACCGGCGAGATCACGCAGTGGCTGCTCATTGCGTCGTGCACCCTCAGAGTACTCAATGAACCCCCGGATATCGTCATCCATATTGAAAATCTGCTTGCCGACGGGGAAGTAGCGCGCGATATAGTTACGCACGGCGGCCATACCGGGTTCTGCGATATGCATGTGTCCATACGTAGCGGGATCCAGCGTCGCCTTGTATGTGGCAGCCTCCTCTTTGTTGGCCACGAACACATGGATCTTAGCGGTAGGGATCTTGTAGGCCTTGAGTACCTGGAGTGTCTTGTCGCGGAGAGTTTCAGCACGCTTGTAACTGGGTATAGC
>Ga0078894_10000217_pt1 | contig 38219 bp, 36 predicted proteins | sample LauGreSu1BDMLBSD_2_FD_67506 | JGI IMG/M metagenome (GOLD analysis project Ga0078894, IMG submission 67506) | Freshwater lake microbial communities from Lake Michigan, USA - Su13.BD.MLB.SD (version 4) (version 4) | ecosystem: Environmental > Aquatic > Freshwater > Lake | place: Lake Michigan... | reverse complement strand
ATGATCAAATTAAAAGTTATAGATTTAGCCAAGAATAGTAACCTCAACTCAAGGCAGATTTTTTCGTCCCTGTCCTCTATCCCAAATTTAGAAGAACTAGATCTCTCCGATTGCAATCTATCGGAATTAGGCGCAGAAATCGGCACTATGACTCGGCTTAAAAAGCTTATATTGACCGATAATCCAATAAAAAAAGTTCAGTCTGAGATTGGAAATTTAACTCTACTCGAAGAACTATATCTAGGTGCAGGAATTTCCCAAAAAGAAGTGAGCCCTCTAGCAGAACTTCCTACTAGTTTAGGAAACTGCAAGAATCTTAGAAAATTAGATTTGAGAATGTGCCAGCTCACCTTATTGCCCGCTTCATTATCACAGCTAGGCAATCTTAGTTATATCGACCTCAGCTGGAATAATCTCACAGCTTTTCCTTCTGTCTTTCGATCTATATCTTCTGTAAATTATCTAGATCTGAGTTATAATAAAATCAATGAATTTCCGAGTGACATTGGTCTTCTAGCGATGTCATTGGAAACTCTAATGCTAGAAGCTAATTTCTACGCGCCCTATACAGAAAAAATCAATAAAATACCTCCTTCTCTAGCACGATGTAAAAATCTTAAGAAACTATCTCTTAAGGACCAAGTATATGAAACCTTGCCAGATAGATTTTGGTTTGACTTGACTAAATTGGAAGATTTAAATTTGATGGGTGCTTTACTTCAAGAAATTCCGGAGAGTATAGAGAACCTAATTGAACTGCGATCCCTCAATGTAAAATCAAATGAGATAAAACGCATAGCAGGCTCTATAGCTAAACTCACTAAACTAGAAAACTTCAACATAAGCCACAATCCAGAAATTAATGCAACCGAATTATTGGCTAGCATTCAGGCGATGAAACAACTAAAATTTGTAGATCTCAGCTACAATGATATTAAGAGAGAACTACTGGAGCCAATAGCCGCACAGATGCCTCAGACCAAGTTTATGAAACTGGAAACCAAGGATTCTCCAGCTTATGAAAATCCTAAGAGAAGATAAACATAAATCATTCGATAGAAATGTCCATCCAAACTAAGACTATAAAAAAAGCAATACTATCCGTTTATTATAAAGATGGATTGGATAAATTAGTGACACTGCTTCATTCGCAGGGCGTAGAACTTTATTCTACTGGAGGCACTTATCAATTCATTACTGACTTAGGAGTGCCTTGCGCTCAGATAGATAGCCTTACAGGATTTCCTGAGATATTAGGCGGTAGAGTCAAGACGCTGCACCCAGCTATTTTCGGGGGTCTTCTGGCCCGCACAGAACTTGTCAGCGATATTGATACGATGGCGGCTCATAACCTGCCATTCTTCGACCTTATGATCTGCAATCTCTATCCATTCGAGGAGTATCTAGCAAAAAATGCCGAGGAGCAAGAGTTAATAGAAAAAATAGATATAGGAGGGGTGACGCTCATTCGGGCGGCCGCGAAAAATTTCAATGATGTGGTTTGTATAGCCCAGCCAAATGACTATACTAAGCTATACGATATTCTAGAAAAATCAGGAGGCTCCACGTCTAGAGAGGAGCGAAGGGCTTTTGCTGCAGCGGCATTTGAAACGGTGGCGCAGTATGATAGAGCCATAGCCAATTATTTTCTTAATGCCTCTACCATGCCCCTGAGATACGGTGAGAACCCGCATCAACGAGGTTGGTTTGAGGGCGATTTTAATCGTCTATTTGAAAAACTCAATGGCAAGGAAGTAAGTTATAATAATATCTTAGATATAGATGCAGCCTGCAGACTGATTCAAGATTTTTCTGAGCCTACCTTCGCCATCATGAAGCACAATAACTCCTGTGGATTAGCTACGAGAGCCAATATCACAGAAGCCTATATAGCGGCTTTGGCCAGCGATCCTAAAAGTGCCTTTGGAGGAGTACTCATATCTAATAAAGAAATCGATGAGGATACGGCTAATGAGATCAATACCTTGTTTTTTGAAATTATTCTATCGCCTTCATATTCGGAGGCCGCACTAGATATTTTAAAGTCTAAGAAAAATAGAATCATACTGCGGATCAAAGAAAATCCAAGCTATGAAATTAAGATGCGATCGGCTCTCAATGGCAGACTTATGCAAGAAGACGATAAAAGTATAGAGACACGAAAAGAATGGAAACTGGCTACAGAGACTAGTCTAAACGAAGCTCAAATGTTAGACCTCGAATTTGGTATTAAGGCAGTGAAGCATTTAAAATCAAATGGTATCGCTTTGGTGAAAAATCAGCAACTGATAGGTATGGGCTGCGGTCAGGTATCTAGAATTGATGCCTTAGAGCATGCTATACACAAAGCGACTGAATTTGGATTTGATCTCAAAGGTGCCATTATGGCTAGCGATGCCTTCTTCCCATTTGCAGACTGCGTAGAGATAGCGGACAAGGCGGGTATTATAGCTGTGGCTCAGCCGGGGGGTAGTGTGAAAGATCAAGATAGTATAGATTACTGCAATCTCCATCAAATGGCCATGGTCATGACTGGGGTACGACACTTTAATCACTAGAAGAGCACATTTTCTTAAATTATTAGGGTTAAAAATCAATAAATTTAAATTTCTTTTAAATCTAATTGTATCATTTAACCTTTTTAAAATATAAATTTGCGTGTTCAATTTAATATGAATTTCAGTTATAAAAATAGTCTACTAGCCTTTCTTTTAGCTATTGTCCACTGCGGATGGTCTCAGGAGGCTACTATAGCATTATCGCCTAATCAGATTATGATAGGAGATCACATGGAGCTTGAATTGAAGTTTAAGAACAAAGGACTTTCCAATACCCTATTCCCTCTTATCAATGATACGAGCATGGGAAATTTCCGACTGGTAGAATTGTCAAAAATTGATACCTTCTATAGTGGGAATGATGTGGTGGTTTCTCATAGTTATAAGATTACTTGCTTTGAAGATAGTGTACAGACATTTCCCCCATTAGTCTTTAGAAATGGTCCTATAGATATATATACAACTAACCCTATTCAGATTCAGGTTACTTCTCCTAATATAGATAGTGCCAAAGATATTAAGCCGATCAAAGATATCATCCTGCTGCCGTTATCGAAAGATGAAGTATACAGCTATCTCTTTGTTAGTTTCATATTACTAGGTCTCGTCCTTATTTTGTATTTTGTCTATATTCGATTTATCCGTAAGGAAAACTTGTTTGATAGAGAAAAACCAACAGATCCTCCGCATGTAGAGGCGCTCACCGCACTCAAGCTAGTAGAGACTGAAAATCTATGGCAACGAGGTAATATCAAGGATTATTACGACCGTATTTCCGATATTTTACGAGCCTATATCGAGAAGCGATTTGGCATCAAAGCCCTGGAGCAGACTAGCCATCAGCTCATGCGCAGTATGAATGAAATTCAATTGCCAGACTATATTATTCAAGATATGGATGAGATTTTGATTAAATCTGATCTAGCTAAATTTGCTCAAGAAAAACATGAAGGAGAGATGCATGTAGCCATTATGAAAATGGCCTACAAGTTTATTCAATCTACCCAATTGAGTAATGATGTCAATAAGCGCACGAATGCCCTTCACGTCAAGCGTTTTTATGCACAGAATAAATATGGATATAAAGTTATAGCTATCAACCAGGCATCATTCCGCGCCATGGTATACGGATTGATTGCTACTTTATTGGCACTTTCCGCTACTATCATTTTATCCTATAGTATACCTATCAATTACATACTTGGTCTTCTGGCCAATAGTACTTATATGTTTTTTGTATGGTATGTATTGCTGGGTGTCCTGCTCACGCTTATCGCAGTATACGCCTTGAGAGCTAAAATGCGTGCTTATTGGGTGATTTTTGATTATAATTCTATTATATTGAAAGAGAAATCTTTTCAAAAATCCATTTTATTTAAGGATATCATCGAAAGCAATCTCGATAAAAAAGGACAGCTTGTCCTCACAGACAAAGCATATAATAAATACACAATTCCTGTGGATGTGGAATATTTTCAAGAGGTAAGGGAGCGAATAATGGATGTGTCCGATATAGAACTAAATGATGAGTAAGCTATGATATTATTAGAGGTAACTTATGGCAATCCTTGGGCATGGTTTTTATTGATCATTCCGATTATCATGTTTGTTTATAATTGCCTAATGAAAGGCAAGACAAGGGTTCAATTGCACGTATCTTCTTTTTTTGATTTTAAGTCTAAATCATGGAAAGTCATTTTGCAAAAATTAATGCCCTACATCAGCATGCTAATAGCGGTACTCATAGTTATAGGTATAGCCCGTCCCCAGGGGAGCTTTACCAAGGAAAAATCGTATACCAAAGGAATCGATATCGTCATGGCTATAGATGTATCTACCAGTATGCTCGAAAAAGATTTTAGTCCGAATCGATTGGAGGCGGCGAAGTCTGTAGCAGCGGAGTTTGTATCCAAGCGTCCGAATGATAGAATTGGCGTGGTGGTTTTCGCAGGGGAGAGTTTTACTCAGTGCCCTCCTACGATAGACCATAATGTAGTCCAGAAACAAATCAGTGCCATACAAGATGGCCTTATGGAAGATGGTACCGCTATCGGCATGGGACTGGCTACTTCCGTCCGTGTATTGAAAAATAGCAATGCGAAAAGTAAGGTCTGCATTCTTCTGACGGATGGAGTCAATACTGCGGGTAAGATAGACCCAATGACAGCGGTAGAGATAGCAAGAAATTTCAATGTCAAAGTCTATACCATAGGAGTTGGTACCCCTAGAGGCAATATTCTAGGCATAGATGAAACTCTTATGAATGCCATATCTAAAAGCACAGGAGGCATTTATTTTAGAGCAGGCTCCACGGCTAGATTGAAGGAAATCTATGACCAAATCAATCGATTGGAAACGATAGAAATAGAAAAAAATGCGTTGCATAAAAAGACGGAGCTCTACCTACCATGGCTGCTATCAGCGTTTATTTTAATGGTTTTTCAGTTTATCTTAAAGCATACTATTCTCAAAGGAATTGTTTGATGAAGCTACATATTATGTTCTTAGCTATCGGGTTGTTAATTATCCTTTTTAGCACTATCTTATCATGCAGTTATATTATACCCTCTAAAAAATCGCAACTAGGCTATCAATCATTCGATTACTGGGAAGTAGATAGTATAAAACTTGAGAAATTCAATCCAGATCATTTGAAAGCTTTGGTGCGAAGTCAACATAAAAAGACCTTATCGTTTTTCAGCATTACAATTCATGCGGATATACCATTTCCTTGAATGAAAAATTGGCTGAACAATCCAAAGGCTTGAATAATCTTATTCTAGTGCCAGTTCTTCATGATTATTTGTATAATTTTCCGAATTCGATTCAGCATCCATATGGTCGGGCTCAAACCTTATACTACACAGATAAAAAATTATATGGCAAAACATTGAATCCTATAAATTCTTGGTACAAAGATGTGCTACCTCAATTCTATACTAAACAGAATATAGATTCGAACGATGGCAATTTCTATTTTAGCGATTCTCTATCCGGGTGTAGAATCTTTTTTTATCATAGAAAAGTGGACTCCTTGAAATACTTATTTGATAGCGCTAAACAGATATCTTACCGACTAGATTAAACGTTAAGTGCATGAAAATCATATAGTAAGTGTCTGGTTTCGAGAAAAGAGAATAGGATCTATCCCCATGCCACCAATAATTGTCTAATTTCCAATACTTTTTAATTTAAATTCCTTACCTTTGCACTCCTAAATTTATTTATTAACTAACTTTTAATTAATTTTCAAGTTAAATGGCAACAAAAATCAGATTACAAAGACACGGTAGAAGCAAAAGACCGTATTACTACATCGTAGTAGCAGACAGCAGAGCACGAAGAGACGGAAGATTCATCGATAGAATCGGTGATTACAACCCACTGACAGTTCCTGCCACAATTAACATTGACTTTGACAAAGCGTTTGACTGGGTAATGAAAGGTGCAGAACCTTCTGATACCTGTGCTAGAATCCTTTCTTATAAAGGCGTTCTTTACAAAAAACACTTGGCTAGAGGCGTACGAAAAGGTGCAATGACTGAGGTGGAAATGGAAGCTAAAATGCAAGAGTGGATAGCTGCCAAAGAAAAAACAGTAGAAGCCCACATCGAGACTATAGCTCAATCTAGAGCTGCAAAAAAAGCAGCTAGTCTAGCAGAAGAAACTAAGAAAAAAGAAGAATACGCTAAAAAACTAGAAGAGGCCTCTAAACCAGTCGAAGAAGTTGTGGAAGCAACTGAAGAAACTGCGGATGTTCCAGAAGCGGAAGCAGCGGTAGAGACAGCAGAAGAAGCTGCGACTCCAGAAGTAACAGCAGAAACTCCAGCAGAATAATCTAAGCAAAACTTTAACGGAATAGCAAGGACACTATGCAGGAAACTGAAGTAAAATTGATAAGTGGTCGCGGTTCTAGAACTCTATCAGAGTCTATAGCTAAGATTATGAACATCCCTCTATGCGATGTGACTGTCAATCAGTTTAGCGATGGTGAATTCCAACCAGTGATCAATGATTCTATCAGAGGAAATCACGTATTTATTATACAATCTACCTTTCAGCCGTCAGATAATTTGATGGAGCTATTGATGCTCGCAGATGCTTGTAAAAGAGCCTCCGCCAAGTATGTGACAGTGGTGATGCCATATTATGGCTATGCCAGACAGGATAGAAAAGATAGGCCGAGAGTCAGTATCGCATCTAAACTTGTAGCAGACCTAGTCACCGTAGCCGGTGCTAGTAGAGTCATGACTATGGATGTGCATGCCGATCAGATTCAAGGTTTTTTCAATATTCCTTTGGATCACCTCTTTGGCTCCTCTATATTTATACCTTATCTGAGTAGTCTAAACCTCGACAATCTGTGTATAGCAGCACCAGATGTAGGAAGCACGAAACGCGCGCGTTATTATGCGCAGCAGTTTAACTGTGAAATGGTCATCTGCGATAAATATAGAAAGAAACACAATGAAGTAGCGGAGATGACCCTTATAGGAGATGTCAAAGGCAAGAATGTGATTCTAATTGACGATATTATCGATACAGGAAATACACTTTGCAAAGCGGCTGATCTACTAATGGAAAAAGGCGCTCTAAGTGTTCGCGCTATGTGTACTCACCCAGTATTGAGCGGTAAGGCTTATGAGAATGTAGAGAATTCTTCTCTAGTAGAGTTAGCCGTTTCAGATACTATTCCACTGAAAAAAGAACATAGTAAAATCAAAGTAATCACTGTAGCAGATTTATTCGCCAGTGCTATAGAAAGTACGTTTCAGTACAAATCAATTCACTCATTATTTATTAAAAACACATTAAAATCATCATAAATGGAAATCGTAAAATTAGAGGCTCAAAAAAGAGAGCAAATCGGGAAAAAAGCCACCAAAGCAGTGCGCAATGGCAATTTAGTACCATGTAATCTATACGGCGGTGGTGAGAATATCTCCTTTACTGTAGAATATAACCCTTTGAAAAAAGGTATTTATACAGATAAATTTAAGGTATTTGAAATCAGTATAGATGGCCAAGTAAAAAAGGCTATTGTAAAAGAAATTCAGTTTCACTCTGTCAATGACAGTATGATGCACATAGATTTTCAAGAGCTCACAGCAGGAAAGAAAGTGAAAACGGAGATTCCTATCATAGCTAAAGGATTCTCTAAAGGTCAGCAAGCGGGTGGTAAATTGGAAATCAAGTTGAGAAAAATCAAGATCAAAGCAGATGCGGATAATATCCCAACATTTGTAGAGGTCGATGTGACACCACTAGAACTAGGAAAGTCACTGAGAGTAAGAGATATCATCACAGATGGTTGGGAAATCTTAAATGCCCCAGCTATTCCTATTATATCTATTTCTATCCCTAGAGCATTGAGAAGTGCTCAAACGGCGGCTGCTGCTGCAGGCGGGAAGTAATATATATTTTATGTACTACTACGAATAAAGCTACCCTCGGGTAGCTTTTTTTATGTCGTTAAGTGTTTTGCCTCGAAACCAATTACTACCAACTTATCGGCTTATAATCTTTTAAAAACCTCCCACACCAATGTTTACCAGTATTGATACCATCAAAAAGGGGATCGAGGACTCTCGCAGCGCCATCTACGATGTCGAGGGGTGGGTGAAAATCCATTTTTTCTTGTTTCATTTTAGCTAGCTCGGCAGGGTCTTCGTCTGTGACCCATCCTGTATCCACGGCATTCATGAATATGCCATCTTTTGCCAGTGTGCCTGCAGCAGTGTGGGTGAGCATATTGAGTGCCGCTTTGGCCATATTCGTATGCGGGTGTCTATCTTCTTTGAAATTGATGTAAAATTTACCCTCCATAGCCGTCACATTCACTATGTGTTTTTTACCGGTGTGGTCTGTCTTCATGAGTTCTGATAGTCTATTGCAGAGCACAAAAGGAGCTACTGAATTCACCAGCTGGACTTCGATCATTTCGGTAGTTTCTATCTGTCCTAATTTGAGACGCCAGCTATTTACCTTTCGGAGGTCTACCTGCTGCAGATCTGCATCGAGTTCCCCTTCGGGAAACACCTCTTTTTCCACCAGTGTTTTATCAAAACTATAGGGTATCTGCGATAGCTGTGCCGATGCTCGAATACCAATGCCCTGTTCCGCACCGTGCCAGGTCACTGGGAGATTTTCATTGGAGGAGATTGTATGATTGAGGGTGGATAAATTCTGAATACAAGCGGCATGATCTCCTAATAAATTCTGAACAGCGGTGGGGAGACTTTGAATCGGTTGAGTCTCATTCGCCATCAGATGACTGTAGAAGCCAGACGGTCTGCGAACAGTCTGCGCAGCATTATTGATGAGGATATCCAGTCGCTGATACTTCTGCTCGATATAGTTGCAGAAAATCTCTACACTCGGTATATGTCGGAGATCTAATCCATGTATTTTCAGCCGATGTCCCCAATCTGCGAAATCCTCCTCCTTCGAAAATCGAAGCGCAGAATCTATGGGGAAACGAGTGGTAGCTATGACGGTGGCACCACCCCGCAGGAGAAGCAGACAGATATGATAGCCTATTTTCAAGCGAGAGCCCGTCACTACGGCTATCTGACCCGATACGTCTGCCAGCTGAAATCGCTTCGCATAGTTAAAATCACCGCAGTCAGGACACATGGTGTCATAGAAGTGATGCATGGACGTATATTCTGACTTGCAGATATAGCAAAGCTGAGGCTTGGTCAGTTCTCGCTGACTTTTTTGGGAGAGTTCCTCCGTACCTAGTAGTTTCGGCGCTATGAAAATACTCGCTTCTCTAGCCGTGCGAATGCCCGTATCTTTTCGTGCGGTTCTGTCTCGGGTTTCTTGTTTGCGTTTCAGCAGCGCCTTGGCGTCCTTTTTCTGTTTTTTAAAATCATCTCTGTTGGGCCGAGAGAGCTTGCCCGCTGCTACGATGAGCTCCATGCGCTTATCCGCAGGTATCTGATACATATCTTCCGTATGCGCTAGCAGATGATTCAATAAAGCGATGCACTGCTGAATATCTTCAGGTGAAATAGAAGGATGATCTTCAGAATGCGGATTAGGGTTCATGGGATTGTAAAACTAAGTATTTTATGTACTAAAATAAATTAATAAAATAAAATTGATACCTTCATATCGACTTCTAAGTGGCAAATGTAATTTTTTCATTAATAATAAATAATTTAAAAATACTATGTTAAATATATCAACTTGAGAAATCAATAATATCAAATAGGGAACTTTGGTATCATTTGATACTATCACAGCTAATAAAAAATTAAATAAAAATTATTTCCCCTACCTCACCTTCAGCCCATACTTCTCTATAAATTTATGGTAGAGGTCTGTTTGTTTATTGCCTAGGTTGATAGAGCGTCCATCGATAAAGGCTCGGGTGATCTGGGAGGTTCGCATATCGAGTATATCGCCGGTGGAGAGGATGAAGCTGGCATCTTTTCCTAATTCTATGGTTCCTATGCGGTGGTCTATGCCTAATATTTTGGCGGGGTGGAGGGTGATAGACGTAAGGGCTTGCTCCTTGGTCAGTCCATAGGGTACGGCTTGTCCGGCTTGAAAGGCGAGATTGCGCACCTGCCAGAATCCTTCATTGCTTATGGCATAGAGCACGCCTGCCTTCTGTAGTATAGCGGGCGTTTTATAGGGTTGGTAGATATCTTCGTCGGCATAGTTCGGTAGCTCATGGGTACGGCCCAGTATGACGGATATTTTTTTCTGTGCCAGGATGTCGGCTATCATATAAGCATCGGCTGCGCCTATGAGGGTGATTTGAAGTCCCATCTGCTCCGCAAAATCGATGGCATGGAGGATTTCTTTGATATGCTGCACATTTATGTAGAGCTTGCGCTTGCCTTTGACTACTTCTTGAAGACTTTCGAATCGCAGATTCTTTTTTTCTACGGAGCTCCCAGAATAGCTCTTGGCTTCTAGAAAATAATCGATGATATCCTGTCTTTGTTGGTCGTATTCTTTATTGGGTTCATAGCCTTTGGCATCGGCCCACCATCCCATTTTTCTTTGGAGGCTCGGCCAGTTGAGCACCACGCCTTCTTCGGTCAGTATGGCGGCATCTTCCCAGTTCCAGGCATCGAGCTGCACTAGAGATGTCGTGCCGGATACGAGCCCACCACCGGGTACTATCTGGGCATAGAGCACGCCATTGCTGCGCACGGTTGGGGTTACTCTCGAATCGGTGTTATACGATACGATAGTGCGCACATTCGCATTTTGGCTGCCTTGCTCTGCACCATCATTCGTAGCGCGCACAGCTTCTATCTCGGATAGCCCTAGGTAGGTATTGAGTCCTATCAGGGCGGGGTAGATGTGCTGACCACTCGCGTCTATAAGTTTACAGTTGAGGGTTTTTATATCGAGCGTATTCGCAGGGGAGACTTGCGTAAATTTCCCATTCTCCAATACCAAAACACCGTTTTCTATTACCTGACCATTGCCTATGTGGATGGTAGCTCCGTGAACGCAGATTTTTTCGGACTGCTTAGGGGCGGGTGTGGGAATATCTTGTGCTATAAAAAAGCAGGGACTAAGTATAGACGCTAGAATAAATATAGATGGAATAAATTTCATATTTCTGGGGGTTTTATTAGGATTGAAAATCAATGTAAACATTCATTTTCATTGCCGCAGCTGAAGGAATATTTTTGTTTTTTGGCGGGTTCTTGAGTCTCACCTCCCGCTTTTTTATCTTCACTCATTTTCTGAATCAGACGGGCGCGTTCTTTTTGAATGCGCTCTTGGAGTTTGGTATTCGATTCTAGAGAATAGAATAATCTACCATCGATATAGGTTTGTTCTGCGAGGGCATAGATGGAGAGTGGATGGTCAGACCACAAGACCACATCGGCATCTTTACCTGGTTTGAGGCTACCCATTCTATGGTCTAAATGAAGCATTTTGGCTGGGTTTAGCGTGACCATTTTCCAAGCATCTTCTTCACTCATGTTGGCATATTTTACGCTTTTAGCTGCTTCCTGATTGAGGCGGCGTGCCATTTCTGCATCGTCTGAATTGATAGCCGTGCATACACCCATCTGCGATAAGATGCCGGCATTATGTGGGATAGCATCGATCACTTCAAATTTATATGCCCACCAATCGGCGAAGGTAGAAGCATAGACGCCATGCGCCTTCATCTTATCGGCTACCTTGTATCCTTCTAGAATGTGCGTAAAGGTATTGACCGTAAAGTTGAATTTTTCTGCGACTCGCATGAGCATAGTGATCTCGGACTGCACATAAGAATGGCACGTGATAAATCGCTTTTTATTTAATATTTCTGCGAGCGCATCGAGTTCCAAATCTTTTCGCGTATTCTGTGCATTGGTTTGTATATTTTTTAGATACTCCTGTGCCTTAGTGAAATAATTCATATAGGTCTGTTCCACGCCCATCCTCGTCTGTGGATAGCGCGTATTAAATTGCGGACCCCAGTTGGATTGTTTGACATTTTCTCCAAGTGCAAATTTGATAAACCCATCGGCCTGTTCTATTTTCATCTGCTCGGCTGTAAGGCCCCATCGCAGTTTGATCAGTGCAGACTGACCACCTATAGTATTGGCAGAGCCGTGCAGCAACTGTGCTGCCGTGACACCACCAGCGAGGTGTCGATAAATATTGATATCCGAAGGATTGATGACATCGCCCATGCAAACTTCGGAGCTAATAGTTTTAGAGCCTTCATTGACTCCGCGCAGTGCGATATGGCTGTGTTCATCTATGATGCCAGTCGTTATATGTTTGCCCTGAGCATTAAAAATTCTACATTCAGCACAACCTAGATTATGTCCGATCTGCGCTATTTTTCCATTCTTGATGATCAAATCGGTTAGCGGCATGACTCCTTCTGCTTCATTGGTCCAGAGGGTCGCATTTTTAAATAAAATTGGTTCCTGACTAGGTAGTTGATCAAACCCATAACCATGCATGGGATACGATAATTTGCCTAGTGATTCCAGCTTTATCGTATCTAGTTTTCGCTTACTCGTATCTAGATAAAGACTATCGCGCTGCGCCATCCATTTGAATTCTGAGCCATTCGGATATTGACCTTTACCAGTCCAGCGATGCGTTTCGGGATCTATCGTTCCGGAGAAGAAATATTTTTTATTATCTCCCTTCGGAAATGGAATCATGGAAAATACGATATCCTTTCCTTTGCGGTCTAGTTTGACATCTATCTTCGATGTATCGGAAAAAATGATAGTGGCTTTCGGACTTGGTTTATCTCCACTTATGAATAGCTTCGTCGAGGATAAGGGAGGACTACTGTTGATAGTATTTAGCTTATACGTGCCGCGAATATCATAGTCTTCCGATTTCTGAACGGTGAATTTTTTTCCGCTAACCCAGTTTTCAAGAACCTGTGCACGGTCATCAAAAAGATTATAATCGGTGATAATAAAATTGGCCCATTTCCCTTTTTCTATACTCCCTACTTCATTATATATGTTGAGAAATTGTGCTGGCTGGAAGGTGAGTGCTTTCAATAAAGCCGATTCTGAGATTCCATATTTCAGTGCTATACGCAAATTTTTTAAGAAGTCATCTCGCTTTTCGAGCAGGTCTGAGGTAATCGCGAATTCGATATTGTTTTTATCTAAATAGGCACAGTTCGCCGGAGCATGCTCCCAGTGATTCATCTCCGCTAGATCTATAAATTGATTTTTATAAATATCGCTGACATCATAGGCTTTAGGAAATACGAGTGGTACGATGAGTTTGCCATTCGTCTTTTTGATTTCATCCAGTCGCTGATATTCGGTGCCATCTGTGCGAAATATAAATTGCTTGCCCATTTCATCGCCTATCTTGTCTGCTCTTAATACATTCTCCCAGTGTCCGGCATCGAAAATAGAGATTGTGTTTTTCGTTTCATTCCATGCTTCTAGGTTGATATTGTATTCTTTAGGGGCGGTGGTCTGCGCATACCACTTGGCGTCATAATGCGTCTGTCTTAGTAAAGCGATCGACCCCATCAAACTATTCGGATATTCCTGGGTAGAGCTCCCTTTGTCAAGTGAAAATACATTGGCTATTTTACTGTTTTTGAGAAGCAGATTTTCTTTGTCACTGCCCAGCAGAACGAGCGCAGCGGTGCCGCGAGCTATTCCGTCTTTTCGATGGACGACTAGTGTGCCAAAGCCCTGCTTGCGATAGACCTTAGCTGCAGTATCGTCTCGTGTCCATGTTTTATGTGCTTCAAAATCTGTATGAATAGCCTGATTCCAACCATAAGCACCTTTGATGTTGGATTCATACTGCTTACCTTCATCTCCTGGATTTTTTTTGATCTTTGGCATTCCATAATCTGAGTATAAGTCGATAAAAGAGGGATAGAGAAATTTGCCTTGCATATCATAAACAGTGGCCCCAGCAGGTATAGACCCTGTGGTATTAACGTCTATTATTTTACCATTTTTTATCACCACAGTGGCATTGGATCTAATGGTTTTATAATCTTGATATAAGGTAACTTTGGTAAAGGCATAGAATCCTTCTCTATAGTCATCAGGACCATTGGTTTTGAAGGTAGTCTGCTGCGACCAAAGAGAAAGTGGATGAGTGAGGAGAAAGCATAATATCAAGGAATGAAGTATAAATCTTTGCCTCGAGGAATATTTGAAATTTATATAAATGGATGTCATAAAACAAGTGAAATGTATAGACAAAACTAATCCAATCTAATGAATCGGGGTATTTTTTAGCGAGGTTTCTAAAAATTAATATGAAGGCGTATTAAACGAAAATTTAACCACATAGATACATAGTTATTGAAGTTGCGCTTTCCTATGTGATAAAGCTAGGCTTTCTATCCATCCTTTTTTATTGATAATCTCGCTGTTTCTAGGCAATAAATTTAAGATAGAAACATAAAGGTATAAAGTTTCTATGTTCCTATGTGGTTTGATTTTATTTTTTTTAAGAGTTATCTAGAATTCAGATTTAAATAAATAGCTGAGCCGCTAGTTTTTCCATAATTACTAAAAAAACCTATAATCCATATATATTTCAAAGAATCGAGTATTTTTGGTCTAGAATTTTTCAATCATCTATTACCGAATTTTTAAAGTCACCACCCATTGAAACTATCGGCCAGTCTATATTCAAGCAAGCAATCCAGTCTATTGGATGCTGCCAAAGAGTTGGAGGCTTATGGCGTTGATTTTTGGCATATAGATAGCATTGAGAATTTTTCTGTTTTTGAGGATATTTCTGCCCTAGCAGGAGTTTCGGGGACTCCGATAGACCTGCATATCATTGCGAAGCAGCCTTTGGATTATTATCCCTATTTAGAAGCAGAAAATATCAAGCGAATTTCTTTTCAGATAGAAGAATTGGGTGCTGAATTTTCATTTCCTAAAATTAAAAACAAACAAATCGGTTTGGCCGTTCAGATACATCATCCGAGTCTTTTTGAAACGGTGAATCGGTATATCGATCAGGTCGACTTTGTCTTATTGATGATGACTACGCCAGGAGTCAGCGGTGGTAAATTTGAACAATCTCATTTTAATACGATTCGTCAGCTCGTTCGTCAATTTCCCAATATAGAATGGTGTGTGGATGGCGGGGTGAATCATGAGATAGCTTATATCCTGCGACTCATGGGGGTGCAGACTGTGGTCATCGGATCCTATCTGCTGAATCATGCGAACATGGCACAGGCAATAGTTCAAATTCGCAGCCATCATGTTCGCTCAGAATATCATGTGCTTGACTTTTGTATTCATTTGGAATATTTGCCTATCGTAAGCACGAGCGCAGATGTTAAAACGATGCTGACTGCGATGCATGCATATCAGCTGGGCATAGTTTTCTGTCTTGATGGTGAAGGAACACTTACAGGTATTATTTCCAATGCGGATGTGAGGCGAATTTTAATCGATGGAAATTTCTCCTATGACCTAGCGATCTCCTCATTTCTCAATACACAGCCAAAGTTCATTTCCGATCAATCCTCGACATCAGATATGATAGAATACATCAGTAAAATAAGTTTTCCTATCTTAGTACTTCCAGTTTTATCTGCGGATAGAAAGCTGAGAGGAGCCGTTTCATTTCATAAATTACTCAAAGAAGAATAATAGATTTAAATATATGATACTTCACGTACAGAAAAAAGCCAATTTGGCCGCCTTACAAGACTTTTATAGAGCCTATGCTATAGAAGAAAAGGATTATTATGTGCTCATTACGCCCTCCTCTTTAAAGGAAGTAGATGAGAGTCATCAAGCGGATATCATCGCTTCCTTCCCCATGGATTCAGATATACAGCTAGCCAGTCGTAAATATACTTCTACCACGCGAGAAATAAAATTTAGCGATACTTTGACCATTGGAGGTACTACGAATCATACCATGATGATTACCGGCCCATGCAGTGTAGAGTCCGAAGAGCAGATAGATCAGGTAGCTAAATTCTGCGTAGAACAAGGAGTTCAGGTTCTAAGAGCAGGATGCTATAAGCCGCGCACATCGCCATATACCTTCCAGGGTCTTGGTCATAAGGGCTTAATACTTTTAGCTAAAATGAGAGATAAATACGGATTAAAAATTATCACGGAAGTCAAAGATGCTACCCATGTAGAAGATGTGATAGAGTTCGCCGATATCATTCAGATAGGTGCTAAGGCTATGTATGATCATGGTATATTGCGCGCTTGCAGCAAGATTCAAAAGCCGATAGTTCTGAAAAGGGGCTTTGGCTCTACTTTGCAGGAATTTGTGCAGAGTGCAGAGTTTATACTCAGCGGCGGCAATATGAATGTAGCTCTGTGTGAGCGAGGGATAAGAACTTATGAAACTAAGACGCGATTTACCCTAGACCTCTGTGGTGTTGCGTACTTAAAAGAGCATACGAATCTGCCTATCATACTAGATCCTAGTCATGCGATGGGCTATGCCTATGGAGTGGCAGACCTTACTAGAGCCTGTGTGGCTATGGGTATAGATGGCCTTCTGATAGAAACGCATCCAGATCCTAGTGTGGCTAAAAGCGATGCTTCGCAGCAGTTAAACTTCGAGCAATTTTCAGCACTGAAAAACTCACTTGACAAGGTAGCAGAATCCGTCGGTAGAAAAATGATTTAGTCTTTTGCATGAAGTATGCTTTTCTAGGTCCAGAATCCACTGGAAAGACTACCACCGCTATCGAAATTGTACGCAGACGGAATGGTGTTTTAGTGCCTGAGGTCGCTCGAGACTATTTAGAAGAAAAAGGATTAAATTATAGCTACGAGGATATTTTAGACATAGCTAAACAGCAATTCACTAAAGAAATAGAAATCTCCGACGCTCATCCTGACGAAATAATTATCTGTGATACAGAACTCATCACGATGGAGATATGGCTTGAATTTTATGGATACGAAGTGCCGAATTGGGTACCAACTTTTATTCATCAAGCCTCTTATGAATCTTATTTTTTATTCAATACGGATATATCTTGGGTGCCAGATGGATTGAGAAATAATCAAAATGATAGAGAGGTCTTGCTCAATCTCTTTAAGCGAAAACTAAACTACTACAATAAAAACTGGATTTTAGTATCTGGTCAGGGCGTTGAACGAGTAGAAAATGTTTTGAAGTATATTGAGGATTAAAGGAGTATTCAGATCCAATTGTATCTTAACTAGATTACTATCGTCTCTTAAAAATAAACTTTATAAATAGTTAATCCAAATCATCAAAATCGTCCACTCCACCTGAAGGCGGAACATCGTCTTTGAAGAATTCTTCGCGGTCAATATGATTCATTTTAGATGGCACTGTCATAGTAGGTGTATCACCAAAATCATCCGCTTGTTTGTTTTTGATATCAGCATAACGCATCGTATTACTGGAGAGTCCTTGGTCATCCCAATCGCAGTATTTTACATATTTTCCTATAAAGCGGGCATTGAAGCTATCCGTTCTACCATTTCTATTTTTGGCTACGCTGATGGTAGCCACTTCTTCTAGGCTATTGCCGTCGGCATCTCTCGCTTCTTTGTCATAGTAAGCTTCTCTGTAAAGAAAGATAACCATATCAGCATCCTGTTCTATAGATCCAGATTCCCTAAGGTCTGATAGCATAGGCTTCGAAGGCTTGGTGCTCGTGCCTCTATTCTCTGCCTGACGACTAAGCTGAGCCAGCGCTATGATAGGCACTTCTAGTTCTTTCGCTATAGATTTAAGCGAACGCGATATAAAAGCTATTTGTTGCTCTCGATTGGAAATAATTTTACCATTTCCCTCTACCATATTCACGGTCATGAGCTGGAGGTAATCTATGACTATGAGTCCTAACCCATGATCGCGTTTTATTTTTCGCACTTTTTTTCTAAAGTCCATGACGCTTAGTCCTGGGGTGTCATCGAAAAACAAATTGACTTTATTGAGTTTGTCCATCTTGGAGGTCACCTGCGCTAATTCTGCTTGATTAATAGTGCCACGTCTGATTTTTTCTTGCTCTACGTCCGATTCTGATGAGATCAAACGCATCATGAGTTGATTAGTCGGCATCTCCAGGGAGAAGAAAACAGCAGTCTGATTGGCCATAACGGCAGCATTGCGGGCTAAGGTGAGCGTAAACGCGGTCTTTCCCATACCAGGACGACCTGCTACGATGATAAGGTCACCTTTCTGCCATCCACCAGAGAGTTCGTTGAGCTGCTTGAAACCAGTTTCTACACCTTGTAGCTCATTGTTCAAACTCTTATCCATGCGCAGTTGGAGGTCACTGAGCGCTCCACCTAGTACTTGAGATGTATTGACAGGGTCTTCGCTGGTATAGTTTTCTGATAGTTGATAAATTTTTGACTCCGTCTCATCGAGTGTTTCAAATACGTCTTTCGTGCTATCATAGCCATGCTTAATCACATCGTTTCCTAGCCGGATAAGTTCTCTTTGAATAAATTTCTGTGCTACGATGCGCGAGTGAAATTCTACGTTGGCACTGGAAGCCACGGTATTGGAGAGTTCTATAAGGTAGCCAGGACCTCCGCACATTTCGAGTACGCCATCTTTGGATAATTGCTCTGCTAGTAGAGCAATATCTACAGGCTCATGACGGGAAGAAATTTTTAGAGAAGCGGAAAAAATCTTCTGATGGGAAGGTAGATAAAAAGAAGCTTCTGATAGAATCTCTCTCACCGTATCTATCGCATCTTTATCGATCATAATAGCGGCCAGAATAGCTTTCTCCATCTCTATACTTTGTGGAGCTTTTCTCCCTAAATCTACATCATCTATTCTTTTTGTGAGTAGGTTGAGAGAAGTTTTTTTTGCTATTTCGGGTCTATCTATCACGTTTAATTTTTATTTTGTCGGCAAATATAGAACCTAGCTTGGTTATTATTTTTATAGATATACATAGCCAATGTGGATAGGAACTTATCACCACCTAAATATAGTGGAAATTTATGTGAATAAGCCATAAAATAATGTGAATTGATTAAAAAATCTGCATTTTTGGGCACTAAATTTCATTAGCATCATGTGGAAAGTAAAATCTCAATGCCTATCTATTCACAACATAGAAATAGAAGCCCCTCTCGGGGTGTTTGATTTTGAAAAATTGAGTGGAAACAAGTTTTTAGTTTCAGTCGATTTATGGGGTGATTATCATATCTGTATGCAGTCAGATTCTCTGAATGAAACCTTGGATTATCAGATGATATTTAATATAGCGCATGAAGTTCTATCACAGGGAGGAAATTTGATAGAGTTTGCTGCTCAGAAGATTACGGATCAAATTTTTTTAATAGATTTTCCCTTGACGAAAGTCCGAGTTTATATTCAGAAATTAAATCCTCCTTTAGATGGCAAAGTCTCTGATACTAGTTTTGAAATTATATCAGAGCGTTAGCGAGATCTGTAGTCTATAATTTCTGCCCATGCCAGGCAGGGTAGACAAATAACCTAGGTAGTTTCTATCCAATAAATTATCTAGATGGAATCGAAGATTTAATTGTTTTGTCAATGAATAATCCACTGCAAAATTGATTAAATAATAGAGTGGAAATTCATTGGTGCCATTCTGCTGTGAGGCATAGTATCGAATATATTGGGAGGCTTGGCTGGTTGAGAAATTTCTGCCCGTATTGAGATGTACCCAGGTATGGAATAGTATCTTATTTGATTTATATTTTAGACCTAAATTGCCAAATAATGGAAGCGATTGGTAATCTAGGGTCGTATCCAAAGAAGAAAAAATATGATGCATATTGAGCTGCTGATAGACTAGAATTTTTTTAGAGATATTATACCTTAACTCTAGCTGCGCTCCACCTTCAGATAGTTTACTTGCATTGTCAAATGTCTGTGTGAAATAGTTATTTAAACCGATGGTGATACTTTCTGGGAAATAATCTATATTATCTCTAAGTATAATTGCATCCCAGCTATAGCGGTAGTATGGGGTGAAATGAACTTCTAATTTATCATCAAATTTTCTATATAGATGTGATTCTATAAGGATTTCCTTTTCTGCTTTTAGCTCTGCATTCGGTTTTAGAAAGGTATTTCCATATAGTGGATTCACCTCTTGCATTTGTGGCTGCTTCATTCTTGCAAAAACATTGATTGTATAGTTGGAGTTTTCACATATATGTCGCATCCACGTCAGTGAGAATTCTGCTCTAGGTCTCACTTGATATGAAGTTTGAACCGTATAGGGCGCATGACTAAAGGCATAATTTTCTAACCCACCTTTCATACCGAAAAACCATGATACATCGGCGCTTTGCCTTAGTTCTTTTCGGAAGTAGGCAGAAAATTGGGTGACAGGTAACGAGAAAAAGCTGGTATGCTGAGGTGTATTATGAAAGTTATTTTTAATCCATAGAATGGAGGCTTCTGCACCATAGAAAAAAATTCTGCGAGCGTCTAAATTTTTATAACCCCTCACCTGCAGAGAAAATTTATTTTCTTCATAGTGCTGACGAATGAGTTCATCTTGAATATCATATCTCTCGGTTTTACGGTGATTCAAGTGCTGAAAAGTAAAAGCCAAATTGAGCTGTGTGTATAGGGGGGATGACTCGTTGTAGTTTATTTTTTGTATAAATGCTAGTATATTAGGAGACCAATCTGAGCTAGATTCACTAATCAAATAAGTTGTATTTTTCTGTAGAATACGTCCTAGATTTTCTTGTAGACTTCCACCTATATGCAGATAGAAATTAAGTTCATTGTTAGAAGCCATTTGGAGTCGAAACATATTATCCAATCCGAGCTGAACTTGGGGTTTAGTATAGTTCAGACTATCCACTTTTAAGGCCCATGAGCCCGCTCCAGCGCCATTAAATGGATTGGCTAATCTAGCCCAGCTCATTTGCCCTATTTCAGAACTAGTAAGTCCTAGTGGATAATTGTATTGATACTGTCCATGGAGACTACCGAGATAGCTCCACTTCGATCTATGCAAAGCCAATTGAAAGACTCCTTGTCCATTTGTATTTCCGAAACCTAAACTGGAATTAACACGCAGACTATGGCTATCTTTTTTTTCACGGATAATTGATGTTGACAATGCAATCTGACCTGCACTGCTACTATTATTGGAGGCCGAGTATCCCTGATAAGCATTGATCTGCTGGAATAGGCTGGGGTGTAACTGTTGCAATAGTTGTAAATTATTCTCGGCTATGGCAGAACTAAAATCCACATTGTGTATAGCGAGTGTAGGGGAGACTTTTCTATTCTGATAGTGCATATCTTGATGAAAAATACTATGTTCGGCTAGATAGAAATTCGTTTGCTGCTTAAGAAGCTCAGAGAAATTGCAATGAAGCTGCTGATTAGTCTCCTGCGAGAAACTATATCCTTTCTGAGGTAGAAGACTATATTCCTGAGGCTTTAGCTGCGCACAATCCTGTTCATAGCGCATTTTGTAGTCATCTACCTGTGCCGAAGACGAAATTACTTGAAAAAAAAATATAGAAAATACAGCGAAAAATCTATAGGTCCGCATGTGATTCACAATAGATGAAGACGAGTTCTACTTGGTTTTAAATATTGAGTATCCTAGCATAATACTTATGAGACCTGTATTGCCAGAAAAATTATAGCTACTAGTAGGGGAGGTCGAATTAAACTCTGATTGAGTGAAGGTTCGCGAGACTCTCGCATCTATACTCCATCGCTTAGATACATTGATGCCTAGGTTGGCTACAGCCCCTATCTGAGCTCTACCATCGTTGACCTGACTAATGACGGTTGTTTTTGAAGTCAAGGCATCAAAACTCTGATTAGCATAAAATACTATGCTTGGGCCAATAGCGAAACGAATTTTACTAAATTGGAATCCCATGAGAACCGAAGTGTACATCTGACCGAGATTAAAATTGCATTCCGCAGACTGCCCATTTTCATTTAAGCTAAATCCTACTCGATTAGTCAAATAGCCTAGTTCTGGCTGTAGGATATAGCTAGAAAATTTGAATCTAGCATATGCTTGGGCATTGTATCCTAGCTTTGGATCTGTACCGGTAATATCATTGTAGGTATACAGCTGATTAAGCGACGTATTAACTCCAGCCATAAGACCTAGTTTAAAATCTACAGCCTTGCAGGCGGGAGCTAGATATAGGAAAATAAAAAGACATATTAATTTGTGCATAGTAGGATTACTAAACAAGTATAGTAATTGCTGTTAAAACGCAAACATAGGGTGAATTATTTTGACAAGGAGTTAAAAAGAGCAGATACTGTGCCGTTTTATAAGACCTTTAGAACGGATTGTCATCCAAAGTGTTAGTCGAGTCTTCGCTCGCATTCACCGCAGGCTCTACTTTCCAAGCTCTAATCTCCGTATACCATTTTTCCTTATATTCTCTGCTCTCTATATCCACACTCACTTTGAGGCTATCGCCATTTTGAACTTGAATACTATCTACTGCATCTCCTTTAATGACCATGCAGATTTTTTTAGGCACTTTTGCATAGGTCTCTAGAATAAACTCTCGTTTTTTCCAGCTTCCTCTTGGACTTTCACCCGTCTGAATGTCAAATACATTCAGTACTTTTCCTTGAATATACATAGTTGTTTACTTTAGTTGTTAGACAAATATAAGAGAAATTCCTTGTTTCTATACAAATTTTAACTGAGGGGTATTCATACTCTATTGAATGGATAATATACCTGAATCAGGTAAGGTTCAATCTTCACTCCACTCAAAAAGCCAATAAATCATCTTAATTTTTATCAGATAAGCTATATTTGGAATTTTTATATAGATGTATAATAAATATGCTAAATTACTGACTGAATACTGCCTGGAAGTAAGCCCCGGAGATAAAGTCATGATAAAATCATCTTACTTAGCTGAGAAATTGCTTTTAGAGCTCTCCCAAGAGATATCTAAAGCAGGCGGTATTCCATTTTTAGATATTGAGATTCAAGATTTTGATAATGCATGGTTAAAAGAAGCTGGACTTGAGCAGCTCACTTGGGTCAATCCTATGAAGAAATATTGGAATGAGAACTTCAATTGCTTTCTCTACATCCGGGCACCGTTTGATACAAAAGATAAGATAGAGGTGCCAATGGATAAGCGCACGGTGCATAATGAGGCCTATAAAGAGATACGCCAGATATACATGAATCGCACTGGTGATAGATCCATGCGCAGATCGCTCTGCCAGTATCCTACGCCTTTTTCAGCTGCAGAGGCAGGTATGAGTTTCCAGGAATATGAAAAATTTGTGTTTAATGCCTGTAACCTCTTTGACGAAGACCCCATTCAGACATGGAGAACATTTGGCAAAAATCAACAGAAAGTAGTAGACTACCTCAATGGCAAAACTCAATTTAGATATCTAGGGTCGAATTGCGATTTGACTTTTAATACTAATGGGAGAATCTGGATCAATTCGGATGGCAAGACGAATATGCCTTCAGGAGAAGTCTATACAGCCCCGGAAGATCATAGCATGAATGGCTGGGTAAAATATACACTCCCATCTCTATATATGGGGGAGACAGTCAATGAAATAGAACTTGAAATAAAAGATGGCTATATTGAAAAGTGGAAATCAAAAGATAATACTGAATTTCTAAATAAGATATTTGAAGTACCAGGAGCTAGACGATTTGGAGAGGCAGCCATTGGCACAAACTATAAGATCCAGCAAATAACCCGTAATATTCTTTTTGATGAAAAGATAGGTGGGACTATACACCTCGCTATCGGGGACGCATATAAGCAGTGTAATGGTATCAACGAAAGTACCGTGCATTGGGATATGATTACCGATATGAATGAAGGGGAAATCTATGCAGATGGAGAATTGTGTTATAAAAATGGTCAATTTATAGTAGATTAACATGCAGGGGATAATAGATAGAGAATTTATTGAGCGTATCGCTAAATTCGGAATGGTAGGTTTCCTATGCTTTTTTATAGATTTTGGTCTTACCTATCTCTTCAAGGAAAAATTAAAATTTAACAAGTTTACTGCCAATGCTATAGGTTTTTTATTCAGTGTAATTATCAATTTTACTCTCAATAGAATTTGGACCTTCCACTCAAATACAGCCGATATTGAGCTTCAATTTATGAAGTTTATATCTATCGCTAGTTTCGCACTGATTATAAATAGCGTCATTATTTATATTCTCAATGTCAAGATTCGTTTTAATTTCTATCTCAGTAAATTGATTGCCGTATTTATCGTAATGTTCTATAATTATTCTATGAATGCATTATTTACCTTTACTAGCTCGGCTCCATAGTTGTGATTGCTCTATTTTTTGGTTCGTTCAATCCTATTCATATTGGTCATCTCATTATAGCAGATGCCGTATTGCTTGAAAAAAGTATTAAAAAGGTTTGGTTTGTAGTAAGCCCGCAGAATCCATTTAAGTCTAAGGAAAGCCTTTTAGCAGAAAGCGCCCGCTACTATCTGACTCAATTAGCGACAGAAGATCATCCAGATTTTTTTGTTTCCAATATAGAGTTTAATCTGCCTAAGCCAAGTTATACAATTGATACCTTAACACACTTAAAAGAAAAGTACCCAAAGAAAGAATTCTGCCTGCTACTTGGGGGAGATAATTTGGAGCACCTAGAAAAGTGGAAAAATTATGAACAGATACTGAGTGATTATAAATTGTATGTCTATAGAAGGCCAAAGTCAGATAATACGAGCACTCCTATACATCCAAATATCCACTTTCTGGATGTGCCGCTTATGGATATATCATCCACAGCTATCCGCGAGCGGTTGAGCCACAAGCAGTCCGTAAAATACCTGCTTCCCGATAAGGTCAGAGACGAAATCGAGAAAGCAAGGTATTATAAAGCTTAATTGTTAAATGGGCAGTTGTTAGGGCAATAACCATTAATTTTGAATTAGGAGCTGTGAATAAGATTTTATATTCATCAATTTTTTTCAACCTATTTATTCTTATTCAATAAAAAATCATGAAAATGCAAATTGTGCCATCTGCGAAATCATATTGGGTTTTGCCAAGTAAATGAATAGTTGATGACTTGTAAAAACCTATTTAGACTCTTAGTTTAAAAGTTGTTCCATTTATTAAATAGGATATAGATTAAATAGTTTTTGTAATAATGCTTTGCTAGAATTAGTTTTGACCAATTATTTATTCTTATTCGGCACTGAGCTTAAAAAATTATGTTAAAGAGGGACCTAGAAAGGTCGCCCTTTTATTCATTTTTTGAATGATAAAAAAAATCGGCTACATTTGTCATTCAGATTAATGTTAGAATGAAAATCACAGACAAATTAGATGCAGCGAAAGGGGAAACACTTTTTTCTCTTGAAATTTTACCTCCACAAAAGGGAAAAAAAATCAATGATTTATTTGCCGTATTAGATCCATTGATGGAGTTTAAGCCTGCTTTTGTCGATGTGACATATCATCCAGAAGAAATGATCTATAAAAGGCGGCCAGATGGACTAATTGAGGAAGCTCCGCTGCGGCCTAGGCCAGGCACTGTAGGTATCTGCGCAGCAATTTCGTATAAATATAATGTGGAAACGGTTCCTCACTTAGTTTGTGTAGGTTTCAGTAAAGAAGAAACAGAAGATGCACTTTTTTCTCTCTGCTACCAAGGGATTGAGAATGTTATGGTGCTGAAAGGGGATGAAAAAAACCACCTTAAAATAGGAAAAACAAACCAACATAAATATGCCAGTGAATTGGTAGATCAGGTGGCTAATATGAATAAAGGGAAGTTTTTGCACGAAGAGACCCTCAATGAGATGGAAACTGACTTCTGCATAGGAGTAGCTGGTTATCCAGAAAAGCATTTCGAAGCACCCAATATGAATACTGACCTTAAGTGGCTAAAAAATAAAGTAGACCTGGGAGCAGACTATATTATTACCCAAATGTTTTTTGATAACAAAAAGTACTTCAATTTTGTAGATAAATGTAGAAAGATAGGAATTAATGTGCCTATCATTCCAGGGCTGAAGCCTATTGATGCAAAGTATCAACTGAAGTCTATTCCCTCCCGGTTTTTCCTGGAGATACCAGATGAGCTCACCAAAGAGGTAGAGAAGTGCAAAACAATATCTGATGTGAAGCAGGTAGGTGAGGAGTGGTGTATTATGCAGAGTAAAGAACTAAAAGCCGCTGGAGTGCCAGCTCTGCATTATTATACAATGAGTAAATCGGATGGTGTGGTTAATATAGCCAAGGCAGTTTTATAAATTTTAATCTTTGAAATTTTTAATTGTAGCTCTCGGAAATATCGGCGTGGAGTATTCATATACTCGGCACAATGTAGGCTTTCTGGTAGCTGACAGGATGGCTAGTAAATACAATTTAAGTTTTAAAAATGACCGCTATGCTGATTTGGCTGAATTTAGATTGAAAAATAAAAAGGTGACAATTATTAAGCCGACGACCTATATGAATTTGAGTGGCAAATCCTATAAATATTGGTTGGATAAATTAGAAATTCAGAAAGAGCATTCCATAGCGGTGGTAGATGAATTAGCATTGCCTTATGGGCAGATAAGAATTAAAACAAGCGGCAGCAGTGGAGGCCATAATGGACTGACCAATATTGAGCATGAGCTGCAAACAGGACAATACCCTAGACTTCGGTTCGGTATAGGAAACGAGTTTCATAAAGGAGGTCAAGTGGATTATGTACTGGGAAAATGGTCAGATGAAGAGGTTAAATTTCTTCCAGAATATCTAGATCATGCTATTTTAGCTCTTGAAGAATGTATCTTAGCAGGGTTTCCATTAGCTATGAGTAAGTATAATCAGAAAAAATCATGAGTCAGCCATCAGAAAATAATGTTTTTGAAATAGCCCTACCCCAGTTCAAAGGCCCATTTGATTTATTGCTGTTTTTTATAGAGCGGGATGAACTAGACATCTACGATATTCCTATTCATAAAATTACAGCTGATTTTTTAGATTATATCCACAAGATGCGGGAGTTTAATATAGAGGTAGCTAGTGAATTTATTCTAGTAGCCGCTACCCTCATGAAAATCAAAGCTCAGATGCTGCTGCCGAGAAAACAGCTAGATGAAGATGGGAATGAGATAGATCCGCGTAAAGAGTTAATTCAAAAAATACTAGAGTATAAGAAGTATAAGGAAATCAGTGACTATTTGCATAATCTAGAAGAGGAACAATATCACAAAGTTAAGCGCACGGCTGCCGCTTATGAACTCAAAGAAATAGCAGATCTGCATCGCACGGAGCTAGAAATGGAGAATGTGAATGTATCCAAACTTTTTAAAGTTTTCGAAAAACTACTGCAGCAGAAAAGACTCCGTGAGGACGATACTACCCATCAAATAGCCTTTGTTAAATATAATATGATAGAGGAAAAGGAATCTATTTTCCAAAAGCTAGCTAGTAAAAGTAAGATAGAATTTGAAGAATTGTTTTCGACCATAGATACAAAGCTACATGCTATTTATCATTTCCTATCTATACTTGAATTAGTGCAGGAGGCCAGAATCACTATCATTATTGGAGAAGGTATGAATAATTTTTGGATTACCTTGAAAACGACGGATGAAGCATAATAAACCCTTTAGTGCTAAAAAATTATTGTTTTATTTTCTTATAATATTCTTTATAGGTTATTTTTTTACTAAGAATACAATAGACTTTAGTCAGCTCTTATCCCTCCAATGGACCAGCTTGATGCTAAGAGGCGTCGCTTTGTCTGCTTTCATGCTAATGCTAAGAGATTTGGGTTATGTACTTCGTCTACAATTATTGACGGACCATAAGCTCAGTTTTAGAGAGAGTCTTAAGATTATTCTTCTCTGGGAGTTTGGTTCTGCCATCACTCCTGGTATGATTGGTGGTAAAGCGGCAGCCATTTTTCTATTGATAAAAAATAAAATCAACGCAGCTAAAGCTTCTTCTATTGTATTAATGGCGATCTTATTAGATGAGTTTGTTTTTATCCTCATTTTTCCTATCTTCTATTTTCTCTATGGAAGACAGATGTTTCAGCTCGGCACTCAATGTCCAGATTGGTTAGCCCTTAAGGCAAAACTTCCTTGGGTAGAGAATATCCGTTATCTGGAGTATACCGTAATATTGATGCTTATCTTTATTCTAGTATTTGTTATAGTAGTCTTTATAGGAATATTTATCTATCCTGGCTGGATTCGCCAATTGATTAAAACCTTGGGACGACTTCCATTATTGAAAAAATGGCGCATAGGCTTCGATGATTTTGCGAATGAAATACACCATACGAGTATTCATATTCGTACGAAGAAAACTACATTTTGGATACGTTTATGCTTATACACGCTCATGTCATGGGCAGGAAGATATCTCGTAGGCGTTGCTATTGTTTACGGATTTAGCACAGGCAGTATGGACTGGCTCTATGTCTATGTGAAGCAGTATGCACTCTGGCTCATGTTCTACCTACCCTCTACGCCTGGCAGCAGCGGTATAGCAGAAGCACTCTATATGGCCTTTTACTGTGAGAGTATTACGCCCGGTATGAGCGGCACTGCAGCTTTTGTATGGCGATTTATGAGCTACTACGTTTATCTTTTTATCGGAGTCCTTGTTTTTTCTTTCGGTAGAAATGGAGACATGTTGATTAGAAGCGATGCAAACGAAAATTAAATATCTACTAAAGTAACTTAAAGGTAGTTTTTCAGTCTGATCAAGATGAGAAATTTAGTATTAAAACAGAACTATTTTTTTTTGATATGAAAAATAATTATTTATCTTTACCTATATAAATTTAAAAATATGTTTAACAAGTTTACAATTGCGGACAAGCTTCTTTTTTTAGCAGCTTTTTCGTCTCTTATTTTTTCAGAAATCCTCTATTTTAAAGGTGAGAAAGCGGACGCTACCTTTATGGGTATGTGGGTTCCATCTATTTTAGCTTTTGGGATTTATTTAAAACTAATAAACGATTCAAAGAATGGTTGATTTAATACCTTATTTTGCTGGTTTCATAACTCTACTTTTCAGTGCAGCTTTTGCTTATTCAATAACTCAAGCAAGAAAAGATAAAGATTAATGACTTATCGATATCTAAAAATGTCGTAAACGTATTTTTTGGATTTATAATGTTTTGATTAGTCGCTAGTCCAAAGAAGGAATTAGGAACATTGTATTTTTTAAGAATTTTCTTATCCATGACTTTATTGTAAATATAGTCATGGATAATTTCAATAGCGAAAGCTATAGTGCCAAAAATCTAAGTTCTAACTAAAATAAATTTCTAGATTAGAAACATTTAATATGTTCATTAAAGAATAAAATGTCGCGTATTTTTCTATCAGCCTTATGGGAAGACATAATTATGGCAAATTATGAAATAGATCCTTCGGTTTTAAAACCATTTTTGCCAAATGGGGTGGAGTTAGATTTATATAATGGAAAAGCCTATATAAGTTTAGTCGGTTTTATGTTTAAAAAAATAAGAATTTTCCGTGTGCCGATTCCATTTTTCGGAAATTTTGAAGAAGTCAATCTTAGGTTTTACGTTAAGCGAACTGAAAGCGATCATATTAAGCGTGGAGTAGTATTTATAAATGAAACAGTGCCTTATAAGCCAGTAGCTTGGTTAGCCAATAAATTATATAAAGAGCACTATATTTCTATCCCTACGAGAAGCAGTATAAAAGATGAGGAAGCAAAACGAAAGATAAAATATGAGTGGGAAAAGAATGGCAATTGGAACTATATAGTTGCTGAAACGTCTAAGGAATCAGAACCTATGGCTAATAATAGTATTGAAGAGTTCATTTTCGAGCATTATTATGGCTATACCAAGGTTGATAGCTTAAATACCATTGAATACAATGTCAATCATCCACGGTGGCGTATAAGAAAAGTTATCGATTATTCTATTGATTGCGATTTTAAGGCTATGTATGGAAGTGACTTTTCTTTTCTCAATGAACAGAAGCCAAATTCGTTGATTGTAGCAGAAGGCTCAGCAGTATCTATTGGTTGGCAGAGGACCTATTTTTAACAAAAAAAATGATGGATCAGAAAGATAAAGAAAGAATTATAGAAATGGCATGGGAAGATCGAACCCCATTCGAAGCGATTGAGCTGCAATTTGGTTTGTCAGAATCACTTGTCATAAAACTTATGCGCACGGAATTAAAACGCAGTAGTTTTAATCTATGGCGAAAGAGAGTCAATAGTGGGGTGAGTAAAAAGCATGCAAAGAAGCGAAATATAGAAATAACTCGTTTTAAATGTAGCCGTCAAAAAACTATTTCATCCAATAAGATAAGTAAACGATGAAAGACATCCAATTCACTACAGATTATTTAGTTGTTTTAGAAAAGATTAATCGTATCGATCCTATACTTTATAGTAAAACACGCAATTATATTAATGGGGCGGTAACTTACCTTTCGCCATATATTTCTCGCGGTGTCGTAAGTACTAAAATGGTATTGACAGAAGTTTTAAAAAAAGGATTCACTATTCCGCAAATAGAGGCGTTCGCAAAAGAGCTAGTCTGGAGAGATTATTTTCAGCGAGTAGCACAGGTGCATGATGTCAACTCAGCCATCAAACAGGAACAACATCCTATCGCAAATTATGGTATACCATTGTCTGTGATGAATGCAATTACTGGAATTAAAGGTATTGACACTGCAATAGAGGATTTGATTAAAACCGGTTATATGCATAATCATTGTAGAATGTATCTAGCATGTCTAGTCTGCAATATCGCTCAATCGCATTGGCTTCAGCCTGCCAGGTGGCTTTATTATTACCTCTTGGACGGTGATTGGGCCAGCAATGCATGCAGCTGGCAGTGGGTAGCAGGTGCTAATAGTTCAAAAAAATACTATGCCAATCAAGATAACATAAATAAATATACTAAAACGAATCAATCTAATACAATATTGGATCTAGCCTACGGAGACTTTGAGGATCTTGCTATTCCTGATTCATTATTGAAAACTGATTCTTTTGGATTGATTACAGAGATGCCAGAACAAAAAGAAATAAGTATTAGCGATAGCCTACCTACATTTATTTATAATTATTATAATCTAGATCCTTTATGGCACAGAGATGCAGTGGGAAATAGAGTTTTATTATTAGATCCAAATTTTTTTAGCCAATATCCTATAAGTAAAAAATGTATGGACTTTGTGATAGCCCTCAGTAAGAACATTCCAGATATTCAAATCTTTATTGGGTCCTTTCAGTCATTCAAAGAACAATTTAAAGTAGAATCAATACACTATAAAGAGCATCCACTGAATGAAGGATATGATGGTGTGGAGGAACCACGAGACTGGATAGCGGAGGAGGTGGTTGGATCTTATCCTTCGTTTTTCGCCTACTGGAAAAAGGTTGAAAAGTGTTTAATAAAAATAAATTAGTATGCGTATAGAAAAACACGAAATTGAGAATTTTGAGAAAATTTATAGAACAAGTTTTATTAACTCACTCGCAGGTTTTCGTCAGGCAGTTTTAGTTGGTACCAAATCATCTAGAGGAGCAGCAAATCTGGCCATTTTTAACTCGCTTATTCATTTAGGCGCCCATCCAGCTTTATTTGGATTAATCAGCAGGCCAGATTCTGTTGCTAGACATACTTTAGAAAACATTATAGAGACTAATGAATATACGCTAAATTATGTTCGCAAAAACGACTATGAAAAAGCACACCAAACCTCAGCGAGATATGATAAGGATATAAATGAGTTTAATGAAGTAGGGCTGAACGAGCAGTATACCATAGGATTTAGAGCCCCATTTGTAGCAGAAGCCGTGGTAAAAGTAGCTATGAAATTAGAAGATAAAATATCTATACCTCTTAATGGCACTATACTTTTAGTAGGCAGTATAGTGCATCTAGAACTTGATTCTAGTCTGGTAGGATTAGATGGCTATGTGGATTTATTTGCGGCAGAAGTCTTAATTAGTCAAGGGTTAGATGCTTATTTTACAGTTAATCCTATTGGTCGGCTGCCCTATGCCAAGCCATATTTGCTTTAATTTATAGATTTCTTACCGAGATGATAAAGGAAGAGATTGCAGTAGTTTGGTTTAAACGAGATTTACGTTTTACAGATCATGCCCCTCTTTATTATGCGCAGCAGCAGTTCTTGCCTGTGATTTTGATTTATTGCTTCGAGCCTAGTATTATGAGTGCGCATGATAGTGATATTCGTCATTGGAGATTTGTGTATCAATCTTTGAAAGAAATGCAATCGAAGCTAGCAGAGCTGAAAACAGAGATCTATATTTTTCATAATGAGGCGAATGAAGTCTTTAAGAAATTAGCCGATAACTACACAATCAAACTAATATTTTCGCATCAAGAAATAGGAAACCGATTAACCTATGATAGAGATCTAGAACTAGCAAAATTTGTCAAGCAAAATGGCATAATATGGAGAGAGTATCAGCATAACGGTGTTATACGCAAACTGAATTCACGAAAAGAATGGGAGAAGCGGTGGAAATTAACCATGGAGGAAACTCCTAAAATAGTAGATGAAACGAAATGGAATTTTTTAGAATTAAATAGAAGTCTATACAATGATTTAAAAGGGGAGGAATTGAACTCCGAGATTCGAAGTCATGATAAGTCATTTCAATCTGGCGGGGAGTCTTATGCTTGGCGATACTTAGATAGTTTTTTAAAAGAACGACATGTAAATTATTCTAAGTTTATCTCCAAACCTGCAGCGAGTCGCAAAGGTTGTAGTAGAATATCGCCATACTTGAGTTATGGAAATATAAGTATGCGAATGGTCTACCAGTATACCATGCAGCACTTTACTAAATCTTTAAATAAAAGACCACTGTCAAATTTTATATCTCGGCTTCATTGGCATTGCCATTTTATGCAGAAATTTGAAGATGAATGTAGAATGGAATTTGAAAATGTGAACAGAGCTTATGATATGATGCCGAAAGAAAGAAATGAGGAGTTCATCAGCGCATGGAAACTAGGTCAGACAGGTATTCCGATAGTTGATGCTTGTATGCGTTGCCTTGTGGCTACAGGCTATATAAACTTTCGGATGCGAGCAATGATTGTATCTTTTTTCGTCTATAATCTTTGGCAAGATTGGAGGGAGTTGCATATTCTGGCTAGGCTTTTCCTTGATTACGAGCCCGGTATTCATTACCCCCAATTGCAAATGCAAGCAGGGGTTACTGGAATTAATACCATACGCATCTACAATCCTATTAAAAATTCATATGAACACGATGCCGAAGGGGTATTTATAAAGACTTGGCTACCTGAGCTGAAGAATATACCGGTGTCTTTTATCCACGAGCCATGGATCATGAGCGCCCTAGAGCAAGAAATATATCAAGTTCGCCTAGGAGTGGATTATCCTATGCGAATTGTAGATATAGAAGAAACAAACAAGACCGCACGCGATATTATGTGGAGTTTTCGTAAGACTGAATCTGTAAAATTAGAAGGAAAAAAGGTCTTAGAAAAGCATGTGAATATGTCATCTGGCCTTAAAACTAGAAAAAAATCGTAAGGGAAATATGAAAATGATAAAAAAACAAAATCTACAAGCTAAAATATGTCTTGTGTGTTTGAGGCCATTTAGTTGGCGTAAGAAATGGGAAAAAGTATGGGAAGAGGTAAAATACTGCAGTGATAAGTGTCGAATGAATAAAACTAAACTATGAAAATAGGATTCATTTTTCCACATCAGTTGTATGAGAATAATCCGTTTATTGAGGAATGTGATGAAGTATATATCATAGAAGAGGATTTGTTTTTTAAACAATTTAATTTTCATAAACAGAAGATTGCTTTTCACAGAGCTAGTATGAAATTTTATGAAAGTTGCCTTCTGAATAATATTGTAAAGGTTATTTACATTGAATCGAAAAATGAACTTTCAGATGTTAGAAAGTTAATTCATTATTTAAAAGAAAACAAGGCGACCTCACTGTCGTATATTGATCCTACCGATGATTGGTTAGAGCGCAGAATAGTGAAGGAGTGTAAATCTGTTCAGCTAAAAGCTATTAAATGGAAGAGTCCCCAGTTTATAAATTCTTCCGAAGACATTGCTTCTTTTTTTGCCACTAAGAACAGGATGTTTCAGACAGATTTTTATAAATTTCAGCGAATAAAAAATCGTATTTTATTGGAGAATCATGATAAGCCAATGGGAGGTAAATGGACATTCGATGATGAGAACCGCTTGAAATATCCCAAAGATAAACTACCACCTGCTACTTCATTTATGGAGTCCAATAAGTTTACCTCGGAGGCGATACTTTATACTGAAAAAGAATTTCCTTATAATTACGGTCAGGTTTCTTCAAGTCATCTTTATCCAGTCACATTCGATGAAAGTAGAAAATGGTTCGATGATTTTTTAAAATTCAGATTTTCAGAGTTTGGCGCTTATGAAGATGCTATAGTTTCGAGTGAATATGTTCTGCATCATAGCATTTTAACTCCTATGCTCAATGTGGGGCTTTTGACGCCTGATTATATAATTCATTCCGCTATAGATTATGCAGAGAATCATGAGATACCCCTTAATTCACTCGAGGGATTTATCAGACAGATTATGGGTTGGCGTGAATTTATCAGAGCAGTCTATGAATTAAAGGGTAGAGAAGAACGAACGAAAAATTACTGGGGCTTCACTCGTAAAATTCCTCCATCCTTCTGGACAGGAACTACAGGAATAGAGCCTATAGATAGAACGATAATAAAGGTTTTAGAAACTGGATATTGCCATCATATAGAGCGACTAATGGTTTTAGGCAACTTTATGCTCTTATGTGAATTTGATCCAAATGAGGTATATCGGTGGTTTATGGAGTTATTTATAGATGCATATGATTGGGTTATGGTTCCCAACGTATATGGTATGAGCCAATTCGCAGATGGTGGTCTAATGGCAACGAAGCCATATATCAGCGGAAGCAACTATTTGATGAAAATGAGTGATTATAAAAAAGGCGACTGGCAGCCAGTTTGGGATGGTTTGTTTTGGAGATTTATGCATGTACATCGAGATTTTTTTCTTCAGAATCCACGCTTAGGAATGCTTGTAAGAACCTTTGATAAAATGGATATCAATAAGCAAAAAGCTCATATAGAGAATGCTGAGAAATTTATAAAGTCGCTCCAAGCTGAACTTCTCAAAACAGTTTAGATATATAATATCTTATATCACTATTGAGCTATTTTTAAATTCTATATGGCGATATATTAAATAAAAAATCACTTCAATCTAAAACTGTCTCAAAAATCGCATATCATTCTGCCAGAATAGTCGGAGGTCATTGATCTGATAGTAGAGCATAGCTATACGCTCGATACCCATGCCGAAGGCATAGCCATTGTACTTAGTAGTGTCTATATTACAGTTTTGAAGTACCGCAGGATCCACCATGCCGCAACCGCCTATCTCTACCCATCCTGTTTTTTTACATACCGGGCATCCTTTTTGGTCACAGATAAAGCATGAAATGTCCACCTCGGCGCTAGGTTCGGTAAATGGAAAATAGGAAGGACGTAGTCTAATATTCTCCGAACCAAACATCTCTTTAGCGAAATAATAAATACATTGCTTCAAATCCGCAAACGATACTCCCTCATCTATATATAGACCTTCTACTTGATGAAAAGTGCAGTGGGCGCGTGCAGAAATAGTTTCATTTCTATATACTCGACCTGGGGTAATGATTCTCAGTGGCAGTTTTTCAGTTTCTAGAGCTTGTATCTGCGAACTAGAAGTATGCGTACGGAGTAGAAATTCTAAATTTTCGGTGAGAAAAAACGTATCCTGCATGTCTCTCGCTGGGTGATCTTGAGGCATATTGAGTGCCGTAAAATTGTGCCAGTCATTCACGATTTCTGGTCCTTCGAAGATAGCAAAACCTATGCGCTCGAAGATCTCCACCATTCGTCGTTTCGTTTTTGTTATTGGATGAAGACTCCCCAAGTGGCCATGATATGCTGGAGCCGTTAGGTCAAAATCTACTTGGGTAGCTTCCTGTTGATGCTCAAATGCATTTTTCGATAAAGCCCATTTACTATCGGCTTCGTTTTTGACTTCATTGACTAGCAGCCCGAATTCTTTTCTAAGTTCGCCAGGGACGTCAGCTATGAGCCCCATAGCAACTTTGAGTTTACCTTTCGTACCTAGAAAAGCTATGCGAAATTTTTCCACATCTTCTTTATTCTCAATTTTATATTGAGAGATTTCTTCTTTGAGGCTATGTATTTTCAACTTCCATTCCATGGATAAAAGGATTCAAGTAGTCTGATATTAGGTTAGATAGATTATATCCCATACTAATTAAACGGGGGTATATAAGGTACAAAGTTTGATTTTTTTTGCCAATTCACAATAAAAATTATTCCAATTAAAAATAAAGTATAATTTTGCATTAGATTTGAGTACTTGTCTTAAGACTTACTTAGGTTTTCAAAAAAATATCCAAGATACTTTTTGTCTGCACACCCCTTGAAGTTTAATTCAATATTTATTTAAAACTATTTTATAAATCATAATTCTATATGATGGAAAATCCCAATTTAGAGGACGACAATAAGCCAAAAAGAAAGCGTATGCCCAAGAAACTAGAAGTTTCTGCAGATGAAATACCTGAAATCATGGAAGATGAACCTGTGGAGCCTATTTTAGTTAAGCTAGAGGAGGATCCAATAGCTAAGAAAAAACAAAAGACAACCAAGCCAGCCAAGGAGAAAAAAAATCCTGAGGCAGAATCCATACCGGAGGTGATGGTTGCCAGACCTTTAGTTGAAGTGATAGTTCCTGTGTTAGAGGAGGAAGTAAAAGAAGAAACCCCTGTAGCTCCTAACACAGAAGGATTGCCAGTAGAAGAAATAGTAGAGGAGGCAGAAGATAAAAATAAATTAACTGTAGAGGAGAAGAATCGAATACTGCAAGAGCTAGATGGCAAAGTAGACGCTGAAGGCGTGTTAGAAATTACAAATGAACAGTTTGGATTTCTCCGATCAGCGCATTATAACTATCTTCCTTCACCTGATGATGTCTATGTATCTCCATCTCAAATTAGACTATTTGGACTTAAAACAGGCGATACCATTTTAGGCCCAATTCGTCCACCTAAGGAAGGGGAACGCTATTTCGCTCTGCAGAAAGCCGTTTTAGTCAATGGCATGACTGTGGAAGCCGTTAAGGATAGAGTACCTTTTGAATATTTGACCCCTTTATTTCCTTTCGAGCCATTGAAATTGTCTATAGACAATGATCCGAAAAAAGTGACAGGCAGGATTATGGATTTATTTACACCTATAGGTAAAGGGCAGCGCGGTATGATTGTCTCCCAGCCAAAAACGGGTAAGACCACCGTATTGAAAGATATCGCCAATTCTATAGCATTTAATCACCCGGAGGTATATCTTATAGTACTTCTTATCGATGAGAGACCTGAAGAAGTCACTGATATGCAGCGCAGTGTCAATGCTGAGGTTATAGCATCTACCTTTGATGAGCCAGCTGATAAGCATGTTAAAATTACAAATATAGTCCTTCAAAAAGCGAAGCGACTCGTAGAAAGTGGTCACGATGTAGTAATTCTATTAGATTCGATTACCAGATTGGCTAGAGCCTATAATACCGTAGCGCCTTCATCTGGCAAGGTACTTTCGGGAGGTGTAGAAGCTAATGCTATGCAGAAGCCTAAGCAGTTTTTCGGTGCGGCGAGAAAGATAGAAAACGGTGGCTCACTTACTATAATAGCTACTGCCCTGGTCGATACAGGTTCAAAAATGGATGAAGTTATCTTTGAAGAATTTAAAGGTACAGGCAATATGGAGCTACAGTTGGAGAGAAAACTTTCCAATAAGCGAATTTATCCAGCTATAGACCTCGTGCCATCTTCTACTCGTAGGGATGATTTACTGCAACCTAAAGAAATTCATCAGAAAATGCAAATTCTTCGTCAGCAAATGGGCGATATGAATGCCGATGAGGCTATGCAGTTTCTCCTCCAGCATATGAGAGGTACTAGCAGTAATGAAGAATTTTTTATCCGGATGAATAGTTAAGATCCTACAACATTGGCATCGTATACAATGTCATAATTTCTGACATTTTTGCCCATATTTTAGCAAATTATCATCAATTGCTGACAGAATAGCACTTAAAATGTACTGGCACAGAATCTGATATAATCGTAAATAAATAGTTAATAAT